>OAVP01000308.1_pt1 | contig 34280 bp, 35 predicted proteins | sample 1495311 | NCBI WGS metagenome assembly OAVP01 (sample SAMEA2580102, study PRJEB22360) | human gut metagenome | biome: human gut; feature: human-associated habitat; material: faeces | place: Denmark | collected 2008/2010
TTCGCATCGATAAATCCCCCTTTTTATATTTATTTAATTGTAACCGAGATATTCATTTTTTAAAAATAAAACACTCCTTCCGTTATCTTATTTCTATTCACTTTGTTCACTAAAAACGAATGTTTAGTAATAGGAAATGTTCTGCTTTTTTCATTTATCACAAAAAATCCAACGGATGGCGTTCTAGTTATTTTTCAAATCTACTTTTCTTTCTTGTTGAAAACTCGCTGAAATTGTACACTAAGAGTGTAGCACGCAAATTCGATTGAAAAAGGGGTTTGGAAATGGCTGAATCAAAAGAGCTATTATTGGAGACCTGCTTATTAGCAGGGAAAATCATGATGGAAAACGGCTCGGAAGTGTATCGCGTGGAAGATACGATGAATCGAATTGCGGCAAACGCTGGAGAGCAAGGTAGTATTAGTTATGTAACAGCAACTGGACTTTTTATGGGCTTACGCAGTAGCCACTATGCACAAGTAGAAAATGTTCATGATCGAGTCATCAATCTCGAAAAAATCGTTGCCGTCAATGGGCTCTCTCGCGCCTATGCGGAAAATAAACTTTCCTTAGCGGAACTGCATGAGGCATTAAAAAAGGTCAATCAGACAACACCAAGTTTTCCTTACTGGCTACAGGTTCTTAGTGCTGGCGTGGTCAGCAGTACCTTAATGATTATTTTTGGCGGTGCTTGGTTTGACTTTCTAGCGACCTTCGTCATTGGCTGCCTTGGCTTTTTGTGTGCGTATTGGGTCAAGAAACTGATCGACATTCGCTTTTTGGATATGTTTTGTGCCTCCTTACTGATCGGTACTTTGTCTGTCTTAGCGGTCTCTCTTCATATCGCAGAAAACGTCGATAATTTGATTATCGGTGCCGTCATGCCCTTAGTTCCTGGTGTAGCAATCACCAATTCCTTTCGAGATATCTTGGCAGGCCATCTCATTAGTGGCACAGCTCGGGGAACAGAGGCCATCTTTACTGCTGCCGCGATCGGTGTCGGCATTGCCACGGTCTTCACCTTATTTGGAGGGATCTCATGACGATTTTTATTCACCTTTCCTTCAGCTTCTTAAGCACTGTAACCTTCGGCATCTTGACCAATATTCCTAAAAGAGCCTTAGTTGCCACAGGCATTGCTGGAACGGTTGGCTGGATGATCTATTGGTCATTGCAAACGATTGGCTACGGTCTAGGCAGTGCCAACTTCTTAGCCGCATTTGCCGTCGGTTGCGTCAGCATCTTTTTTTCCCGCAGAAAAAAAATGCCCATGATCATTTTTAACATTCCCAGCCTCGTTCCCCTCGTACCGGGTGGCCCTGCCTACAAAGCCGTTCGAGAATTCGCTTTGGGCGACAACTTTGTCGGTTTTGAAAATCTGATGATCGTTGTCATCACCGCTGGGGCGATTGTCGGCGGATTCATGATGACGAGTGTGGTTGAAAAGATCGTCAATCGCTGGCAAGTGAAACGCACAAAAAAACGTCATCCAGATAAAAAAATCTCCTGAAACTATTGGCGCGCAGAAACTATAAATTTTTCTTATTTCAGACTTTAGTACAATGTTTTCTTTTCGGACTTCTTTTATAATAAGGGCATACCTTACAAAACTGTTTGACGTTTGTCATTTGTTTTACTGGATTTTTCTGGTCTCACCCCGTATAGTGAGATTATGAAACATAAAGGAGATGAAGTCCTGTGAGCATAGCAACTTCTCGTCGTATCATTAATACGATTTCTATTATTGGCTTAGGTTTATCGATCGCGTTAACCATCTATTTTATCAATCTAGGTGTTTTCAAAGACATTAATGCACTGCGAGGTCTAGTTGGAAATTCCGTTATCTTAGGACCAATCGTCTTTATCCTATTGCAGATCTTGCAAGTAGTAATCCCGATTATTCCCGGTGGTGTCTCCAGCGCTGCAGGTGTCTTGATTTTCGGTCCTTATCTAGGATTCGTTTATAACTATGTAGGAATCAGTATTGGTTCTGTCATTATTTTCCTGCTTGGCCGACGATACGGTAAACCATTCATTTTAAGTATGATCAGTGACAAAACTTACGATAAATATATCGGCTGGTTAGACAACCAAAGCCGATTTGAAAAACTGTTCGCCCTTGCAATCTTTCTACCGGTTGCCCCAGATGATGCCCTTTGTCTAATGGCTGGCTTGACCAACATGACAGTGAAGAAATTTACGTTGATTATTTTGTTGGCAAAACCTGCTTCAATTTTCTTGTACAGTATGGCATTGATTTACGGTGGAACATTCTTAACTGGTTTGTTAGGCGGATAAGAATCATATGTAAGAAAAACAACGATCAATTCAGCGAGCCGAACGTAAAGAAGCTGCTTTTCAAACAGGGAACTATGCCTGTGGCAAATGTGCTTCTAAAACTGTTCGGCTCTTTTTTACCGCCTTTCTAGAATAAATTGAACCACAATACTTACTTTGTTAGGATGACGACCATGAATTATTTAAAAAACAGCTTAGTCAACACGTGGGATTTTTTGAAAGACAGCAATGCCTACTTCCGTGATGTTTTATTGATGCACGGTGCCTTGTTGTTCTTAGTGATCCCGATATTATCGGCTTCCACCAAGTTCGTCTTAAAGCGCGGCGGCTTGCCTTACCTTTCTTTCGATAATATCGGTAGTATCTTTACAGATCACCCTGTTGTGTTGCTCTCATTAACCCTGATTTTGCTTTTGATCTTATTAGCCGTCTTTTTTGAATTTACTTTCTTGCTGCTGAGTGTCTATTTTATCAAAAAGAAGCAGCCCATCAGCTTGCGGCAATTGTTACGAATGACTATTTTGCAATTGCGCAAATTACGGCCGATGACCTTTTTATTTTTCCTTTTTTACTTCTTACTGATTTTACCCATCGGTGGATTGAGTTTTAATTCGGATTTACTCGCAAAAATCAAAATCCCTGCTTTTATCATGGACTTTATTTTTGCCAATCGTGTCTTGATCATTGGGGCAGTGCTTTTGGTTTATGTTTTGTTGATTTACTTGGGGATTCGCGTGATCTTTGCCTTACCGGAAATGATTTTACGTGATCTGCCCTTTCGAAAAGCGATCAAAGAAAGCCTCCAAGTAACAAAACGCCGTTTTTTTGCCATCGTTGGTCAATTTGTCTTTATCGGTGGTAGTATCTTATTGATCACGACTCTGGGCTTCACGCTGCTGATTACCCTTCAAGCGGTGATTGAAGTTGTTACACCGGACTATGCGTTGTATAGTGCTGTTTTTATTATGACTTTCTTGCAGTTTATTTTGTTACTGAATGTCATTTTATCGACCGTGGCTATTTTTTACATCATCGTTGATTTCATGGATGATGAAGGCTTTTTACCAGAGATCCCTTCGTGGTTCCACCAAGAACCATTGAACCAGCGACATTTTCTAGGACTGAAAAGTTCCTTGTTTACCTTGGTCACGGTACTTTTTGGTGTTGGGGTTAGTCTGTATAATATGAACTATCTGACCTCAGCTGCTTCGATCCATCCGGTAACGATCTCCCATCGAGGGGTAAGCGACGGACAAGGGGTCCAAAATTCCCTTGAAGCGTTACGTTTTACTAGTGAGAAATATCAGCCGGACTACGTGGAAATGGACGTCCAGCAAACAAGTGATGGTCATTTTATTGTCTACCATGATTTTTCTTACCGGCCTTTGACAGGCAGCAAAGGAAAACCCGAGCAATTGCCCTTGAGTTACGCCGAATCACTGACGGTTTCAGAAAACAACCAGACAGCCCGTATTCCAACTTTTGACGAGTACTTGGCGCTTGCCAATCAGTTGGACCAAAAATTACTGGTGGAGATCAAAACCCAACAAAAAGATACTGCGGCACTCGTAGATGCCTTCTTAGACCGATACCAAGAGGATTTAGTTGCAAATGGGCATATCATGCAAAGCCTCTCCTATACAGTAGTTGAAGAATTAAAAGAGAAGGCGCCTGAATTGACGTCGAGATACATCATGCCTTTCAATGTCGTAGGGCCGCCACTGACCAGTGCCGACTTTCTGACAATGGAATACAGTACGATCAACCGCAATTTCATCGCTTCTGCCCGGACCGATGGCAAGGAAGTGTTCGTTTGGACCCCCAATGATGCGGATACTATCAGCCGAATGCGTTTTTACGGTGTAGACGGGATCATTACTGACCAAATGGGGATTTTAAATGAAGAGTTGAGTTTGTCGGAAGAAGACATGACTTATTCAGACAAACTATTGAATTTCGTGATTGGCGTTGGCTGATCTCACACAAAGAAAAATACTGCTCACGGTGATCCGTTGAGCAGCATTTTTTGCTAGTTGGTTAGGCAACGTTCGTTTGCGTACAAATTTTATTGAAACTGACGATCATCCGACGATTACAAGCTTCTACTTGTGCTTGATCTTCTTCTTCATAACTTGAAGCGACGATCAACGCCGTATGTACGTATAGTTTTTCCACCACACCAATCACAGGCTTGCTCGCCCCGACAGGTCGGCAGACATATTTTTCACCGATCGTAATATTCTCCATATCCTCACCTCAACCGTTTTCTTTCATAAAGATATAATAACAAAAAAGCATCAAATTGAAAACGTTTTATTTCAATTTATCACGCATTTGTCACCAAGAAATGACAGTTTCGTTCGTTCAAACGCACTGGTTTGTTCGTGCCACTTCTTAAAAAGCATTTTATACTAAAGGAAATCAAAAGGAGATGAGTCAAATGCCAATTATTCAAACCTGTATCTTTGGACTATTGTCTGCTGCGTTGCTTTGGGGATTAAAAGAAGACCGCTGATTTTTTGGATCAACTATCGAGTAACACAACAAACGCGAAAATAAAACAACGCCTTGTGCCAATCAGAACTGGCACAAGGCGTTTCTTTGTCGAATTATAGACGTTCGTTCAATTCTTTTGCAAGATCTTCGAAACCTGGTTTGCCAAGTAAGGCGAACATGTTTTTCTTGTACGCTTCAACCCCTGGTTGGTCAAATGGGTTCACACCGTTTAAGTAACCAGAGATACCTACAGCGATCTCAAAGAAGTACATCGTGTAACCTAACGTGTACGCATCCATTGTAGGAATTTTTACTAACAGATTAGGTACATCCCCATCTGTATGGGCAAGTAACGTTCCTTCAAAAGCTTTCGTATTAACAAAATCAACTTCTTTTCCTTCTAAGTAGCCAAGACCATCAAGATCTGCTTCTTGTGTAGGGATCGCAATTGATTTGCGTGGTTTTTCAACTTTTACGACAGTTTCAAAGATATTGCGACGGCCTTCTTGGATGTATTGACCAAGAGAATGCAAATCTGTTGAGAAGTTTGCACTTGAAGGATAGATCCCTTTTTGGTCTTTTCCTTCAGACTCACCGAATAATTGTTTCCACCATTCTGAGAAGTATTGCATGCCTGGTTCGTAGTTGATCAGCAATTCGGTTACTTTGCCTTTGCGATAAAGGATGTTACGCATTGCTGCATATTGATACGCTTCATTTTTTTCAAGGTCGTCACTTACGTAAGCATCGCTAGCATCTGCTGCCCCTTGCATCAAGGCATCGATATCTGCTCCGCTGGCAGCGATTGGTAATAAACCAACAGCAGTCAATACAGAGAAACGGCCGCCGACGTCATCTGGAATCACAAAGGTTTCCCAGTTTTCGGCATCTGCTTCAACTTTTACTGCACCTTTCGCTTTATCCGTTGTTGCGTAGATCCGTTTGTTGGCTTCTTCTTTACCGTATTTTTCAATCAAACGTTCTTTGAAAACACGGAAAGCGATCGCTGGCTCAGTAGTTGTTCCTGATTTTGAGATCACATTCACAGAGAAGTCACGGTCACCAATGATTTCGATCAAATCTGCTAAGTAAGTTGAAGAAATCGAATTACCGGCAAAAAAGATTTGTGGTGCTTTGCGTTCTTCATTTGGTAACAAGTTAAAGAAAGAATGATTTAAGAAATCAATCGCTGCTTTCGCTCCTAAATAAGATCCGCCGATCCCGATCACGACTAGTACTTCAGAATCAGATTGAATTTTTTCCGCCGCTTTTTTGATACGCGCAAATTCATCTTTGTCATAATTTTTAGGAAGGTCGATCCAACCTAAAAAGTCGCTACCAGCACCTGTTCCTTCGCGTAATTGTTTGTCTGCTGCTGTAACTTGACTTTGCATGTAGCTCAATTCGTATTCGTTCACGAATGGTGCTACTTTCGAATAGTCAAACTTGATGTGTGACATGATTTGTCCTCCTTGAAAAAATAGTTTTTCATACACTACCTACTTTACGTTTTTTTCCAACTTTTTTCAAGTAATTCCTGATAGATAGCCTGTCAGGTGATTTTAGACAAGTCCTTGAGCAAACATTGCTTTAGCAACTTTTTCAAAGCCTGCTACGTTCGCACCTAACATAAAATTATTTTTTTGATCGAAGGTTTCAGCTGTATCACGGCATGCTTCATAGATCGACTTCATGATATCATCCAATTTGGCATCGACTTCGGCTTTTTCCCATTGCAATCGTTGGGAGTTTTGACTCATTTCTAAAGCAGAAACGGCTACGCCGCCGGCATTGGCTGCTTTTCCTGGGCAGTAGAAAATTCCTTCTTCAATAAAATATTCTGCTGCTTCTAATGAGCTAGGCATATTCGCGCCTTCAGAAACGACCCGGACGCCATTGGCTTTTGCACGTTTGGCTTGCGAGAGATCAATCTCGTTTTGGGTCGCACAAGGAAAGGCTAATTCCGCTGGAGTATCAAAATCCCAGACAGTTGCCCCTTCATGATATTCCGCTGTTGGCCGTTCCTTGGCGTAAGCCATCAACCGTTCGCGTTTCACTTCTTTGATCTCTTTTAATAAGGCCAGATCAATGCCGTCTTTGTCATAAATAAAACCAGAGGAATCAGAACATGTGACAGGGATCGCACCTAATTCTTGCAATTTCTCAATTGCATAGATCGCAACATTGCCGCTTCCAGAAACGATCGCTTTTTTGCCTTCAAATGTTTCACCTAAGTCTGTCAATAAATGCTTAACGAAATAAACAGCGCCATAACCCGTTGCTTCTGTGCGGTTTTTACTGCCCCAGAAGTCTAGTGGCTTACCGGTTAAAATCCCGGCATCGTATTGTTTCAATCGTTTGTAGGCACCAAACAAATAGCCGATTTCCCGACCTCCGACACCAATGTCGCCAGCAGGAACATCTAGGTCAGGTCCGATATGTTTTGACAGCTCCGTCATAAAGCTTTGGCAAAAACGCATCACTTCGGCATCTGATTTGCCTTTTGGATCAAAGTCACTTCCGCCTTTGCCGCCGCCGATCGGCAGACCCGTCAAGCTGTTTTTGAAGATTTGCTCAAACGCCAAAAACTTCAAAATACTCAAGTTTACACTTGGGTGAAAACGCAAGCCGCCTTTGTAAGGCCCCATTGCAGAGTTGAATTGAATCCGATAGCCACGGTTTACTTGCCAGTTGCCTTGATCGTCTTGCCACGGGACTCTGAATTGGATAAAACGTTCTGGTTCAGTTAAGAGTGCAAGGATATTTGATTCAATATATTCTGGATGCTCCTCTAAAAAGGGAACGATCGTAGGCAAAAATTCGTCAATTGCTTGAAGAAATTCCGGTTGGTGTTGGTCTTTCTCGTGAATCTTCGCTTGAATTTCTTTCACGTAAGCTGAAGCTTTGGTCATAGTGCATTACCTCCTTTAAGATATTTTCTATTTTAAAGAAATTTTCTGAAATTGCACGCTTTTTTTTAGAATTGTCAGAATTTTTTATCATTCGAAAAAAATCGCCCTCTCCTTTCAGCAGTCATAGGCGATGTGTTACAATCCCAAAGAGGTGAGAAGAATGGAAAAAACCTATGATGTCATCGTTGTTGGTGCAGGTACGAGCGGTATGATGGCTGCGATCACCGCTGCCAAACAAGGTGCTAGGGTCTTATTAATCGAAAAAAACAAAAAAATCGGCAAGAAACTATTGATGACTGGCGGCGGACGCTGCAATGTAACCAATAATCGGCCGGTAGATGATTTAGTTGCTCATATTCCAGGAAACGGCAAGTTTTTGTATAGTACGTTTTCCCAATTCAATAACTATGATGTAATGGCGTTTTTCGCAGACTTAGGTGTCGTCTTAAAAGAAGAAGACCACGGACGGATGTTCCCTGTGACGAACAAATCAAAAACCATCGTCGAAGCGCTGCTTCAAGCAATCAACGATCATCACGTCACCCTGTTGACGAATACGGTCGTAACCAAGCTGATCCATGATGGCAGCCAAATACGCGGCGTACGAACCGAAACCGATGAGTTCTCTGCCCCAAGCGTGATTTTGACGACGGGTGGCCGCACCTATCCTTCCACGGGCGCGACGGGGGACGGCTATAAGATGGCGAAAAAAGTCGGGCATACCATTACGCCGCTTTATCCAACCGAATCGCCGCTTGTTTCAGAAGAATCTTTTATTCAAGAACGGACCTTGCAGGGCATTTCCTTACAAGACATCACCTTGAGCGTCTTGGATCAAAAAGGAAAGCCCATCGTCGCCCATACCATGGATCTTTTGTTTACCCACTTTGGGTTATCTGGTCCAGCTGCTTTGCGCTGTTCCTCTTTTGTGAACCAAGAATTGAAAAAGCAGCAACCAGTGACGGTTGTTCTGGATTGTCTGCCGACGAAAGCCCAGGAAGCCTTGACCCAAGAATTAATTCAGTCTGCGGCTTCGAAGAAACAATTGCCGAATGCTTTAGCTGGCTTTTTGCCTGAGCGCTTGATGACCTTCTTTTTGCAGCAGCTAGACTTGCATGAGCTGGTTGCTGAAAAAGCCTCACCGGAACAGTTGACGGCGCTCGCTTCCTTGATCAAAGGCTTTTCAATCACCATTGTCCGCACGTTCCCATTAGAAAAGTCCTTCGTGACGGGCGGCGGGGTCCATCTGAAAGAAATCAACCCTAAGACCATGGAAAGTAAGAAAATCAATGGCTTGTATTTTGCCGGTGAATTGCTGGATATCAATGGTTATACAGGTGGTTTCAACATCACCGCTGCGTTTTGCACGGGTCATGTTTCTGGAAAAAACGCAGCAGAAACAGCTAGTTATTTCAATTATTGATCGACGACCCGGGTGTTCGCAGCAATATCCTGGCCTGTAGCTACGAACACCTGGTTCTCCCCCTCTTTTTGCTTATTAGTTGGGTTTTTCTCAAAGTAGGCGTAGACTAAAGATAGCAAGATCGAGGGAGGTTTTTTTTATGAAACGAATTTCAAGAGGTAAATTTGAACGAATGCAAAAACTTTCAAATGAGGACGGTGTGATTGCCGCACTAGCGATCGACCAACGTGGTTCCATGAAAAAAATGATGAAGGCGGCAACTGGACCGGATGACTTTACGATGGAACACATTTATGAATTCAAACAGTTGGTTTCCCAAGAACTGACCAAATATGTCAGCAGTATTCTGTTAGATGAGGAATATGGCTTCTTAGGGATCGAAGCAAAGAATCCCAATGCTGGCTTGATCCTTTCCTATGAAAAAACAGGCTATGATGTCAACACGCCGGGTCGTTTGCCAGAGATTTTACCCAATGAATCGTTGCAGCGCTTGGTGAAAAAAGGTGCGGATGCTGCAAAAGTCTTGGTTTATTATAATCCAGATGAACCCCAAGAGATTTTAGATACCAAACATGCGTTTTTGGAGCGTTTAGGTACGGAGGCACAGGCGGCCGATATTCCCTTATTTGTGGAACCGATCGTCTATGATGATGAGATCACAGATGACAAATCACCTGCTTTTGCCAAGATCAAACCGAGCAAGGTCATCCGAACCATTCAGGAATTGACGAAAGATCACTACCATATCGATATTTTGAAAGTCGAAGTACCGGTTCAGTTCGACTTAGTGGAAGGCTTCCAAAAAGAAGGCTTAGAGGCCGTCTATACGCAAGAAGAAGCAGCCAATTACTTCCAAGAAGCCAGTGACGCCGCGACTCGGCCATTTATCTATTTGAGTGCGGGAGTTCCAGCGAATGTCTTTCGCGATGAATTGACCTTTGCTGGTCAACACGGTGCTAAATTCTCAGGAATCTTAGGTGGGCGAGCAACTTGGCGCGATAGTGTGGAAATCTATGGGAAGCAAGGCGCCAAAGCATTACTGGAATGGCTGGACACCCAAGGGAAAGAAAATGTTGAAGAATTAAACGCCATTCTAAAACAATATGCCACTCCATGGTTTGACTTTTATGGTGGTTTAGAAAATATTGAGGTTTTCGATATTGAAGTAATGGAATAAAATAGTACAAAATAATCCCCGTGAACGGCATTTCAAGATGGTTCACGGGGATTTTTTATTCGTGTTCAGGTGCCAACAAATCGGCAAAGATCGCCCTAGTCAATTGTTGCAACGCTTGTGGGGCAAGCCCCATCTGCAACCCGCGCTTTCCTGCAGAAACCACGATTTCTTCCAGTGTCTGCGCCCCACGATCAATATAAGTAGGAAAGAGCTTTTTCATCCCGATCGGCGAACAGCCGCCGCGAATATAGCCAGTCGTTTCTTCTAAATCTCTCAGATGCAGCATCTCTACTTTTTTGTTTCCACTGACTTTGGCTAACTTTTTCAGATCCACTTCTCTGTTTCCAGGAATCACAGCCACTAGCGGACCTGTTTTGTTGCCCAGTGCCACAAGCGTTTTGTAGATGGCTTGCGGGCGTGCTAGTTGCACAGCGACGGATTGCGCATCGAGATGGTCTTCCGACCACTCATAGGTGTATTCGTTATAAGCGATTTTCTGTTGTTCTACTTGACGGATCGCATTGGTTTTTTGTTTCTTCTTCGCCATTTTATCCCTCTTTTGTTTTGGTTTCTTTTAAGAGAAGGCCTTGGCTGGTCTTACTCATTGAGTGAAAATTCTTGTAAGTAGTTGGTCATTCGTTCGATCGGTATTTGTCCAGGTGCTGAAGCACCTTGCAACGAAGCAAAAGTAAAGACCGAACCAGTCAATGCCCCACTAATCCGGCTGATTTTCCCCAGCTCCCCCATCGACATGATCGCCAACGGCAGTTGGAAGCCACGCGCTTTAGTAATGATCCCCATCAAACGTAAAACATCTTGGACTTGCTTGGGCATCATCGCTAACTTGCCAACATCGGCACCAAATTGATTCATTACGCCGATCTTTAAAATCAACACAGCATCTTCTGGCGTTTTCTCAAAATCATGATTGCTCAATATCAGCTTTACCTGTGCCTTTTTGATTTCTTGAATAAAGGCTCGACCTAAAAATTCAGCTTTCTCTAATTCGACATCGATCCAATCGATCAAGCCTGAATCAGCAGCAGCTAAACACAATTCTTTGTACTGGGTCAATGTGAACGCCCGCTCGCCCCCTTCTTCCAAGGTTCGAAAAGTGAAGAGCAGCTCTTTGTGCTTTAATGTCGTGCGAATATGTGATAACGCATCTAAGACCGCTTGCTGGTCTTCGACATGTTTGTAATGATCAACACGCCATTCGACGATCTGTGCCTCTGATTCCTCAGCAGCAATGGCTTGTTTCAAGATCTCTTCATTGGTTTTCCCAATCAATGGCACACAAATCAACGGTGTTTTCCCGTCTAACGTTACTGGTTTTGATCGGCTCATCTCCTTCACTCCTTTTTCATTTGATAAAAGAATACTTTCAGATAGTTCCCTTCGGAAAAATGCTTATCTACCGCAAAATCAGCTGGTAGACGATAACTTTGAATACATTCATAAGCAACGTGTGCTTTCTCTAAGGATGCTTCGATCATTTCTTGAAACTTCCTCGGTGAAAGATTGGCCGCATTCGTTGAGGCGATCAACAAGCCATCAGGCGCTAAAATCGCCAAACTATCAGTGACTAAGTCGCCATAATTTTTCGCAACCGAGAAGACCTTTTTCTTGTTGCGGGCAAAACTCGGCGGATCTAAAACGATCACATCAAAGCGCAAGTCTTTTTTGCTGGCATAATTGAAGTAATTGAAAACATCCATGACATGGATACGCTGGGTATCTGGATCAATGCCGTTGACTGCAAATTGTTCGCGGGTCTTTTCTAGACTGCGTTTTGCCAAATCGACGCTCGTTGTTTGAGCAGCGCCACCGACAGCAGCAGCGACAGAAAACGCCCCCGTATAACTGAACATATTTAAAACCGTCTTGCCAGCTGCCAAGCCATCAACAAGTTGCCCACGAACTTCTTTTTGATCCAAAAAGATGCCCGTCATTAGTCCTTCGTTCAAATACGTCGCATACGTGACGCCATTTTCCTTCACCAGTAAGGGTTCAGGTGCCGTTTTTCCATAGACCCATGCTGATTCAGGCAGCTCAGACGTAAAGCGGATTTTTTCATAAGCCCCTTTGATCTCGGGAAATATTTGACGAAAAGCCGCCACGATCGCTTTTTTATGTTGATAAAGGGTGGCATTGTACCAAGAAAAAACGACATACTCGCCATACAAATCTACGGTAAGTCCCCCCAATTGATCCCCCTCGCCATTAAACAGACGAAAGGCATCTGTCAGGTCATCTTGATAGTAAGCAATGCGTTTGCCTTTTGCTTTCGCAAAGCGTTGCGCAAAGAATGCTTGGTCGATCACTGTTTCTTCAAAGGATACGACCCATCCGATCCCTTTATTTTGTTCCCCAAGATAGCCGACACCTAAGAAATGGTTGGCCTGATCAATAAAGGTGACCCACTCCTTCGTCTCGATTGCTTGTTGAAGATCTTCTCGTTGGATCAACGGATTCTTTTTGCGAAGCTTCGCTGATCCTTGCTTCGTTAGTTTTATTTTCATGTTCATCTGCTCCATTCATTCTCCTTTTTAGTATAGCAAAAAGCGACAGTATTGTCTGTATCCTTGAAAGTAAAGAAATACTTAATTCCGCGTCATGACAAGGAATTCATTTGACACGTCTTTCACAGCCTAGTAAAATGTACTGTGATGTAAAATCGTAATTTACCGGTTATACTGGAAAAAGAGAGGACGATTCCTTTGAAAAAAAATAAAGTATCCACCTTTGTGAATACAAGAATGGGCTTTTTTTTCCTATTAGCCCTATTATTTTGGCTAAAAAATATCTTTGCCTATATGGTGGACTTCCACCTAGGTATTGAAAGCAGCATTCAGTACTTCATCTTATTCATCAATCCGATCGCAACGACTTTGTTGTTGCTGTCGATCGCATTGTACGTAAGAAGAACCAAAGCAGCTTATATCACGATGCTTGTGATCTATTTCTTGATGACTCTGCTGTTGTTCTCTAATGTTTCGTACTATCGAGAATTCACTGACTTTATCACCATCAACACGATGCTCGGTGTAGGAAAAGTAGCAAGTGGTCTAGGAGAAAGCGCAATTCGCTTGTTCCGTCCCTACGATGTGTTGTACTTCATTGACTTTATCGTGTTAATTGCAGCCTTTTCAATGAAGAAAATCAAAATGGACACTCGTCCTGTACGGGCACGGATGGCTTTCGCCATTTCAACATTGGCTGTCATGGTCTTTTCTGCCAACCTTTTCTTAGCAGAGGCGGATCGTCCTGAATTGCTTACTCGAACGTTTTCTCGTGACTATTTAGTCAAATATCTTGGGATCAACGCCTTTACGGTTTATGATGGGGTACAAACTTATCAAGCTTCGCAAGTACGTGCCGAAGCGAGTCCCAACGACATGAACGAAGTAGAGAGCTATGTTAAAGAACATTACGCAGAACCAAATGATGATCTGTTCGGTATCGCAAAAGGCAAGAATGTCATTTATATTCACTTAGAAAGTGTTCAGCAATTCTTGATCGATTATAAATTGAAAGATGAAGATGGCGTGGAACATGAAGTCATGCCGTTTATCAATAGTTTATACCATAGCGATAGTACCTTTAGTTTTGATAATTTCTTCCACCAAGTAAAAGCTGGGAAGACCAGTGATGCCGAAACATTATTCGAAAATTCCCTGTTTGGATTGAATCAAGGAGCGTTATTCACTCAACTGGGTGGGAAAAATACCTTTGAGGCAGCGCCAGATATTTTAGGTCAAACGCAAGGCTATACCAGTGCTGTTTTCCACGGAAATACCGGTACCTTCTGGAACCGAAATGAAACCTACAAACGGTTTGGCTATGATTATTTCTTCGACGCATCTTATTATGATGTCAATGATGAAAATTCATTCCAATACGGTCTACATGACAAACCGTTCTTTGAACAATCCGTACAATACTTAGAACGTCTGCAACAACCGTTCTATTCAAAATTCATTGCGGTTTCTAACCACTACCCATATTCTGAATTTACCAATGAAGAAGGCGGCTTCCCGCTAGCGAACACTTCTGATCAAACGATCAATGGCTATTTCGCAACCGCGAATTATTTGGATAAAGCCGTGGAAGAGTTCTTCAATTACTTGAAAGAAAGTGGCTTATACGAAAACTCAGTCATCGTTTTATATGGTGACCATTACGGAATTTCCAATTCTCGTAACCGTAACTTAGCAGAATTGCTTGGAAAAACAAGTTCTACATGGACAAACTTTGACAATGCCTCGTTACAACGTGTGCCTTATATGATTCATATTCCAGGACAATCAAACGGCGGCATCAATCATACGTATGGTGGCCAAGTCGATGCCTTGCCAACCCTATTGCACTTACTGGGTGTGGATACATCAAACTATATCCAATTAGGACAAGATTTATTCTCTGATCAAAACGAACAACTGGTTGCTTTCCGCGATGGCGACTTTGTGACACCAGACTACACCTACTACAGCAGTACATTGTATGACAATCGTACCGGCATGCCGATCAACGATCCATCCGATGAATTGCAAGCCAAAGTCGATGAATGGAAAGCCAAAGTCGACAAGCAGCTTTCGGTTTCTGATCAGATCAATAATGGTGACCTTTTACGATTCTACGCGAAAAGCGGTCTAGAAGAAGTTGATCCTTCGACCTATAACTACAAAGACGCCCTTCAGCAAATGATGGACATTGAAAAGAATCTAGGCAGTGATTCAACTAGTGCCTTTTCTCAAAATGGCAATCAATCGACCGTCGATCTGTATCAAACAAAAACCTTCCAAGAATACCAGCAGATGACGGAACAAGATAGCGGCGAGTAAAGTAAGAACAACCAATAATCAATCCAGTAAGGCACCTGCCTTGCTGGATTTTTTTGCACTATTTGATAAGAAAAAGTCGAACTTTCTTGCCACTTTTTTAGCTTCGATATTTTACTACAAGAACTTCATACTTTATTCAAACTCCCCTTTTATACTATGTACTAGGATGAGGTGACTTAGATGAAAACTATACATTTTGCGATTGCCAGCATTTTTTATCATAAAAAAGCCATGGTGCTTTATACGCTTGTATCCTTCTTTGCCGTGATTGGCTTGATCGTGACGTTTGCCTTGATCTATTCGATGGATCAAGTGATCGCTCAAACAAGAGATCTCTTGGCGACAGAAGATCTGCAAACGAAAGTAGCCGAAGAGATCCAACCAGTCACGACAATTTATCATCAACTGTTCTATTTGATTTTTAGTGCCTTTACTCTGGTCTTTATTGGCTTTCAAGTTTACTATCAATTATATAAACGCTCGGAATACACAGCTTGGTTAGCAAGTGGCGCCACCACCAGACAATGGGTAGCGATGCAGATCATTGAAATGCTCTTGCCGCTCTTAGCAGCCGCTGTGATCGCCTTTGTCTTATTGCTACTCTTCCAGCCTTATTTCCAGCGGGAATTACTTAGTGGGCATATCATTGCCCTTGATCGAGAGCGTGCTTCTGATAACTTTTGGGAGGCTGTACAAAGTCTTCCTGGACAAGAATTCGCCATTACGATTCCGCAGAATAGTCAAATTCTGGTCCAAAATGTCGATTTGAACAGCACCACTTGGCTTGCTATTTTATTTGAAAGCACACGCCACACACTTGTCGTCATACTTGCCGCTGTTACCAGTTTTACTGGTTTGATTGCCAGCGGACATAGTCTGTATTGGAGGAAAAAACAATGGAAAAACCAACTCAGCTAACGAAACCAATTGGTTTCTATTATGTTTCGAAAGACAATGAAACAAAAACTTCTGAATTAAGTTTGCTGCTTTCACAAAAAAAAGCCATCTTGATTCGTGCTCAATGGCCTTCCGTTCCCTTTTTATCCGTCATGGACAATGTATCTCTTGCAAATAAAAAAGGGGGCGATTTAGAGGGTGTTCTGCCTTATGTTCAGCTTCCCTTATCGGCTTTGAAAAAAGAGCGGACAGAATTAGGCCCCTTTGAGGAGATCAAAATTCAGCTGCTCTTAGCGTTACTTTCAGAAAGAGAAACCCTTTTAATCGAAAATGTCTTGAGCACGTTAACAACAGAAGAGGTCCAAATCCTGCTACCTTTGTGCCAAGAAATCGCCGAACAATTTGCTGTTGCCATCTATTTGATCCATGAAGACGAATGCTTTGCCCATACGCCCTATACCACTTATCTATAGTTTACATAGCCCTCATACAAAAAGGCTTGCTTGCAAAAGCAAGTCTTTTTGTTTGGGCTGCTGCCAATGAACCGCAAAAAAATCGACCGGCTAAGCGAATTGCTGCCGGTCGATTCCTTATTCTTCATTTAAGTCGATATCTGGAAAAGAGATTTTAAAGGTCGTACCTTTGCCAAGTTCACTTTCTACACTGATCTTTCCTTTGTGCAGGCGTACGAGCTGTTCAACGATTGATAAGCCTAGACCTGATTCGCCAAATTGACGGTTTTTACGGGACGGATCGACTTTGTAGTAACGATCCCAAATATTTTTGACTTGTTCTTCAGACATACCGATCCCCGTATCACTGATTTCGATAATCGTTTCTAAATAGCCTTTTTCTATTCGGACCCGAATTTCTCCATCTTCCGTAAACTGGATCGCATTTTGTAAAATATTGACCATGATCTGGACGAAACGATCATAATCCGCGTAGACATCGATTGGCTCGGTTGTTTCTAAAATCAGCACATCTTTGGCAATTTCTGCCTTGCTCTCCAGTTGCGTCAACAGATTTTTGATGGTTTGCGTCGCATCAAATTTTTTGATGACCATCGAGATTTGATTGGTCCTGATTTTTTCGTAGTCAAGGTTTTCGTTGACTAATCGAATCAAGCGATTGGTTTCATTTTTCATCAAGCGGATCGCATTGTCTTTTTGATTCTCAGGAATTGCGTTGTACTCTAAGCCCTCCAATAAGCCATTGATGGTCGTCAACGGGGTACGCATCTCATGAGAAGCATCCGCCATAAATTGCCGACGACGTTCTTCTTGCCGTTCAATTTCTTCTTGGGATTCTTTTAAGGATTTCGTCATTAAATTAAAATCTTCGGCTAATTCATCAAATTCATCCCGATTATGCACCGGCAAGAAAATATCAAAATTGCCATTAGTAATTTCTTTGGTTGCTCGTTTCATTCGATTGATCCGTCTTACTTGGAACGTAGCGAAAAGGTAACTGATCAATAATGAGACAACGATCGAGATCAAACAAACTTTAAACAAGTTTTGATTAAAAGCACTGACAAGATTCAAAATACTGCTTGCCGATTGCGAAACCACCATTACACCGTAAAAATCCGTGCGATTGACAGAAAAAGGTATCAACACATAGGAAGTCAGTTCTTTTTCCCCGTATAAATTTGTGGCGGAAGTCAGTTGTAGACGCGCCCCATTTTCTAAGGATTGCCAGTCTTTTTCAGAGATCGGAAAATCAACAGCATGAGCGGTATCTAGTGGATAAATAATGTCATCAGGACTTTTAAAGAAAGCAAAGGAGATATCTTGGTTGCTCAAAATATTCTCAGCCAAACGCAAGGAATACTGTAGATAGCCATCCCGGGTCATATTTTGCTGTAAATATTCTGAATCACTGATTTGCGAAATCGTCGCGACCGACGAAGCATACCCCATTAACTGCTCATAATTTCGTTCTTGTAACGTTTGGCGTGTCATTTGAGTAAACGCAATACCAATCGTCATCAAGATCACGAAGATCACCACGAAAAATGCAATCAGCTGTTGATACAGGTAGCGCATTAAGCAGCACCCGCATCATCAAATTTGTACCCAACGCCCCAGACGGTTTGAATGATCTGTGGCCCCACTTTTTCAATTTTTTGTCTTAGTTTTTTGATGTGTGCATCAACGGTCCGTTCATCGCCAAAGTATTGGTAATCCCAAACCAGTTCTAACAGCTGTTCTCTCGAAAACACTTGTCGCGGTTTTTTCGCTAACGTATAAAGCAAATCAAATTCTTTCGGCGTCAACCCATCGATGGGTTTGCCATTTAAATAGGCTTCCCTTGTTTTTGTGTTCATTTTGAAATGATCGGTGACGATATCAAAGGTGGCATCGGAAGCTTCAGGTGTTGTTTTTTCAACCAATTCACTGCGGCGGTGTAATGCCTTGATCCGTGCAATCAAGGTCAATGGACTAAAGGGTTTCGTCACATAGTCGTCCGCCCCCATCTCTAACCCGATGACTTGGTCGCTTTCTGAATCACGGGCCGTCAACATAATAATAGGAACTGTACTTCGCGCGCCACCATCATGCCGTCCATGGAAGGAAGATTCAAGTCAAGGGTGATCATATCCCACTTGTCTGGTTCAGCAGCAAAGGCCTCTAGTCCTTCTTTGCCATCGTATTTAAATACTGCTTCCCATCCTTCATTCAAGAAAAACATTTGCATCATTTCAGAAACAGATTCATTGTCTTCAATCATTAATATATTCATTTTCTTCACCTCTATGTTCTTTATCAAATCGTTGCAGATTTTCTTCGATCAGGCCAAAGATCGGCACGATGAACCAAGGGATCACGATCATTTCAACTAGAAAAAAATTGGTCCATTCTTGCCATTTCAAGACAAACCCAATGAGCGCCATGATTCCGCCAAAAAGCAGAAAGAATCGGGCAGATAGTTTTTGGGCCTGTCGCCAATTGCGTTCATTTTGTTTTGCTAGATAGGAACGGTATCCATAAATAAGGTTCATTTTTTTTGATGGAAAAAGAAAAAAAGTGAGACCAATCAAGAAAAAAATGCTGCCAATTACTAAAAAAATCATCGTTTCACTCCATTCTTCCTATAGTATACTCGAATTTCTTTCTTCTACCAACAACTTCACCGATTATTCATAAAGGTTTGCCTTTTTTTCAATCTTTGATAAGATTGTGAGTGGACTATGACTATAAACCTTAGGAGTAAGATACATGACCTATAAAGCATTAACTTTTTTTGATCTTGACGGTACACTTTTAGATGCGCACTCGCAAATCACTTCGGAAATTGCTGAGGCGATGGCGAGGTTGCGAAAAAACCAAGTACTGCCGATCATTGCAACAGGCAGAACCGAACCTGAAGTTACCGCTATTCGTGAAGCAGCTGGTATTACCTCGAACATCGTCATGAACGGTGCTTTTATCCGCATTGATGGCAAAGAAGTTTTTTCCGATACCCTTGAGCCTGAGCTTTGCGCAAGGATGTACCAAGCCGTCAAAGACAATGGCGATGAGCTGTGTTATTACAATGAGAAAGGCTATTGGGCGACTGGTCACACCGAGGAAATGGTTGGTGCATATAACTACGTCCGTAGCCCTCTACCAGAAATCGATCCTCTGCATTATGAAACTGATCGGACCAATATGTTGTTGGTTTTAGGTGTCGGCAACGATGCTTATTATCATGAGCGTTTTCCCGAACTAACTTTTTATCGTAATACGCCCTTTTCAATCGATGTCGTAAAATCCGGGACTTCTAAAGGGACTGGCGTAAAAACCTTGGTAGAATTATTGGGTCTAGAAGATGTACCTACCTTTGGCTTTGGTGACGGCAGCAACGATTTCGCCCTTTTAGAAGCTTGTGACCACAAGATTGCAATGGGAAATGGGATTCAAGAGTTAAAAGAGCTGGCAGACTTCGTGACCTTGAAAAATACCGAAGGCGGGATCGTACACGCCCTGAAACATTTTGACTTAATCTGATTCTTTGCACACGCACGAAAATATGGTATACTAGTGAATGGTAGCGATACCCCTTTTATCAAGGGGATGTTACGGATTCGACAGGCATAGTTGAGCCTGAATTGCGCTTCGTAGGTTACGTCTACGTTAAAACGTTACAGTTAAATATAACTGCTAAAAACGAAAACTCTTACGCTTTAGCTGCCTAAAAACAGTTAGCGTAGATCCTCTCGGCATCGCCCATGTGCTCGAGTAAGGGTCCTATTCTAAGTGGGATACGTTTTATCTTTCCGTCTGTAAGATAAAAAAGAGATCATCAGACTAGCGATACAGACTGCCTGTCACTCGGCAAGCTGTAAAGCGAATCTACAAATGAGTTGACTATGAGCGTAGATTTTTAGGTAGCAATATGTTTGGACGCGGGTTCGACTCCCGCCATCTCCATTTTAAACTGTCAGTAAGTGACACTAAGAGCCAAAACCTTGATTTTACAGGGTTTTGGCTTTTTACTTGTGCCAGTATGTGACACTATTTGACTACCAATCTAAATAGTTTTTTCAAAAGCACGCAAAAAAAATCCCGCCACTCCGAAAAGTGGTGGGCTAGAAGTGATGCCGTCCGCTGGCGTGCTTCCTAAATCCTTCTGTGTCGCCTTCTCTGATTTCTATAGGATATAAAAACAAAGAGAACCTTAGAATAGTCACGTCGCTACAGTGTGATTACGATATTCTAAGTGTTCTCTTTTTTGCCTTAGCCTACTTTTCAAAAAGTTATTTTTTCGTGAGTCTGATAATTTCTGAAATATCGTCAATTTCTAATGCATTAGCGATTCTTTCAATATGTTGAAGGTAAACTTTCTCTCGTTTTCCATTTGCCAGCTTATTAATAATCGAAGGTTCAATATCCGATAAGCGTGCTAACTCTCTTAGAGAAATTCCTCGGCTTTTTACAAGCTCTTTTAAGCCTATTTCTATTCTTCTGTTCATGTGTTCCCCACCTTTTCTGCAAACAGATGTTTTTCCTAGAGACATCATATAGTAAAATAGGATTAAAAGTGGTGTCTATACAAACATCAATAAAATCAGAATGGAGGCGTTACGTTGAAAGAAATAGAAAAGATGGGTATTAAGACGAGTAATAAGCAGCCGGTAAAAGAAATTAGCTACCAGGACATATATGGTTTAGGAGATACTTTGGAGCAATTGAAATCTTGGCAAGAACCACTCGGTGTATTAGAAAAATTTTTCAGTGACAAAAAAAGACCCGTGAATAAGCAGAAAATCATCCGAGATTATCATGCCTGCTCCTTATTATTCCATGTTTTTCTCACAGACTTAGGTAGCTCCCTCGAAAAACTGGAACTCCAGATTGGTGATTTAAAGACTCGAAGAAAAGTTTAATACCAGAACGATAGGTTGAGCTCCTATCAAGGTATAGACTATCGTTCTCTTTGCTAATTGGTTTGATAATTGAAAATGTTTAACAGCTTATTCCCTTAGTTCTTCCCATTTGATATGATGAAAGCATCAAACGAAGGACGTGATTAGATGAAACTAACCTTACTGGCTCCCTCTTTTTCTGTCATCCAAGTAAAGAGTATTGATCCTTCGATACTGAAGATTGTTCCTCTTTTTTTTGCCCATACGTCAGAAGAACTTTCTTTGGTGTTACCAACTGCAAACGTTCCAGCTGAAACGCTAAACAGAGAAGATGGATGGAAAGCGATGAAAATAATTGGTGTGCTGGATTTTAGCTTGATTGGCATTATTGCAAAAATCTCTTCCCTTCTAGCCGAGGAGTCAATCAGTATTTTTGCTGTTTCTACCTTCAATACTGATTATATTTTAATCAAGGAGCATCAGGTAGAACAAGCTCGTACTGTTTTAACCGCCAATGATTATTCTTTTGTCAATTGAGAAAAAACTTTTTCTTCCTTACTACAAGTTACTCTCGATCGCTTTATGAAATACAAAAGAACGACTGAACCAAAGAAGTTCAGTCGTTCTTTTGTATTTCACTTGTCGTTGAAGAAAGATAAGAGTACTGGGTATCCCAAATAAAAGACTTCCCCAAGCTTTCATTTTCCCCAGTACTCTTCATTGCTCGTTGTTAAGATAATCATAATACAAAAATGATTTTTATTCAATAACTATGCTTTAAAAATAAACAAAATGCTATTTTGTGACAATTTATAGGGGTTTCACTTCATTTCTAGCTAATATTCCCTATATCTGTTTATATTCTAAATCGTTACGTGAAGCATCAGTTGATGAGATGCGATCCCTTCGATAGCGATCCTCCTTCTTTTAAAGTTTTGAATTTGAGGAAATTCAGCCTTGTCAATCTCGCATTCCCATGCTAACATGAATATGCAAACGTTAACATTAAAATGCACACGTGAACATTAGTTTGAGGAGGATTTTTAATGGCAAAAATTACAGATGTACAAACAGCGTATTATCGGATACCTCTTCCGGAAATCATGGAAGATGCGAAGCACGGCTTACACACCCACTTTGAAGTGCCTATCGTCAAGATCGTTACTGATGAGGGACGTGAAGGTGTGGGCTATACGTATTCTGGTGGCTTCGGTGGCGAATCGATTGCCAAACTGATCGACAAAGAACTAAAAGCAATCCTCTTAGGGAAAGATCCAGCATGTGTGGAGGCCTTGTGGGATCAGATGAACTGGGGCATTCACTATGTTGCCAGAGGCGGTTTAGCGAGTTTCGCCATTGCGGCTTGTGATATTGCCTTATGGGACTTACGCGCGAAAAAAGCACAAGAACCCCTCTACAAACTTTTAGGCGGCGCAAGTAACAAAGTCAAATGCTATGGTGGTGCGATCGATCTAAACTTTTCTCTTGAAAAACTCTTAGCCAATAATCAAAAATATTTAGACATGGGATTAAAAGCGGTCAAAATCAAATTGGGCCAAAAAACACTTGCCGAAGATATTGCTCGAATAAAAGCGGTCAGAGAATTGATTGGTCCCGATGTTGTCTTTATGGTGGATGCCAACATGAGCTGGTCTGTTGAAAAAGCGATCAAAGCCGCCAAACTGATGGCGCCTTATGACATTTTGTTCCTTGAAGAACCAACAATCCCCGAAGATTACGAAGGCTACGCTCGTATCGCTAAAGAAGGGCAAATTGCAGTCGCAGGCGGGGAAAACTTGCGCACCCCTATTGAGTTTGCTCATATGATCAAATATGGCAATGTCGATTTTCCACAACCCGACGCTTCCAATTGCGGTGGGATCACCGGCTGGGTGAAAATTGCTGCCTTAACACAAACAAGTAACTTATCTGTTTCTACACATGGCATGCAGGAATTACACGTCAGTCTACTGGCGGCGATGCCTAATGCTGGGTATCTTGAAATGCACAGTTTTCCAATCGATCAATACACCACGAGACCATTAGTGATCGATCCATCCGATGGCCGTGCGATTGCACCAGAAGAACCAGGGATTGGTGTCATATTTGACTGGGAGAAACTTGCTCCTCATAAACAACCCTTTTAACTGAAAACCCACGATTATTTCCTTTAGGATTAGGAAATAATCGTGGGTTTTTATTACAGAATCAATGGCTTTTCTTCAAATGGAAGCCACCGTTCATCAATAAGGGAACGATACCAAGCGGCTGATTTTTTTAATGACCGGGTCCGTTCTTCATTTAACTCAATTCGGACGAGACCATAGCGGTTCTTAAATGCATTCATAGGTGAAACACAATCGGTAAATGCCCAAAGCATATAGCCTTCGCAGTTGGCGCCTTCCTCGACGGCTTTTAGCAGCCAGTAAAGATGTTCGGTAATAAACTGAATCCGATAATCATCTTGGACTTGACCTGTGGCATCCATATACTGTTCTTCATTTTCCCGCCCCATACCATTTTCAGTGATCAGCCATGGAATATTGCCATAATTTTCTTTAAGATAATTAGCCATATCGTACATGACCTTCGGATAGATTTCCCAGCCACGGGAGTTATTCATTTGTTTTCCTGGCAAATCAAATGTCTCATAAAACATTTCTGGATGAAATGGTGTATCCGAATGCCATTGATATCGTGGTGCCCGCACGCGTTTCGGGTAGTACTGATTGACACCTAAGAAATCCACCGTATGGGTGCGGATCGTTTCCAAATCTTCTTCTGTCGGATCAAAGTAGATGTCATAGGTTTGGCAAAGTGTGATAAGTTCCTCTGGATAATGACCTTTGACCATTGGATCAAAAAAGATCCGGTTGAAAAAGAGATCATACATTTTTTGCGCTTTTTGATCCTCCGGTGAGGAAGAGCGTGCGTAAACCATTTCTGGATTTAGCACACAACCGATGCGCCCCTCGTAGCCCTTTTCATGATAGACAGCCACCGCTTGGGCGGACGCCAATACTTTGTGATAGTTCCAAAGCATCCATTTTTTTGTGTTTTGCTCATGGGGCCAGCGGATCGCATCGAGATAGCAACGAGTCTGAATAACGATCGGCTCATTGAAGGTAAACCACTGTTTGACTCGATCACCGTAACGCTCGAAGGCGATTTCGGCATAACGGGTATATAGATCGACCACTTTCCGCGAGCTCCAGCCATCATAGGCATCCATCAAACTAGCTGGCAGTTCATAATGTTCCAAACAAAGCATCGGTTCGACGCCAGCCGCAAGCAATTGGTCGATAAGCTGATCGATATGAGCAGCATAGTCTTCGTCAACGATCAGCTGTTCATGGTCGGTAAAGAAGCGCGCCCAGTTGATCGATGTTCGGTAATGGGTCAAATGAACCTCCTGCATCAGTTCAACATCCTCTGAAAACTTTTCCATAAAATTCGTCGCAACAGCCGGCCCATAGCCATTATGCCAGACAAAGCGTTCTTCTTTGTACCAGCGGTCGAGATACGAATCTTGCCCTTCTTTCTTTCCTTGCCAGCCTTCTGTCTGCCAAGCAGACGAAGCAGCCCCTAAAATAAATGTTTCAGGTATTTTTACCATTTTTTTAAAACTCCTTTATGCAACTTCATTGGTCGTACGATTCATTACCAAAACAAAAGGTAGATAGATCAAAATCGCCACGACAATACAGATCACTTGCGTGATCACAGCCCCGATATCCCCAGCAGTAGCTAGATAAGCATTGACGATCGGTGGCATCGGCCATGGGACCATTACCACCGCTTTAGCGGCAAAGCCTAGACTTGTCGCCACGTACCCAATCGTTCCTGTTACTAACGGTGTCAGGATAAAGGGAATCGCCAAAATGGGATTCAGCATAATTGGCATTCCGAAGATCACTGGCTCATTGATATTGAAAATCCCAGGTGCTAATGACAATTTAGTGATTTGGCGCATGTCCTCCCGTTTACCGACGATCAAAATTGCAATCAGCAAACCAATCGTCACGCCAGAGCCGCCCATACTCATATACATATCCCAAAACGGCATCGTAATGATATTGGGTACTTCTTTCCCAGCTTCAAAAGCTTCCGTGTTGACGGCGATCGCTGCCAGCAACAATGGTTCTCGAATGGGTTTGACCATCTGGTTCCCATGAATCCCGATGACCCAAAAGACTTGTGCGATAAACATCAACAACAAGATGCCTGGTAAGCCTTGGACGATTCCTTCCAGTGGTCGTTGGACGACATTGTAGATGATATCGTAGGCATACATCCCTGTGAGTGCTTTGATAGCAAAACCAGCGGTGGCGATGATGGTCACGGTGAAAATCGTTGGAAACAATGCCGAAAAACTTGCCGAAACATTCCCTGGAACACTATCAGGCATCGTGATCTGCAGCCGTTTTTGTCTTCCTAGCCACGCATAAAGCTCGATGGAAACGATTGCAACGAACATGCCTAAAAATAGACCTTTCGTGTCCGTGTATTGCTTAGCCAGCACGTTTTCGGCAACCACCGTCGCATCTTCGTGCAAAAATTCAAAGATCATTGGATTAACAGAAAGATAAGACATCACGGCGATGATTCCTGGAAAGACCCCAGAAATCTTATTTAGTTTTGCTAGCTCAATCCCAATCAAAAACACTGCATAGATCGTTAAGAAACTCAATGTCACATAACTGACCGCAGATGAGATTGGTTTTAAACTTTCTAAAAAGCGCAGTACCTCGATTTGTGCCAATCCATTTTCAGCATCAAAAACCATTGCTGAAAACAATGTACCAAATGCCCCTGTAATGATTACTGGAATCAAAGCAGCAAAGGCATTTTTAATGACCATGATGTAGCGTAAATTGTTGATCCTGTTGGCAAATTTTCCCAAAACGTCAGCGAGTCGATCCATAAATCCTTGCATAAAACTCCCTCCTATACCTTATTCTTCAATTGATGGAAAACGATTACATTACAAATGTAATTCATTTATTGAAGAATGTAAACGCAGGAAAAGCCTTTAAAACAGGGTATGTAAAGCTCCACGTTTACATACTTCGTTTTATCACTTATTATTATTTTGAGGTGAAGCAAATGGCGAACTACCATGACATCGCTGCCGATTTACGGAGCAAAATCAATCACGGGTTTTACGAAGAAGAGAAAAAATTGCCGAAGCAATCCGAACTGGCTGCGGATTATCAAACGAGCCGCGTGACGATTCAAAAAGCATTGAATATTTTACAAATGGAAGGCATTATTTACGGTAAAAAAGGCACGGGTACGTTTATCAGGGATTCCTATTCAACCTTCGATTACAACGCCAAGATCAATCGCGGGCTGACCAAGCGCCTTGGAGAAACAGGAAAGATCACCAGCAAGATCATTTCTTTTGCCATTCTTTTTCCCGATGAGAAAGAACAAGAAAAACTAAACATTCGCAGTGACCAGCAAATTTATGATATCGTTCGTTTGCGTCTATTTGACGATATACCCGTTGTTTTAGAATATACCATCATGCCGCTTCATGTCATTCCTGGCATTACCGAAGAAGTCTTAGCCTCTTCCGTCTATAGCTACATCACGAACCAACTCCACTCCTCGATTGGAACATCTGTCCGTCGTATCAAAGCGGATCGTGCAGACACCTACGACCAGCAATACTTAGCTTGTGCTGCCACCGATCCCATTTTAGAAGTGGAACAAACGGTTTACCTCGGCGATGGGACGCCTTTTGAATTTTCCCAATCACGGCACCGCTATGATATGGGGGATTTTATTGTTGTAAATAATTAATACGCTGCGTATCGATCCTCACTCAGAGGCACTCGATACGCAGCGTATTTTACTTAAAATACTGCTGATAGACTGTTTGACCAATTTCTCTTAGCCAACTGATCCCTCGGCCACTACCGGCTTTATCATAGGAAAATGCCGCAATGATGATCGTCGTTTCATTGGCTTGTAAATATGCTACATCGTGTTCGATGCGGTCAAGACGACCTGTCTTATTAAAAATGCGGCAAGAAGGCTGCGCAGTTTCAGCAAAATTCCCCGCTAATCCATCTTGAAATTGCTGCTGATTTAAAGGTGAAAATCCTAGTGCAGCTTCTTCTCGTTCCACACACCTTAGTAGCAGTTTGGCAGCCACCGAGGGTGTCAAGCGGTTCTCTTTGTCTTTGATCGGTCGCATCATATACCGTTCAAATTGGATCTCCGGCTCCTGAATCCATGCCTGAAGCGTGGGCAACCCTACTAAGTCCAATAGTACATTGGTCGCAGTATTATCAGATACGGCGATCATTGCCGTGAGAAGTTCACTGATGGTCCAACCTTTCTTCTGAGGAAAAAGACGGATCACCCCAGCACCCCCTGTCAGATCAACAGGGCTCACACAAATTACCTGTTGGGGATCGATCTTTTTTTCGATGATTTGTTCAAGATAATACGCGTACAAAACAAGCTTACTAATACTCGCTGCCGAAAACGACTTTTGACCCTGATAGTCAACAAGACATTCCGTTGGCGTACCGATCCATACCCCCATTTCCAACGTTGCCTGGTAGTTTTTTAGAATAGGATCAATTGCTACACGCAAGTCATCTTTTCCCATCAAATGCCCCTTTCCTTACGATCATGAAAAGAATGTTCATGAGTATTCCTGTGATTCATTCGGCTGGTTTTGCCAATAACGCGCCACAACTGCGAGTTCTGGTTCATAATTAGAGCCAGTGATTTTGGTTTTCATGACCCGTGACCCAGGTGTTCTTGAATGAATCATTTCGTCATCCCCCAAATATAGACCGACATGATGGACTTCGCCTTTTCCTTCTTCATAAGCAAACAACAGCAGATCCCCTGGTTGTGCCTGACTGTAAGGTACGATGTTTGCTTGTTGTGCTTGCTCGATCGTATCTCGGGGGATTAAAATACCATGAAGTCGATGCAGCGAATACATGAATCCAGAACAGTCAAAGCCACTGCCGCTAATGCCTGCCCAGACATAGGGCTGGTTTATAAATTGTTCTGCCAAGGCTATTATTTTTTCTGGGAGCTTTGCCCATGTGTCCGATAGGACGTGAGCAAAAGCTTTAGCGATCGTTGCTGGTCCATTAGGCGTAGCCACTTGATAGGAATCTGCGGTTTCCCCAACAAGTGGTAAAACTGTTCCAAAAGAAACAAGTCGTGTGGTCGAGTCAAAAACAAGCACGGCTTCTTTTGCAATCACACCAATCCTTCTTTTGGCTGTTGCATAGTCTGGTGACAATGGCTTCAATACCTCGTTCGGCAGATAACCCGGATACCCGAGTGGGTGTTTATTGCTTATTTGATCCAAGACGATCACATGGGACCAACCATCCGTTTGGGCGATGACTTCTACAATCGTCCCATATAATACTTCGGAGTCCACTAAGCTTTCCTGATAAAGCCGCATCGTATCTTCATCAGTCAAAAAAGTGTGCAGTGCTTCTAAAGGAAATGCTTTGATTTTTGCTAGTACTTTGTTTTCTTTGGGTTCCTTCCATAAGAAGGAAGAGCCAGCCTGAACAATTTGTTTCATCTTTGCTCCTCTCATAACTGTTTATTCGTTGATTCCTAGTCCGATGCGTTCGGTGACGCTCAAGCTTCCTGGACGCTGAAGAATCCCTTGCATTTCAGGGGAAGTCGTTTGGGTCTCCCACATAAAAGGAACATCCAGATCATAAAATTGGACATCCGCCATCCCCAAGGCAAAATGGGCGGCTGCAGCCATTCCCCCATACCCTTCAATCATCGAACCGACCATCACCGGCATTTGATGCTCTTTTGCCAATTGATAAATTTTTTGTCCCTCTTTGATCCCGCCGCTTTTCATCAATTTAATGTTCATATAATCGCAGCAGTTTTCAGCAATCAAACGTTTGGCATCCTCATAGGAAAAAAGACTTTCGTCTGCCATGATCGGAATCGTCGTCCGAGCAGTCACATAGCTGAGTCCAGCAAAATCATTGGCTTTGACGGGTTGCTCAACAAACTCGATCGGAATGTCTTGCCATTGGTCTAAAATCTGCACCGCTTCTTCTTTGGTCCAGCCTTGATTGGCATCAATTCGAAAGGGGATCTTTCCTGCCAAGCGTTCATTGATGCAGCGAATTTTCGCAACCTCCTCTTCGATCGCACCTACCCCTAGTTTGATTTTCAAGGAGCGAAATCCCGCCTGGACTTTCGCTTTGGCATCATGCAGCATCTGCTCCTGTGAACCAACACTGATCGTATAGTCGGTTGTCAGTGTATTGGCAGAACCACCTAAATAGCGGTAAAGAGGCAAGTTTGCCGCTTTTGCCAGTGCATCATGCAACGCGATATCAATCGCCGCTTTAGGGCTCGTATGATGCTGGATCAACGCATGAAGCTCATCCATTACCAGCAATTGGGCATCTACCTTTCTGCCTAACAGGAACGGGGCAAAGACAGTTTCGATATCTGTTAAAATACTTTCTTTTGTATCACCGGTGATCACTTCGGTAGGTGCTGCTTCTCCGATGCCAACGATCCCATTGTCAAAAGAAAGCAACACTCGAATCACTTCGACGGCGTGCACTTCTCTGAGCGCCGTTTTAAACGGTGCATTCAGCTGGATCGGAATTCGTTTGGTTTCAACTGCTGTGATTATCATTCATGTTCCCCCTAAAAAGAAAAGCCGTTCTTATCTAGCTGGAATGAATGATTCCTCTTCACTGCTAGATAAAGAACGGCTTTATTCCTTGTTCTCAAGTTGCTGAACGCTCGAATCGCGTTCTTCTTTTCTGCAGTACTGTTTGACTACGTCAGTCGGTAGATGTATGAAAAAATTGTTTTTTTACTTATTCTTCGACAAATACATTTTTATAATCATAGGCAGCACCGACACTATGAACGATAAGTCCTTTGATCTTTGATGACCGCAGATGTGCTTCTGCACTTTGGAAAAGCGGTATAACACCCAAATCTTCATTTAAGATTTTTTCTGCTTCCACCATATTTTCCCAACGGGCTTCTGGGTCGTTGGCATTTTCATTGGATGCTTGTTCGATCAATTGGTCGTAGTCATCATTTAGCCATTTCCCACGATTGTAGGAACTGTCTTTTTTGAACAATTCCAAAAAGTTGATTGGATCTGCATAGTCTCCGATCCAGTTGTTCATGACCATCTCAAAATCGCCGCTATTTGAACGATCCAAGCGCACAGAAAAAGGAACGTTTGTGACTTCGACAGTCAATCCATCCAATGTTTGCTGCAAGGTTCCTTGAATGTATTCCGCCATTTTTTTCGATTGGTCGGTATCTGAGGTCAGCAACTCGAAAGACAACGTATCGATCCCCAGCTCAGCTTTGGCCTTTTCCCAATACTCTTGGGCTTTTTCTTCGTCATAGTCTAACGTCGTTGCCGCATCCTTAACAAAGTCAGCTTTTGTCTCTGGATTGAAGGCTAGGTCAGAAGGAACAAAACCGACAGCCGGTAACGAGCCGTTGCCTAAAATATTGTCAACGATTTGTTGTCGATTCATACTATACGAAATGGCTTGCCGCAGATTCGTATTTCGAAAAGGCGAATCTTCTGGTGCTTGATTCATTTCTAAATACTGAGTGGTTGCACTAGGCTGAACAATGTAATCAGCATGGTTCACATTCTGCATCGCCAATTCACCGCTCAAGATAATGTCATCGGCTTGTCCGCTTTCGTACAAGTTATAAGCAGTCGATGAGTCTTTCACGACATCAAAATTAACTTTTTCAAGTTTAACTGAATCGGCATCCCAATAATCCGGATTTTTTTCCAATGACCACTGGATGTCGGTGCCTGGGCCTGCATAATTGGTCAATAGGAATGGTCCATTGTACGCCGCGTTTTCACTTGTTAAGGCGTATTGATCACCAAATTCCTCCACGACACGTTCATTTTGTGGGAAAAAGGTTGGAAAAGCCAGTAAAGATAAAAAGTAAGGCGTCGGTTTTTCTAACGTGATTGTCAATTCATGGTCATTGACTGCTTCGATTCCTAACTCGCTTTTATCCAGCGTGCCATCTGAAATAGCCGACGCATTTTTAATGGGTGCCAGCATATAGGCATAATTAGAAGCTGTAGCTGGATCAACCGTTCGCTGCCAACTGAAAACATAATCAGCCGCTGTAACTGGATCACCATTCGACCATTTTGCCTCTTCTCGCAGTGAAATGGTGTAGGTCAGCCCATCTTCACTAACTTCAGCGTCTTCACTTGCCCCAGCAATCATGGGAACATTTTTCTCATCCAAGCGATAAAGGCCTTCATAGGCATTGTTCAGAGTAATAAAGCTATAAGAGTCGGTTGCTAAAGAAATATCGGCACTGCCCATCTCCGCCGAAAATTGCACATTGATCACTTGCTCTGCGGAAGAAGCTGCTGATGAATCCGTCTCGTTTTCTTGATTGCCATTTTGACAAGCTGCTAAAAAAAAGCTGCTTAGTAACACAAGCGATACTGCATATTTGCTGCGTTTCCCCATTTCTACTCATCCCCTTCTAACATTCAGATAATTCAAAAAATTCTGTTTGTTGTACCGAGTTTACCGCATGTTTATGCAGCCTGTCAATTTAACACGACCAAAAAATGTAAGAGGTTACATAGTTGTGTCAGAAGTTCTCTTCTGAATGTTAAAATTAGAAAAGAGCGACTTTATGCTAAATATCGTTGAAAGGAGTAGTTCCAAGAAACCACACAAAAAAGTTCTGATCTCCTAGCGATCAGAACTTTGGCTGCTCTCTTATACATCATTTCGAAGAAAAATGGATAAAAAAACTCCCACTATTTTCCTAACATTTCGCAAAAAAAAGAAGACACAAATTTTGTCTTCATAGTGCTTTCTCAGAACCTTCCCACTTTTTCGGCTTTCACCTCAAGGAACAAAAGAAATCTCCTCAGAAAGTAAAATAAACGTATCTATTTTAAAATGAGAGTGGTACACTAAACAAACGAAGAGTACTGCACGTGAGAAAAGAAAGACTTCCCCAAGTATCCATTTTCTCCAATACTCTTCGGACTCTTCAGTACGTATATTAATTATACGTACTTTTTTCATTTGTTCAAGGCTTTTGAGGAATTTGATCAAAAAATGACTATCGATAAAAAGCTTACAAGATTCCATAGCTAATTGACAATCATTCTCAATTAGCGCTATACTAAACCAAATCGTCCCGAGTCAAAGGAGGAATTTCATGTATATCCGTACCGTTGCTTTTGAAGTCATTCCAGAAGGAAAAGAACTCTTTCTTGCTAAAATGAAAAAAGATACCGCCTCAATGAAAACATTTGCTGGCTGTCACTCTGCTGAAGCTTGGTTTTCAGAATCAAAAGACAGCCTCGTTTTCCAGTTGGTGTCAAAATGGACCGAGAAAAAAGCCTTTCAAGCTTGGTTAAAACGTCCCGAACATTTGCAAAAGCACCGAGAGGCGTATCGAGCAGAAAAAGAAGGAACTGCAAAACCGAACCTTGTTTTGTCCAAGACCGGTCAAGAATTTGTCTTGATCAATGAAGAACCTACTACTCCTATTTAATGAAAAGAACACCTCTCAAACGCTCAAAGATTGATCGAGCATTTTGAGAGGCGCTTTTTTCTTCTGTGCTTCTTGGTAATTCTACTCCACCGTTCGCTCGTTCAAGGTTCTTCCTTGCTGATCTTTTAATTGCAGCCAACCATTGGTGCCCCCATAGTAAAGAAACATTCCTACCTCGTTGACACTTTTTAATACAACGTCTTCAATCGTGTGTCCCTCTTTGATCGCCGCTTGGTTTTCTTGCCGAATTTTTTCCGCTAAACGAGCAGAAAAACCAACCGATCCGTCTTTATTCAAGGGAATCTCTTGACTCAAAATTGCGCCTTTTTCAATTCGAACCTCGTTGCGTTTTTGCCAATAGACCCTTGCTTTACTCCCTTGATAGTCAACCATGAAGGGTTCATCTTGTAATTCTTTTGACCATTTGTGTCTTGGTTTGCCCCCTTTTTTTGCCTCTTTTGTCGTCTTTTTGCTCGTAGATCCATAGCCAAGAAAATCGATAAAACGATCAAATGGTTTTGCGCTAGCAGCAATGGTTTGCTGCAACTCTTGTGGGATGCCGATGGATGCTTTGGACCCACTAGTTAACTGATATTGTTCTTGATAATAGGCTGCTAAATAAGGAGCCATGATCTCCCAAGATGGTGTGAGGATCATCAAGCGGTCGTATTCTAGCTTGTCGTCAAAGGCTTTATCGTCTGCTACTGAGAAAATTTGGCCGTCTTTGATAAAAAATAGCACAGTATTTTCTTTGACTTGTGCTAGACTTCCCTTAACAATTTGCAGTTGGCCTGCTTCATTCGGCCATTCAAAAAGCAACTGCTGCTCCTCAACGATCGTCTTTTTTAGTTCCATCCTAATCCCTGCTTTCTGTTGTTTTCTCGCCTATTATAGCACTTCTTTTGCTAGATACCTGAGTTTAAGAATCAAAAAAGAGACTGCTTCTGAGAAACAGTCTCTTTTTAAGGGAATTAGTTTACATGCATGGTTTCATTTTATTTTGATTGGTTGATTACCAATGGATCAGCTAAAAAAGCACTCAACTAGCGCTGGTTGATAGATCTCATTGTATTTTGCAACTACTCGTCCGCAACGTTCTTCGATGTCTTCATGATCGATCCCATCGTACCGGATCACATTTAATACGACACATCGTTCCATTTTTCTGACCACTTCACCAATCACGCGGCTTTGTAAGCCGACTGGTTTACATTCATATGCTTTACCTAATACAATTGTTTCTGCTTCCATAATTCTCTCCTTAAAAACTCATTTTTCTAATTGTATTATCATATTATCATCTAATTTTAATTAA
>OAVP01000315.1_pt1 | contig 33838 bp, 34 predicted proteins | sample 1495311 | NCBI WGS metagenome assembly OAVP01 (sample SAMEA2580102, study PRJEB22360) | human gut metagenome | biome: human gut; feature: human-associated habitat; material: faeces | place: Denmark | collected 2008/2010
CAAAATTGATTTTTTCTTTATTTTTTTATTTTATCTCCTCAAATTCCCTTTAAAAATCAGGCAAAAACACACCTCTCGTAATAAGGTGTGTTCTTTTTTTGACAATGATTATTCACGAATAATAAGTTCATAAGGCAGAATGATCTGTTCTTGTTTTCTTTCTTGAAACAAGCGAAAGGCTTCTTTGCCGCACTGATTCAGATGAAACTCAACGGAAGAAAAATGCAGCATTTGACTGATAAGCAGGTTTTCTTGTCCAATCACGATGGGTGCTGTCCCGTGGGAGTATTGATTCAAAATCATTGCTGCGATTTCGTCTCCATTTGTGATCACCCCATCGATTCCTCGTTCTTTAAAAAAGGCTGCTGCGGAAATCCCGTCTTGTGCTTTGATACAATCCCAATAAATATCGGCTTCCGAAAAAGCAGGAAACAGCTCCTTGGCTTTTGCGATGGTATTGACTGAATTGCAGCTAAGACGTTTGCTGCGCCCGAGCGTCAGTCCCAAACGTTTTACGCCTTGTTCTTTTAAATAATTGATACTAGCTGTCACAGAGCCGACCAAGTCGATCGCAACGAAAGGAACAGCAGTACCGGTCGAATTTTCACAAAAAACGATCGGTCCTTTTTCCATGTAGGGATAAAACGTCTCGATATGATTTGCACGGGTAATAACGATCAATCCGTCAAACCCTTTTGCAGCGAATTCTTCTAGATATTCTAGTTCCAATTTCCGATCAAAATTGGTCGGCAATAACGTCACTTTGTATTTTTTAGCAAAGGCTTCTTCCATAATGCCATTTAGAATCCCATCAAAAAAGGCGTGATTGACAAACGGCACGATGACCCCAATATTATAGGTTTTCCCCGAGCTGAGCTTTTGGGCGATCTTATTCGGTTTGTAATCCAGTTCTTCCATCACCGCCAAAATCGCTGCTCGCTTTTGCTCATCGACATAAGGATGGCCATTGATCACACGAGAGACTGTCGTGATCGAAAAACCAGTGATTTTTGCTATATCGCGTATCGTTGCCATTTCCTTCATTCCTATCTGTTTGTTTTACGATTGACCTAAGTCTACCATAGAAAATTTACTGATTCACTTTCGACAAATTTTCTGAAAAGGTCCCTTGGTTGATTGTACGGTATGAAACGAGTTTCATAGCAAGACTTAGACTCCTTGAAAATAAAAGAAATTTATTTATAAACAAAAACTGATTGCTTAGCAAGCTACAAGCGCTACTTAAGCAATCAGTTTTTCTACTGTTTACTGAATCATTTCTTTTGATAAGCTTTTACGTTTCTTCGTATACCTTCGCATCAGTAACTCGATTCCCTTATCCGCAAAGCGTTGCATATAGGCGGAAAAATTCAACAAGGCAATCAAGAGAATGAGGTTGAGATAGCTGGTATTGCCTAGGTTAAAGAGGTCACGACCGACGATCAAGGCAGCAAAGTACAAGATCTGGGTGCTGAAAAAAATCATCGTTCGATAGCTGTTGATAGCTGGATAGACTTTTTTCTGGATCAAGCGATAGTTCCAAGCGGTAAAAATAATGCTCATGATCGATAGAGCTTTGCTGCTACTGTTGAACCAATAGCCAAAGTTGATGATCAGCAGAGTTCCTACCGTAATCGTCAATGCTGTTGGAAAAGCATTTTTGAAAATCGTTGTCATAAAGTCCCCTTTGATCCGATTGAAGTCTGGTTCAAAGTTTAAAAAGAAGGTCGGAATGCCGACAAAGCAGGCATTGATGATCGTTAATTGGATCGGCTCAAAAGGATATGTCGTTCCTGATAACAACGTCCCCATAGTGATCATGATGGAGAATAAGACTTGCACTAACACCAATGAACCTGAGCGAGTAATGTTATTGATTACTCGGCGGCCTTCATCCATGACCGATGGCAAAGCATCGAATTGATTTTCCAAAAGCACCAAATTTGATACTTGGCGCGCAGCATCGACACCGGAAGCCATCGCGATGGAACAGTCTGCTTCTTTCAGCGCCAAAACATCGTTGACGCCATCGCCAGTCATCGCGACAGTATGCCCTTGTTCTTTCAAGTAGAGTACCATTTCTTTCTTTTGTTGCGGCGTCACTCGACCAAAAATCTGATAGTTGCTGACAGCTTCTTTTAATTCGGCTGCAGTTAATTTTGATACATCGATAAAATCAGCAGCCCCTGGTAGATTGACTTTTTTCGCGATTTGACTGACTGTCACTGGATCATCGCCAGAGATGATCTTGCATTGGATTGCTTGTGAACGAAAATACTCCAAGGTCTCTTTGGCATCTTCACGGATCGTGTCTGACAGTAAATAAAATCCTAACGGTTCAATATCCGTCGGCAGTCCTGCCTCCTCATAGCCTTGCGCACTGTGCGCCAAAACGATCACCCGGTAGCCTTCTTCTGCCAGCTGTCTTTCCTGTTTTAAGACAGCTTCATGGTTGGTTCCCAGTAAAATCGACGCAGCTCCGATGAAATAAGTGCCTTGCCCTTCAAACGTGACGCAACTGAATTTGCGGTCAGATGAAAAGGGGACGACTTGCTGCATCTGGTACGTCGTTTTTTCTGAAAAAAAGGTTCGTAGCGCCATTGCCGTTGGGTTCTGATCGGGTAGCTGAGCCATTAAGTTGCCGGTGATTTCTGCCAACGGTGTTTCCGATTGAAAGGAAATCGTCTTTTCCACCGTCATCTTGCCTTCGGTGATCGTGCCGGTTTTGTCTAAGCAAAGAACATCGACCCGTGCCAAAGCATCAATGCAGTTCAATTCCTGCACCATCACTTTTTTGCGCGCCAGGTAGACGGCACTGATGGTCAATGTGACACTGGTCAATAAAAACAAACCTTCGGGGAACATCCCTACAGCTGCCGCCACCGTCCGTAAGATGGCGGTGTTGAAAGCCGCATGAGAGAAATAGAACTGTTTGATAAACAAGAGGGTACATAACGGTACCAAAATCAAGCTGATCCAACGAATGATTTTATTCAAACTGCCTTGGATCAAGTATTTTTGTCGTTTGATGGTCTTGGCTTCTTTGTTGATTTTTGCGATATAGTTATCAGCGCCTACGTGGATCACTTGGCACAACGCTTCACCAGCAGTGATAAAACTGCCAGAAAACAACTCGTCTGCCGGCTGTTTGTGGATCGTATCCATTTCACCAGTCAGCAAGGATTCATTGACTTCTAAAGATCCTTGAATGACTTTGGCATCCGTCGGCACTTGATCCCCGCTTTTCAGTCGTAACACATCATCCATTACGAGTTTGTGGATCGGCAAATTCTCCAGCTTACCATCCCGATAAACATCGGCTTTGGCAACTTTTAGCAGTGCCAGCTTATCTAGCGTTCGTTTGGAACGAACTTCTTGAAAGAGATTGATGATCACATTGCTGAAGACAACAAAGACGAACAAACCGTTTTGATAAGAACCCGTCAAACAGACGAGAAAGAATAGGACACAGTTGATTAAATTGAAAAAGGTAAAGATATTGGTAAACAGGATTTTCGGGTACGTATTCGTCGTATCCTTTTTTGTCTTATTGACTTGACCGCGCTGCACCCGCGCCTTGACTTCCCCTGACGTTAAGCCAATGGTTTGGTTGTTTTCGATGATCCTCACCCTTTCTATTCATAGTCATTTACTTTTCGTTTGCTGAATATTCAGCAAACGTGCATCGGACTTGGGAATGGTTTTGCGTTTTTTTATAAAACAGATTGGCGGCGATTGCGTAAGATACGCCATCGACTGCCGGCTTTTTTTCGTAAAAAAACAAGTACTGTCTAAAATATAGCATACCCTTTTACGAATTGGCGTTTCATTTTTGTCACCTTCGCGTCACTTTAGCACTTAAAATAACAGTTTATTTTATTAACTCCACTAACTAGACATTAAGCGGTCACAGGCTTCTCCAGTTATTTCTTACGATGACACAAAACAAAAAAACAGCTGATCTTAACGGATCAACTGTTTAACAATTCTTTAAGTCAGCTTTTTCTAGCAGCTATTAGCAGCATCATTGGTCGGCGCATTTCGTCTTTCATTCCCGGTACTTTCAGTAATTCTTCTGGCGGCTGCGGCTCAATCACTTTTTCTAAAATAAAGCCGTTTTGCAATAAGGTCATTAAATAGGTTGTCAGGGTACGATGGTATTTCGTCACCGTTTCACCTAAAAATTGCGCTTGCCGCTTGCCTTCATAATAGTAATGATCGACTGGGAAATGCTGGATTCCCCCCTGCATATCATACTGCCAATCTTGCGATCCTTCCGCAGTATAAACAGGATGCTCCACCGAAAATACGAGTACACCACCAGGTTTCAGCCAGACCGATATGCTTTTGATCAATGTTTCGAACGTTGCCACATAGTGAAACGCCAATGAACTTAAAACAACGTCTATTGTGGCTGGAGGAAGTGTCACTTCTTCCATTGCGACACATTGATACGTTATTTTCGGATCAGGGTACCTTTTCTTAGCCTCCTCAAGCATCCGTTGAGAAATGTCAGTTCTTAGTACTGCTGCCGCTCCATGGTCTACAGCATATTGGCAATGCCATCCATACCCACAACCTAGATCAAGTACCTGCTTTTTTTCGAAATCAGGCAACATTTTTTCTAGCGTCTGCCATTCCCCAGCTCCTTGCAGGCCTTTTTGTGAACGAGTCATTTCACTGTATTTAGTAAAAAACGTTTGGTCATCATATTTGTTTTCTTTCATCATTTGTTCCTCCCATGTAAATCGTTTTTTGCTGGTCTTGATCTACATGGGCTTAGGCAATTTTTTGGGAAATAATGCCACCACACATCAGCTTTTTCCTCCTTGCTCTGATTAACGCCATCATAGCACGATTTTCAGTCTCTCACAATTGATAGCAAGCCATGTATGCTTCTTTGCCATTGTTTCTCAATAAACCGTTTTTTTATGTACAGCAAAAAATCACACTATGAAAAGGGTGTGATTTTCCTGTTCGATTCATTCATTTCTCTATTGATCAATGCAGTGCTTCCTTTTTCCATTTTCGGATTTTCGTTCGGAAATTGGTAAAGGGTGCTACTGTATTGATATGGATCCATTTATAGACTGGCCACTGTGCTTTGGTGGTTGCCCAATCCCGTTGCCCTGCTTCAAACAATTCCTGATCGGATAAGCCTTCGATCCACTGGCAAAGTGCCGTCACCTTTTGGTCTAAGAGCTCTTGCTGCTGTGCTAAGGTCAAACTGCCATATGTCTGATAAAAGGATTGATACAATCCACCAAGGTTGTTCCATTTATACCCTTCAGCAGGTGTGTGAACGCTCATCCCTTGTTGTTCCTGTGTTTCCCATGACAATAACAAACTGACCCAGCCGATTTGGTAAGACAAATTTTCTGAAGGGGTCTTGTCGACACTTGCTATCCGTTGATTTCGTAACGCTTCGGGAATTTCAACAAATTCTTGGCGAAATTTTTGGTAACGTTCTGTGATCTCTTGGATCAAGTCTGCTTTGCTTTCGTACTGTCTCATTGACTGTCCTCCTATTCAGGAAAATGGTTACTCTTTGTCGCTTTCTTCAATGGCGATAAAAATCGTTACTTCGCCGTCTGGCGCATACTGTTCGAAATCAAAGGAATACCTGCGCTGCAACTGCTGGTTTTCTTCCTCTGACCAGACTTGACGCCAAGTAGTCAGAATGCCCTGCGCATCGCGCCGATCGACCGGATACTTTTTCCAAGTATATTTTTCTGTATCAAAGTCTGCTTGCTCCGTTTCTTCGAAACAAAGCGAAACGGCATAGTCTCCTTGATAGTTTGACTCATACTCGTGGTAAACGCAAGCGATGACCGTTCCTTTTTCTGCGGCTTTCTTGACCGCCTCGCTGTTTTTCTCCCATAAGCCAGTGATTTTTGCTTGAATCGCTGGATCAGTAAAATTATTGGTTCTTTCCGTTTCTATTATCGAAAATTTCATTAGTGTTCCTCCTTCTTTGCCTTTATGATACGATAGAAACCTAGACACCTTCTGTCAGTGTTTTATCATCTTTTTATAAAAGGAGTAAACCAAGTGAGCACGACACGCCTGTTCGGCCTTATCTACCACCTGTTGAATCATGAAAAAGCAACCACTTCTGAATTAGCCAAACAATTTGAAGTCTCGACTCGCACCATCACCAGAGATATCAATACCCTAAGCAGTATTGGCGTACCCATCTATACCGAAACGGGTCGAAATGGCGGCGTCTATTTGTTAAGCAGTTTTGTGTTGGATAAAATGTTATTATCAGAGGAAGAACGGAAAAACCTGCTGTTGGCGTTGAAAGGGATTCGCCAGCTGACGCCACAGATCAGCGGAGAATCATTGGCAAAACTGCAATCCTTATTCCAGCAAAACGATGCAGACTGGCTAGAAGTTGATTTTTCCACTTGGCATCGGCGAGAAAACGGCAACGACACGTTTGATTTATTAAAAAAGAGTATTTTAACGAACCACGTGATCACCTTTGACTATATCAGTAAACAGGGACCGCAAAAACGCGTCTGTCAGCCTTACAAACTGCTTTTTCGTTCGCAAGCATGGTATCTGCAAGCCTTCGACCAGCAAAAGAATGCCTTTCGGACATTTAAAATCAGCCGCATGAGTCAGGTCCACGTCACTGAACAGCATTTTTTTCCGGTCACTGCGCCTGATTCTGCCATTGAACTGACTATTGACACCTATCCCGCTCGTCTATTCTTTCAAGCCGACGTTCTTTATCGGGTATATGATGAGTTTGATCATCAGGATATTACTTTGACGGAGGAAGGCACTGCTGTAGTTACCGTTGATTTACCCGAGGAAAGCTGGGTGGTGCCCTATTTGTTCTCTTTTGGAAAAAGCCTACACATTTTAAGTCCCCCTCGACTAAAGAATCGTTACCAAGAAGAAGTTGCTGCGATTTATGCCAATTTGACTGAGAGCGAGGGTGCGAACTGATTTTTCAAGAAATGGATCCCTATTGAAAGGAGTGTTTGATTTGAAAGAAGTGATCGTAGACTATGGCGGGGTTTCGCTAGCCCGCCTTTGCCAGCAGTTGGAAGAACAGCAGATTCACTTAAACGCGTATGCCAACCAGCTCTTGCGCCATCCCCACCTCTCCCTCAGTGCCGATAAACAGCGTACTACTTGTGTGATTGTTTCCCTTAAAGAACTGGGACTCACACAAGGTGGCTCGTTGACGGAGATTTTTGCAGCTGCACCTTCTTATGGACTGACCGATTGTACATTGGAAATGGCCTTACACTTTCGCCTCAGTTATCATCAACTGGCAAATAGCACCGGACTGCAATCCCAAGGAAAAGCGCCAGCTGCCGCAATCACGATCGCTTCTATGCCTTTGGAGAAAACCGATGATTTCCCCAAAGGATTCTACGTTCGCCGCATCGATGGTTGTGACTGGTTGCGAGGCTATACTTGCGATGCACGCCACCAGTTTGCACCGGATGACCTGTTTTTGTTTCAACGACGAGACCCGCTGTCAGAGACCTTCAACTGAAGGGGGAACAAATAGTTACCAATCAAGCGTCCCCATTTCCCCTTACTGCAATCATTCTGCAAGATAGGGAGAATCCAAAAGGACGAAAGGAGAAATAGATGAACTTAATACCAATGAAAGACAGCGACTACGCTGCCTACTTAGCCAATGCTGTTTTCGAATACGCCAATGACAAAATCCAAGCAGGCACATGGGCCAAAGACGAGGCCCTCTCCCTCGCCAAAGAAAGCTTTGCTTCTTTACTTCCTCAAGGGACTGCCACTGAAAACAATCACTTGTTTTCTTTATTTGCAGCTGATTTTAGTGAACCGATCGGGGTGATTTGGATCAACACAGCTGCCCAGAAAGCCTTCATCTATGACTTTATCATCGAGGAAGACCAGCGAGGAAAAGGCTATGGAACCAAAGCGTTACAAGCTTTGGAAAAGTGGGCGATCCAGCAAGGCATCACTGAGATCGGCTTGCACGTTTTTGCCCATAATCAATCTGCGTATCAGCTATACAAAAAAATGGGCTATTTGGAAACAGATATTACGATGGTTCGACGTTTCGCTGAATGAGTAGTGTTGAATAGGCCCGATCATTAGTACGAAAAAATTGATCGATCAGTTCCGAGCCAAACAAAAAGAAACGACGAAAAATCATCGTTTCTTTTTGTTTCTATTTACAGAAAACTACTCTTTCAGTTGTGGCTTCTTCAAAAGTATCGCCATTGTTGAATCTTCTTCGCTATAAGGACTGCCTTTAGCATCGCCAAATACCTCACAGATATCAAAGCCTGCAGCCTGAACTTCCCTCAGCAATGCATCTTTTGTAAAATAGGTCGTCCATAAGTAATAATTTGTGGTCTCACCTTCTGCTAAAATCGTTGTTTGCTCCAGCAAGACGTAATCAGGATATTTCCATCGTTGATATAGCACAAGATGGGGCTCCCCCCGCCAAAACCCTTCTGATTCGTGACTTTCCCAGGTCTGCTCTTCATTAAGCGTTAAAAACTGTGCAATCGTAAATACATCGAACAAAAATTTGCCACCCGGTTTTAGATGCGCCAGCACATTTTTTAGCAGTAGTTTGCGTTCCTCTGGATTTAAGGCACCATAGTCGCAATAAATCAAGGTAATAAAATCAAATTGCTGAGGCAATGCCATCTCCAAATAGTTATCAAATAGATAGGTAATATTTAGTTCCCGCTTATTCGCAGAATCTCTCGCATAGGTAAGGGATCTTCTGGAGTAATCAACGCCTGTCACTTCATAGCCCAGCGCTGCAAATTTTTCCGCGTAGATCCCTGGTCCGCAGCCGATATCAAGAAGTTGCGTCTGTTTTTCTGGCGGAACAAGGCGACTGATCCATCGAACGGATTCGTTGATAAAGTCAACCTTTCTACTAGCTCCCTCAAAATCAGGATCCAAATGAGCCTTTAACATTTGCTTGGAAATATACGCATCGTCCCAAAACGCCTCTGCCATTTTTTTATAGAGCGGTGGCCGCTCGATTGCCTTTCTCAATTCTTGGTACATCTTATTTTCCCCTTTCAAAATAATTGAAAAACAAAAAAGACCGCAGATTTCACTCTGCGGTCAACCTTCAAACGATGAAGATCAAAAAGCGAAGAGTAAAATAAAATCAATGATAGGCACTTCAAATAAAACTGCATGCAGTCAATTTTTTGCCTATGAAATTGATTTTATTTACTCTTTTCCAGTCCTACCCCTGTTAACGAAGGAATAACAGCAGATAGGCCGGAGCCATCACCTTTTTCTCTTGTTTTTCTGCCTTTAGTTTAGAAGGCGCTAGTCGATTTGTCAATGGGAATCGCCTGCTTTCCTTCGATAAAAGAAGTTCTTACTGCAATTCACACCTTGCCTAACAAAAAAACTGCATCAAACTACGTCTCTGCTTACTGTCGCCTGCTGATTTTTTCAACAGGAAGCTGGATCTCAGTCAGCCCTTCCTCTTCACTTTCTTTATTCCAAATGCCATCAATATAGCTTTCACGAAAAGGCCCTGTGATTCGATAGCCGTTGTTTTCAACAAACTGGATAACTGCAGCATAGGCTTTCGGAAATTCTGCATAGGCTCCTCTATGGACCGTACAAACTGCTTGTGGTACTTCTTCTATCTGCCTGAAGGTCAAATCACTATCTTGTGATGTATAAGAAACAGCCCCCCTCACTTTATCTCCACCAATCCTATTGGTCAAAAATAGTACGACCAGCGGTATTCCAATACCAAAAAGGTCAGTTGATCAATTGTTTTGCGTCCATTGATTTCTTTTGACAGCCCAGCAACCTCAATCATTTTCTACAGAAATCGCCCTATTCTACTAAAGCATACTGGCTCCTCTTGAGGGAGAGTCAATAGCAGATTCGCTTTTTTCATGACGAACAAACTCATGCTCATTGGTTAGCTAAACGTGGCTTTTTCTTTTTTTACCTATTCGCAACAATATTTAAATCACAATTAACTATTTTTAATTCCTGACCTTGTTTTTTTCTTCTATCTCCACTATATTTGTGGGTAACCCTATTTATTTCTATGTAGAGAGGATGTTTCCCTTGAATTATCCCTTATTAAATGAACAAATGCCTCAAACCATCATTCGTGTTTGGCGGTTGCGAAGGATTACGTCACTGATTATTTTCAGCCTGATTTTCGCTGCTTCTTTTTGGTTTCTAGCCACGCAAAACTGGCTGCATTTCTGGGTGATCACCCTTTGGTCAAGCTTATTGGCGCTGACTTTGATCAGCCATCTGCTTTCTTTTGTGCTAATGAGCTACCGTTACAAATTTCATCGCTACGAGATCCAAGAAAATGATATCGCCATTCAACACGGCTATCTATTCCGCAGCACCACGTATATTCCGATCCGCCGAATCCAGCATATCGAAACAGACCAAGGGATCTTTTTGCGAAAATACTCCTTAGTCTCCTTACAGATCCATACGGCTGCCACCAACCACACCATTGAAGGCTTGCCAGTGGCGCAAGCCGAACGCTTGCGAGAAACCATTATGACTTTAGTCGAGGTGGTCAAAGATGATCTATGAAAAACAACGACTGCCGTTGCTGTGTATCGGTCTTTATTGGTTCAAAAATTGCAAAAATTTTCTGGTACTAGCGTTTCTGCTTGTATTCAAATTATTCAACGACGCCCCTTCTTTGCCAATGATTCTGGGCGGCATTCTGCTATTTTTACTGGTGTGTCTGATTTTTGCGGTACTGTCTTACGCCCGCTTTACCTTTCAAATCGATCAAACGAGTGTACTAGTCAACAAAGGACTCTTTATCCAAAAACAAACGATTTTGCCATTTGAACGCATCCAAACCATTCAAGAGAATCATTACTTTTATTTACGTCCATTTAAATTAGCTGAAGTGAAATTGGAAAGCGCCGCAAGTTCGAGTGGCGAAGCCGAAATTCTTTTCCCAGCGTTGCCGCTGGCTCTCATTGCCTCCATCGAAGCGTCAAAAAAAGCAGCTGCGACACCACAAGAGCCGACTGCCCAAGCAGCTAGTGGAGAAGAACCAACCAATAATTACGCTACTGTTTTTTCGGGTGAGGAAACAGCAAATCCGCCGTTAGAAACATTCACTTTGAAATTCAAGGAGATTTTCTTGTTTTCTATCACTGATTTTTCTGTTTTCACCTTGGTTCTAGTCATCGGCTACAACGTGATCGACAACATTCCCAATCTCTTTACCTATGCATCGGAATTGCAACAACTCGGCCTTTTATTAGGTGCTGCGCTTTTGCTAGGACTGCTGATTTTGTTTTTCTTCCTTGCGATCGCTAGAAATCTTTTCCGCTATTATGGCTTTACGGTGGAAACGAACCAACAACAGCTGCTGATCACGCAAGGCTTGTTTTCTAAACGACACCAAACGATTCCCCTCGCTAGGATCCAAGGGCTAAGTGTCGAACAAAATCTTTATCGCCGAATCTTTCATCTAAGCTCCGTCAAGTTACTGCTGGCTGCTGGCAGTTCTTCAGAAAGCGATGATACGGTCTATCTGTTCCCCATTTTGAAAGAGGCGCAGCTGACCGAAACATTGGCCCGCTTTTTACCTGAATGGTCGTTTCAACAAACCGCTCTAGTGAAAAATCCGCGACCCAACTTTTGGTACTTTTGCCGTTGGCCACTGCTTATCGGGCTGCTTGTTGTAGGAATCTCCGCCTTCTTTTTCTGGTGGTTAGCGCTGATTTTCTTCGTGTTCTTTGGCTCCTTCGTGTTATCAAGCATCTGGCGGGGCAAAATACAAGGGTATCATTTTTTAGATAACCATGTATTGTTGTGTCAAACGATTCGCGGCTTAACAAAGGTGACCGCTTATCTGAAGAAAAATAAAATCCAAGATTTCACCGTCACCACGACGTATTGGCAGCACAAAAAAGGTCTGGGCAAGTTACAGTTGACCATCAAAACCGAAGATACCTTCACCGAAAGTAAGCTGTTCTACTTCCCATTAACCGAAGCAGAAAAGTTACGGCGCTGGTTTTTGTCGTAGTTCAAAAAAAAATGTCAAACAGTAGGACTGACGCGTTGTTTGACGTTTTTTGCAAGTCCTGAAATAAATGAGAAGGAAGCACCAACCATTGATTCGTTGATGCTTCCTTTTTCTATCCCCTGACCTTCCCCTCAACTATTTGCTGCTTGATTGAAGCAGCATCTAAGCCATATTCTTTTTGCAGGAAATCGGGTATGCCGACTTGGCCAAATCGTTCGTTGACACCAATACGTTTTAAGGGGACAGCACTGCCAGTTTCAGCAAGCACTTCGGCGACGGCACTCCCTAGTCCACCGGTGATAGAATGATTTTCGATGGTGATGACTTGCCGTTTTCCCTGAACTTCGCGGATGATCAATTCTTTATCGATCGGTTTGATGGTGAACATGTCGATCACTTCGCAGCTGATTCCTATTTCTGCTAATTCTTCTGCCACTTGCAGTGTTTCAGAAACCAGTTGGCCACTGGCAATCAACAACAGTTCATCGCCTGGTCTTAAAACATTGCCTTTTCCTAGTTCAAAGGTCGAGCCTTTTTCATAAATCGTTGGAACAGCTTTCCGATTGCCTCGTACGTAATGAATGCCGGATAATTGGCTAAAGGTTTTTATGATCCACGCCATTTGGACTTCATCCGCTGCATCGCAGACGATCGATTGGGGAATCATTCTCATCAAAGCCACATCTTCCCATGTCGTATGGGTGCCGCCGTTGTGTCCGACTGCAAACCCCGGATCAGAACCGTAAATGTTGATCGTATTGCCGCCATAGCCGCCAGAAATAAACAGCTGATCGAATACCCGGCGCGTTGCAAATGGCCCAAAAGTGTGGATAAAAGGTGTATAGCCAGTTAAACTCAAGCCAGCAGCGACGCCAACCATATTGGCTTTCGCGATCCCCCTGTTGATAAAGCGTTGGGGATGTTTGTTGGCAATCGCTGTCCAGCCGCTGGCAGAACCAAGGTCGGCATCTAACGCAACTAGCTGGTTATTTTCATCCATGAGTTCCACCAATGTGTCAACGACACAAGTTCGCAGCTCTTTACCAGCAGCAGTGGTTTTGCTTAATGTAAACATGCCTTAGCGTCCTCCTTCGATTTTTATCGTCAATTCTTTGATTGCCGCTTCTGCCGCTTGATTGATCTCATCCGTGGTAAACTTCACGGAGTGATTGGCATCTAGTTCTTCAAAGAAAGGAACGCCTTGTCCTTTCACGCTGTCCAAGACAATGCAAACCGCTTGGTCTTCGATTGCTTTGCAGCGCTCGATTGCCTCATCAATGGCTTGCATGTCTGCCCCTGGAACTTTTTCTGTATAAAAGCCAAAAGCAGTCATCTTCTGCTGGATGTCAAAGGGATCAAGAATGTCTTTGGTTGGCCCATCTAGCTGTTTTTTATTGTCATCAATAATGACGATACAGTGATTCAGTTTAAAGTGGGCAATGTATTGGAAGGCTTCCCAGCACTGTCCTTCATTTAGTTCACCATCTCCAACGATCAAATAAACAAAATTGTCCTTGCCTGCCAAGCGCAGGCCTGTCGCGATCCCGGCAGCCATGGAAGTTCCCTGCCCCAGTGAACCTGTGGTGGCATCAACCCCCGGCGTTTTCCAGCGATCCGGATGGGAAGGCAGTCTCGTGCCGCCCTCATTGATCGTCCATAACCACGACCGATCAAAATAGCCCGTATTTGCTAATGCACTGTACAGTGCGGCGCCAGCATGTCCTTTTGATAAAACGAGTCGGTCACGATCCGCCCACTGTGGATCTTGTGGATTGACCCGCAGCTGTTTGCCGTACAAAACGGCCAATAATTCAACAATTGAAAAGGAACCGCCCAGATGGCCTTGCCCCATTTTCTTGATGCTGCAAAGGGTATCTAAACGAATCTTTGCCGCTAATCTTTCGAGTTCGTGGTATTCTTGTTCACTGATTGCCACTATTTATCCCTCCATCCTCTATTTATTCAGAAACAGATTTTGCCCGGCTGTTTTTCTTGAAAATCGTCAATCCGATCAAGACCGCGACTACCGCAATTATCCCTGAGAAGATGGCGATTTGACCGCCCATATTGGCTAAGTTTCCCAGGAAGATCCCTGCAACTCCATAGTCGGTATCAGAGAAAGTTGATCCTTGGAACCCAAGATCCCCCATGACTGGCATCAACAAGATCGGCATGAAGCTGATAATGATCCCATGAATAAAGGAACCAATCACGGCGCCTCGCACACCACCCGTTGCATTTCCGTAAACACCTGCCGTTGCGCCACAGAAGAAATGGGGCACGACACCTGGAATAATAACGGTTGTTCCTGTGAAGACCATGATGATCAAACTAACGATTCCACCGACAAAGCTGGTTAGAAAACCAATCAGAACAGCATTTGGCGCATAAGGAAAGACGATAGGGCAATCCAATGCAGGAATCGCATTAGGAACAAGCTTTTCGGAAATCCCTTTAAAGGCTGGTACGATTTCTGCCAAAATCAGACGGACACCAGCTAAAATCACAAAGACACCAGCGGCAAACGAACCGGCTTGCTGCAACGAATAAATGATCGAGTTCGTGCCATTGCTAAGATTTTCTGTAATAAATTCACTCCCAGCAAAAACTGCTACGATCACGTATACAATAGCCATCGTAATCGTGATACTAACAGTAGAGTCCCGCAAGAAAGACAGGCCTTTCGGAAAATTGATGTCTTCGGTAGATTTTTCCTTATTGCCGACGTATTTCCCAATCAACCCGCTCAATGCGTAGCCGAAGTTCCCCGTATGCCCCAATGCGACGGAATCATTTTTAGTAATTTCTCGAGTAAACGGTTGTGCGATCGCTGGGAAAATCGTGTTACAGATCCCTAACGCTAAGCCGCCAAATAAAACTAGATTAAAAGTATTCATTCCAGTAACGCTCAAAATCACCGCAATCATGCAAGCCATATACAACGTGGCATGCCCAGTCAAATAAATGTATTTAAAGCGAGTGATACGGGCAATCAAAATATTGAAGGCCATTCCGGCTAACATAATAAGTGCGGTATAGGTGCCGTAAGTCGTCAAAGCCAGCGCAACGATCGCTTCGTTATTAGGTACGACCCCTTGCATGTTAAAGGCTGCTTGGAACATCTCCCCAAATGGCGCCAGAGAGCTTTCGATCACCCCAGCCCCGGCAGTGACCACGAGAAACCCAACAAAGGTTTTGATGCCCCCTTTGACGATCGTGGCAATGTCTTTTTTCTGCAGTACATTCCCCAAAACAGCGATCAGCGCAACTAAGATCGCTGGGGTACTCGCGATATCAACAAGAATATCTAAAAATTCGTTCATGACTGTCTACTCCTTTTTATAGTAATCCTTTTTCCTGACAAACGGCTTGAACCTTTTGCTTCAATTCATCGAGATCGATAATACTGTCTAACACCACGATCTCACCTAGATGCTGCGCACTATCGGCTAAATCGCCACCAACGAAGAAAACATCCGCCATATCGGGTGCGGCACTTCCAGCTCCATCTTGGGACACTTCCACACCTGAGACACCCAATTCATTTAATACAGAATTGATATTCATCTCCACCATAAAACTTGATCCTAATCCTGATCCACACACTGCTGCAAATTTCATTTTTCATCTTCTCCTTCTCTGATCACTTCAATTATTTGATCCGCATTGGTTGCGGAAAGTAACGCAGTTAGTTTTTCATTATTCGACAAAATTTTTGTTAAACTCGCTAACGCTTTTAGATGGAGCTCATTGTCAACTGCTGCCAAACATATAAACACTTGAATGGGGTGTTGCGGATCATCATTTAAAAGCACTGGCTCTTTGACTTTTAATAACGACATCCCGATCGCATTGACCCCATCTTCTGGACGCGCATGAGGCAAAGCGATGCCTTTTCCAATATGGATAAAGGGACCGTGATCCACCACTTTATTGATCATGGCGGGTATATACTGTTCCTCCATCTTATTAGGTTTGCATTCGAATGGCTTCTTGCCAAGTCAGCGGCACCTCGGTAAATTGGATGGTTTCTGCTGTTAATAAATCTGATAACATCGGACGTTGGTCTTCCCTTCTATTCAATTCTCGATTGATTTTTCTTTGCAAAATTTTTCTCAGCTTTTGCTTACTGATGCCTGCTTTTAAATCAACATAGGGCAAAATCACTTCTAACACATCGTCAATGGAATGCAAACCAGTTTTTGAAGGAAAGAATGCCGCTTGTACGTTTCTAAGCAGTTCATCCTTCTCAATGGGCGTCATAATCGGATTGATCACATAACATGGTCGTTTGGTTTTGATCGGGGCACTGGAAAAAATCAGATCAATCTCTTCATTGAAACGAACATTTTCATACTCTTCGATCGAACGAGCCGGCAAAAAATGGATCTGGGGAAACAGTTCCTTTAATTCTGATTCCAAAATCAAGGATGAACTGATGCCGCTTGGGCAGACAACTAATGCATTCAATTGGAAGTAATCACGTTTGGCCTTTTGTTTACTGATTTCTCCACCAAACAAAATCGTAAAATAACCGATTTCTTCATCAGGGATCGTACCGACTAGGTCTTCTAAAGAACCCAGTGCTCGTCTCGTCAGTTCAAACAACTCATTGTATTGCAGCTTGATTTCTTCAATCAGTACATTCTCCAGTGGAAAACCGTAGCGGATTCGAAAATACGCCGGGACAAGATGATAGAATGTGTTCATCAAAAGGGTGCGATAGTCCACAAACTCGATAGCTGCCAGCCGTTCCATTTCATGAATGATCTTACTGGCACATTCCAATAAAAACTCTAATGAAGTATCTTCGATATCTCCTTGCAGAATCGTTTTCAACAGGATCGTTACATAAAGTTCTTCTGTTTTCCGATCTTTGATGGCAGGAAATTCTGCTAAAAACTGCTGACTAACTTGATGGACATGCAGCGACTGTAGCAGCGATGTTTCTGTCTCCGCTAAAGAAACAGCCGTTTCTGCCATCCGAAAGGATAAATAATTAAGAAAATAAAGCATTTCTTCGAAGCGGCTCGGTACGATCACCAGATTGAAGGCAGTCAATGTTGCGGACAAACGATCTCTTATTTGAATATATATCGTTTTATTCTGCTCATAGATTCCCTCAAATAAAAGCAAATTCCCATTTTTCGTATTGGATAACGCACTGACTTTTCGAAAAGCAAGAGCGCGAATCTGATATTCCTCTCCCTCTAGATAAAAGCCATATTTTCGAGAGTACAATAGTTGAATCTTTAAAGCTGCAAGTTCCTCTCTGATCCCCTTTAAGTCCTTCAAAATCGTATTTTTACTGACATAGAACAGATCTTGAAACTGGTAGACGGATAAGTCTTTCACTGCTGAAAAAGTCAGAAGATAAATCATGGACCGCCGCTCTTCTTCCGAAAAAAACAACGTGTTCTTCTGGACATCGAAAAGAATTTCCGGCCATTTTCGTTGAATCAGCGAAGGAATCAAAACTTCTCCCTCATGCATCGTGATTCGTTGATTCAACCGCTGTTCAGTGATTTGATTGATCTTGGCAATCTCCGCCAGAAATTCCTCATCCCTCCACTTCGTCAACTGAAGAAACGCCTCAATATTTGGTTCTGAAAACAGATACGTCAATTTGAAATGAATCATATTTGCTACCCCCACCTAAACTATAGCTTGCACAAAATGAAATCGCCATCATTTATCGGTACAACTGAAGCTCCGTTTTTTTTAAACGATAGACCGAAGAGGAGATTTCAAGGATTACCATAACATCCAATAAAGTATTCGAGAAGGTTTTATTGATAGAAGCAAATGATAAAAAATACAACATTAAAAAAGCGAATCATTTACTGATTCGCTTAGATAATGATGCTATTTGTTGTTTTATTATTGAAACTATCAGAATCATGAAGGACAATCGTCTTTTTTCCAATATACTTTTTTAAAGTTATTTTCTGATACCTAAAAATACTTATCTTAATGAATGATGGAAAATAGGCTTCTTCTATCTACTCACTTATACTCACAGGAATCGTTGTTTCCGTTTCTTGCGCCTCTGCGGTTTCATTTTTCACTTGCTGCTTTTCCAATATTTTGAAAAATGGCATATAAATAAAATATGAAATGAAAATCGATACAAAAGACCAAACGGCTGCTCCAATACTACCATTAGTAGCTAAATAAGGACCAATAATAGGAGGAATAGTCCATGGAACTTGAATAACAATCGGTCCTACTATACCAATATTCATTAAGATATACGTACCGATACATAGGACCATAGGCGTTGCTATAAACGGAATAAGCATTACAGGATTCATCACAATAGGCAAACCAAAAATAACCGGTTCATTGATACAAAAAATAGCTGACGGCAAAGATAATCGTCCAATCGACTTATACATCTTACTTCTGGAATGGAGCATATTTAACACTAGACCGAGTGTTGCTCCAGTTCCGCCTAAACACATAAAGACAATCCAAAATCCATCGGCAAAAACATGAGGTACTTCTGCACCACTTTGAAAAGCTGCCGTATTATCAGCAAGATAACTTAGGAAAACAGGGGTCGCAATTCCAGACAAAACATTGTCTCCGTGGATTCCACATATCCATAGCAAACAAACGAGAAGTGTGTATAACAGCATGCCTGGGAGTGTTCCCATCCCTTGCATTAAAGGTTGGAAAACAATAGTAATGATTTCATTGATATCAACCCCTAATAAAGTTCTGACGATCCATATAACGGTCAGAATAAATGCCCCTGGGATTAACGTTGCAAAAGAGGTTGCTACAGTGGGCGGCACACCCTCTGGCATTTTTATTACAATATTGTGAGTGACAAACCATTTAAAAGCATGAGTAACAAAGACCCCAACAATGATCGCGGTAAACATACCACTAGCACCAAAATTAGCCAAATTTATCGTCCAGTCATCGTTTAATGTTGCTAGAAGAAAGCCGATAGTTGTGAGCATCGAATTAGAAATAGCATCAACACCAAACTCTTTTCCTAAATGATAGCCTATACCAATGGCAGATATCAGTCCAAGGATTCCGAACGTAACATTGACTGGTGCATTCAACTGCGGCCCCCAATTTGACACAAAATCCATCCATGACTGTATTGGAAAGTTACCAATGATTAGGAAGATACTTCCAACAATAGTAAAAGGAATCGTCATGGAAATCCCATTTCTTATAGCAACTAAGTGTTTACTATTGCCTATTTTCAGCAATATAGGCAATACCTTGTTCTCAATGACCTGCATCTTTTTTCCTCCTTTTAGTTCACGACTTCCTTATCAACCACCAATACAGGATCTTTGTGCAACCATAGAGAAGTAACTGGACACTCTTTTGTAATCGTACCGCATAGAAATTGTTGTATCGCAGATTTCTTTTTTGCTCCACTAGCTTGTACGATCATTGTTCCAGATTGTAATAATTGTCCTATACCTAACGTAATTCCTTTCGTACGATCAACTTTCTCATCTGAAAAATATTTTTTCCCAACACTTTGGGTTGATTCGTCTAAGTTCACTATATGAGCTTTATCTTCGAAGGACGAACCAGGCTCATTAAAACCTAAGTGCCCATTTACTCCAACCCCAAGCAAACTCAGTGTTAATCCTCCATTCTCCTCGATAAATTTATCAGCTTTTTTGCATTCCTCATTTAAATCATCGGCTAAAGGATCAAATGTGTGAAGTTGCTTTAGGTCAATAGGAACCCGATTGAATAAGTTTCTTTTTAAATAGGATAGACAACTGCCTTCATTTTTCGGATCGATTCCAACCCATTCATCTAGTTCAATAAACTTTGCCTGGGATAAATCTATTTCTTTGTTGATTGCTGCTTCTGCAATGATGTTAAGCGTTCCTACGGGTGTATCACCACCTGCAAAGCAATATAACCCATTTGGCTTTTCTTTTAAGACATCTAAAATGAGTTTTGCACAGATCTTACTGACTTCTTGGTAATTTGCCTCAACATAGTATTTTACTTTCATTGTCATTCTCCTTTAAAAAAATTCGGCAGATATTCTTTGTGTGCTAAAAGCATTTCATCAAGTAGTTGCTTTGCTGTCCTATCACTTGGAACTAAGGGATTGATCGTCATCGCTAATAAAGCAGTGTTATAGTCTCCCGTAACAGCTGCTTGGGCCGCTATACGTTCAAAAGACTTAATTTGTTGAACTAGTCCTTTGATAGGAATAGGTAATTCACCTGTAGTCAAAGGGATCGGTCCTTGTTTTGTAATCAAACAATTTACTTCAACCGCTGAATCACAATCGATATCACTAATGGCACCATTATTTCTTGTATTGACCGTTTGAATATCACGTTTGTCATTATAGATGGAATTAATTAAATTACATGCTGCTTCACTATAATAAGCGCCCCCACGTTCTGACAATTGAGGTGGTTTGATTGCTAGATGTTCATCTTTATAAAGTTCAAACAACTCATGTTCGATTTTCTGCACAACTTCTGCACGAGTTCCTTCTTTCTCTGCTGATCGTTTTTGCTCAGACAACATAGTAGCTGTTTGATAGTAATACCTTAAATAGCCGATGGGAATCATGCCAAGTGTTCGGAAAAAATTTGGTTCCCATTCTAAATCAGCAATGTTTTTCAGACCAACTGCATCGCCAGTATCTTGCGTCATCAATGTAAGTACTTTTTGGGTCACATCAATCCCTTTATGATAAATCTTTTTCGCAAAAACCATATGATTTAGCCCAGTAAATTCAACATATAATTCTTCTTTGGGTACTTTTAATGTTTCTGCAATGCCACGTTCTATTCCAATTGGTCCATTACACAAACCTACTACTCTACGCATATTGCTATGGCGTAAGACAGCTTCTGTCACCATGCCAGCTGGATTAGTGAAGTTGATCAGCCATGCTTCTGGGCATAGGCGCTCCATGTCTTTCACTATTTCTAAGATAACAGGAATCGTGCGTAATCCTTTAAAAAGCCCTCCTGGACCATTCGTTTCTTGTCCAATCATGTCATATGTTAAAGGAATTCTCTCGTCTTTCGCTCGCGCTTCCAAAAGACCTACACGAAATTGCGTCGTAACGAAGTCCGCATCCTTTAATGCCGCTTCACGATCAAGAGTCATATAAATTTTCATTGGAAGGTTCGCTTTTTTTACCATACGTTTAGTAAGTTCCCCAACTATTTCTAATTTCTCTCTTCCTTGTTCAATATCCACAAGCCATAATTCTGAAATCGGTAATTCAGCATATCGTTTAATAAATCCTTCTATCAATTCTGGTGTATAACTTGATCCACCGCCAATTGTTGCAATTTTTATTCCTTTATCCATCCTGAAACACTCCTTTAACTTAACTACATGGTCAGTATAGATTATTTTTATCCCCTTAAATACCGCCTTTAAGTAAACGGTTACAAAAACAGACGATTGACACCGGTTACAATCCTGTTACAATTTGTAACAGGAGGGGATTACTATGTTGTTTCTTGACTATCAACCAGACTTAAATGAAACGGATATTGAAGTATATAAAGCAATAATTTCAGACGTAAATGCAGTTGCTTCCATGAGTATTCGTGAATTAGCTGAGAAAAGTCATACGAGTACTGCCAGCGTACTACGCTTTTGTAAAAAATTTCGCTGTACCGGTTTTTCTGAATTTAAAATTTACCTCAGTGCGTATCTCGAATCTCTTAAAGAAGAAAAAGAGGTAAAAACACTTGATTTTGAGAGTGAACTCTTGAATTTTTTAGCACGGACACAAGACAAATTCTTTGAAGATAAATTTGATGAGGCAGTTCACTTATTGATGGAAAAAGAGCTGATCATTTTTATTGGCGTAGGCTCCTCAAATGTTGTTGCTGAATATGGTTCTCTTTATTTCTCGTCACTATTTAACATGGCGATTCGCATTGAAGATCCTAGTAATTATCCTATTAATTACCTATCCACTGAGTTAGCAAAAAAAATGTGTATCGTCGCTTTATCCGTTTCCGGCGAGACCACAGAAATCATTCAATATTTAAATCATTTGAATCTATCAGAAAGCTCAGTAATAGGAATTACCAGCAGCTCTAATTCAACACTTTCTAAATTAGCTGATATTTCAATAACCTATAATATTTCGCTAGAAAAAATTAATGAAGCTGATATTACAACCCAGATACCGGCAATGTATATTATTGAAAAGTTAGCCAAAACCGTGAGAAATAGAATGGAAACTCAATAGATTTGTAAAAAAAATTCTTCAGGTAATTCTTTCCCTCTATTCACAAGTTCACTGATTGATATTTCCACAAAAAAAAGAGACTCACATGTATCTATGTGGTCTCTTTTTGATATACAAATTTGTTCAATTTATTTGTTTCTCGTCCCTTTGGTTTGAGACGACTTCAAAAAATCTTGTGAAGTTTCCTCTTCTCAATCATTTGCCTCTTCATTTCCTATTGTTGAGGTAACTTTTTCATCGATACGTAAAAATGGTAAGTAGATAAAAACACTCACAGCAATGATCGCAATTTGTAAGACTGATGCTCGCCAATCGCCACCAGTTGCTAAAAATCCAGATATGACGGGAGGAGTGGTCCAAGGTATCTGCACGACTACATGATTGATCAAACCAACAGCTGTCGCAAAATATGCAACTGTTAGGGAAAAAATCGGCGCCAATACAAATGGAATAATCAAACTAATATTGAAAACAATTGGTAAACCAAAAATGATTGGTTCACTGATATTAAAAAGTGCTGGAGTTACGGATAATTTTGCAAAGTCTTTGTAATCTTTACGACGACTAAAGATAAAAATAGCAATTAGCAAAGCAATAGTATTTCCTGACCCTCCCATAACAGCAAACGTATCTTTAAATGCCATGTTTATGATATGTGGAATATCTTCCCTATTCGCATAAGCAGCCATATTCTCTTGCATATTTTGAATCAAGAACGGATCGAGAAGTGAACCTGATATCACTGCTTGATGAATTCCAAACCCAAAAAAGAGATTTGCAATTGAGGTAATTAAGAGGAACCCTGGTAAACCTGTCGTTACCCTACTTAAAGGCCCAGTGATTAGAGTAGTAATCAACGAATTAACATCCATATTGAATAATTGATTGACAGCAAATGAACCAATTGCGAAGGTAGTCACGGTAATCATGATTGGAATAAGGACGTTAAAAGACTTCAACACAGCTGGAGGGATATTTCCTGACAATTGAATTTGTAACTTTTTATTATTAGATAACTTAATAAAGAGTTCCGTAGCAGCTAAGCCCACAAAAATTCCAACGAACATTCCTGACGCACCAGTATGAGTGACAGGAATAACCCCACCTACTTCCAGCGCTTCTTGACTTCCTTCTGGTGTAAACATCGTCATCATAGGGGTGAGAACAATAAACGTTGAAATAGCGACTAGAACAGCAGCAATATGATTTGTATAATTTCTGCTAACACACATATGATAAGAAACTGCCGCAACAACTAATAGTGTCGTTATACTTAGCGTTCCATTACTGATGGAAGTCCCGATCTCTTGAATCGTCGTTAATGTTGCTGGATCAATAATATTTCCCATAAATCCTGTTGGCTCTAAAATAACATAGTTGATCAATGTAACAAATCCCGCCAACATCATAAAAGGCATAAAAGTGGCGAAAGCATCCCTTAGTGTTCGAAGATGAATCTGGTTCCCTAACCTTGTGGCTATTATTCCGAACTTTTCAAAAATAGCATCTTTTTTACTCATAATTCCAATCAGTCTCCTTTTTTAGTTGTAAGCGATTGCTTATGGGATGATCATACACCAGCTCTTCCAAAAAGTAAATATCTTTATTTAAAATTATATATCTTTTTTCGAAAGTCAAAAAAAGACCAACGAAATTCGTTAGTCTTCACTTCTCAACAAAAACTGCTTCAAAAATAAAATCTTTGTATAAATGTCTCGAAAGAGAATATTCAAACGGTATACCAGAAGACAATGACACCACTTTGTCTACCTCTATCATAAACTCGCCTGGTTTTACAGAAAGAATTTCCGCATCGAAATCATTTGCCACATCCCCTTTGATCCAAATATGGGAAGATTTGACTTTCGAGGAAGATTTAATCTCTAGACTAAGCTCATTTGTAATGTAGCCATATACAGAACGTTTCAAATGCTTTGGTTCTAACCCCGGTATAACAGAAAGTGGCATAAACGTTTGCTCAATAGAATAAGGCTGTTCATCAATAAAACGACTTCTAATAATATTATAGACATACTCTTTTTGATTTATTTCTAAAATTTCTGCAACTTCATTCGATGGCAACTCAATTGAGAACGTATGGATTTCAGAAGTCACATGTTCTTCCCCTACTAAATCAAAAAGACCTTCATTTGGTCCAAACACTTTCGAATTATCAATTGGTCTGCGTAGAACTTCCGTTCCAAATCCACTACGTGTTCGTAAAACTCCCTCTGATACTAGCATATCAATACCTTTCTTCACAGTGAGCTTACTTGTTTGATACTCATGCGCAAGTTCATCGCCCGTAGGTAATTTTTCACCGATTTGATAGGTTCCATTGGCAATTTTTTTCTTTACCTCCGTATAAACCTCCATATATTTTGGCTGTTTCTTCATAACTTACTCCCTCATACTCATCTCTATTACTTATACTTTAACATAAAAATTGTCTTTTTACAGCTAAAACCATACCCACCATAAAAAGATATATATTTTTAATAAAAAGTATTTATTTATATCAAAAGCAATGTTACACTGTTAAAAACGAACAGGAGGAAACGATAATGTCAATACATACTCAGTTAACATTTCCAGCTGACTTTTGGTGGGGATCCGCTTGGTCAGCAGAACAATCTGAAGGGCGTGGAGAAACAGGAAAAGCGGAGACCGTATGGGATCGGTGGTTTCACGAAGAACCTCATCGTTTTTATAAACGAATTGGACCTAGTATTACGACAGACCATATCCATCGTTACCACGAAGATATTCAATTGATGAAACAAACCGGGCACAATTCATTTCGGGTGTCTATCTCATGGGCACGAATGTTTCCAAATGATGGGGTTGGTAAAGCGAACGAGAAAGCGATAGCCTATTATCGAGATCTTTTTACCGAAATGAAAAATAATAATATCAAAGTTTTTGTGAATCTCTATCATTTTGACATGCCAGCAAAATTACAAGATAAAGGGGGATGGGAATCACGTGAAGTTGTTGAAGCTTATGTAAATTTTGCTGATACCTGTTTTCTAGCGTTTGGCGACTTAGTTTATCATTGGTTCACCTTTAACGAACCTTTGGGGCCAATCTTGGGCTCTTATTTAGAAGATTTTCACTATCCAAATCTCATTGATTTTAAACGTGGTGCTCAAGCAGCGTTCTTTACCATATTAGCCCATGCAAAAGCCATTCAAACTTTTAAAAAATACCAGCTATCTAGCAAAATCGGAGTAATTCTCAATTTGAGTCCGACTTTCCCAAGAAGCCAAAATTCAGCAGATAAAAAAGCAGCAGAAATTGCGGATCTTTTTTATACACGTAGTTTCTTAGATCCCATGGTCAAAGGAGTATTTCCAGAAAAACTAATCTCTTTGCTGGAGGAATATGACCAATTACCCGTTGATTTCAATGACACAGACCTAAAAATTATTGAAGAGAATACCGCGCAGATACTTGGTCTAAACTACTATGAACCACGCCGTGTCAAAGCAAGAACTTCTGCCGTTAATTTAGAAAGTCCATTCTTACCAGAATGGTTCTTTGAACCGCATATTATGCCTGGTCGTCGAATGAATGAATATCGTGGATGGGAAATCTATGAAAAAGGAATTTATGATTTATGTATGGACATCAAAAATAACTATGGAAATATTGAATCCTTTATCTCAGAAAACGGCATGGGTGTTGCTAATGAAGAACGGTTCATGGATGAAAATGGACAGGTGATTGATGACTATCGCATTGAATTTATCCAAGATCATCTCGCCTATTTATGGAAAGCAATTCAAGATGGCTGTAATATAAAAGGGTATCATCTATGGACATTCATTGATTGTTGGTCATGGATCAATGCATATAAAAACCGCTACGGCTTAGTTTCTTTAGATTTAGCCACACAGAAACGTACAATAAAGAAAAGTGGCTTGTTTTACAAGGAACTAAGTAAGCAAAACGGTTTTTCCTACGATCTCGAGCGATTGGTAGATTAGCATTCACGAATATGATCGATAGTGATCTGTATAGAAGAAACCTGTTGCCACAACTCCTCTCTAGCACCTTTTAAGAAGGCGACAGGGTTTTATTAGTAAAAAAATAACCGTTTCCTTGCTAAAGTCGACGGTTATTTTTTTGTTATTTTTCACTGTGGCTAGGATACGAAAGAGCAGCACGGCAATAAATGTACCAGAATTTATCTGGTACTTATTAGCCGCTAGTTTCGATAATAATGCTTCCCTTTTCTTTAAACATTGCATTCGTTTTTAGATGTTCGAACACTTTTCAAAAATGACTACATCGAACACTTATTCCAATTGAGAATAAGGTTTTGACTATGTCGCTTATCGATTTTGTTTGAAAATATCCTTGTTAAAGTTGAAAAATCACTCTCTTCTTGCTATACTAACTATGTAAAGAGGAGTTGTTGCCACAACCCCTCTGCAGCGCCATTTAAGACGGCGACAGTTTTTTTAACTTAAAAGATAACCGTTTCCCTGTTAAAGTCGACGGTTATTTTTTTTGTCATTTTTCACTGCGGCTAGGATACCAAAGATCAGCATGGCGGTAAATGTACCAAAACTGATCGTTAGCCCGATTGCTTCCGCTGTGGACAAAAAGGCTTCTCCTTTCTGAAGAGTTAGTACTTACATTCATAAGCACCACCACCTTTCAAAGATAGCCACCGTCACAAACTTTACTGCAGTCAAATGGTACCATACTTCCATCAATAAAACTTTCAAATGCCAAGGATTTATCGTTATTTTTTTCACGGTGCATGGTCTATTTGCTTTGATTCATTCCATAGAATCGTCAAAATATACTGCTGTTCTTTCTTCAAGGCTGATCCGCTCTTTCCCGACATTCTCCAGTCCCTTTTCTCAGTCCCAATCAAGGGCCTCCATCAAGAAAAATAGTCAAAAGTCAATATCATTCTATTCACCAAAAACCACTTTTGTTATAGTAACAAAAAGGAGAATGCAGATGAGAAATGAACGAAAAATCATTCAAGATAGCACCCTTGGTGTAGAGGCTTTATTATTTAACGGCATCCAGCAGGAGTTTCCTAACCATTGGCACGAATATTATGTGATTGGCTTGATGGAAGCTGGGACGCGTCAATTCACCTGTCAAAATACCTGCTATATCGTTGAAGCAGGCGACTTGATTTTGATTCCGCCAAAGGCTGCCCACCGCTGCCAGCAACTCACGGAGGAAAAGCTGGTTTACCGCAATATCCACTTAACCCCGGAGAACATGGCGGTACAAGTACAAAAAATTTTTAACACTCAATTGACGCCGCACTTTCCTGAACCGGTCATTCGCCAAGTGAAAGAAAAAGAGGAATTTCATGCAGTGCACCAGCTGTTGCTGTCGGATCGCGGCGATGAGTTTGAAAAGCAAGAACGCTTTACTTGTCTCCTTCACGACCTGCTTGTTCAGTATGCGGATTTCACCCACGAACAAACAGATCCGGTTTCAAATAAAGCCGCAGCAGCAAAAGCCTATATCGATCAACATTATGCTGAAAAATTGTCCTTGAGTGAATTAAGTGACGTTTTTGGAATGAATCAGTACGTCTTGATTCGGCAGTTTACCAAAGCGTATGGGCTGTCGCCGTTTCAATATTTAAGTACGGTGCGCATCAGTGCTGCCAAGAAAAGACTAGAAGCACAAGAAGCAATTGCAGAAGTCGCTTTTCTGACAGGTTTTAGTGACCAAAGTCATTTTACCCGTATCTTTAAAAGCTTGATTGGGGTCACCCCGAAAGCTTACCAAACAATATACCAAGAAGATGGAGTGAGAACGTATGAATAACCAAGAAAAATGTGTCATGATTATCGATGAACAATTACCGATTGGCTTAGTTGCAAATACTGCTGCAATTTTAGGTGCAACCTTAGGCAAATTGTTTCCCGAAGGAATCGGAGAAGATATTTACGATTCGACAGGAAGAAAACACCTTGGCATTGTCAACTTTCCCATTCCTATCTTAAAAACGAACAAGGAACAGTTGCAGACCATTCGTGAATCGATCAGTCAGCAAGCTGATCCAGAAGTAACCATCATTGATTTTTCCGATGTTGCTCAGATCACCAATTCTTACGAGAAATACCGTCAGACGCTTGAGACGATTCCCACAGAAACACTGGCTTATTTTGGTCTTTGTTTAAAAGGCAAGAAAAAGAGTATCAATAAAGTCGCTGGTAGTTTGCCGTTGTATCGGTAAAGCGCTAGTAAGAAAACGGTCGTTTAAAACAAATTTTCTTTTTGTCGGCCGAACAGTCTTCTTGCTATATACGTTATTTATAAACAGTCTTACAAAAAAACAAACACTTTTGAGGTGTTTGTTTTTTTGTAAGAGATTTTCTAACATACATTTTCTTGCTCTTTGATTTTGCCAAGATCAATTGAAAAAATAAACTACTCTCCTTGATAAATATTCAACCCCACTTCAGTATCTTCTACACAACTGTTCGCTGGTGCTTTAACAATCAGAAAAAGAAAGTAAAAGTCTCCCACACAAGAAGCGGCATGTGCGGTAGCAATCAAGGTAAAAAGAGATGCCGTCAACCAGCCAAATAAATATATTAGAAAGAGGCCCACAGAAATGCCAATGAATGGCGCCAATAAAATGATGGCAAATTTCCCTTTTGAATAAAAGGAATGGGGACTCGTGGCATATGCTACCCCATTTTTGAACCCAAACTTTACCTTCCCTTTAGGGTCAAAAAGCTTGAAGAAGGCACCATGGATCAATTCATGAATAATGATGAGAATAAAATACGCAACCATTAAGAGCAAAAGATCGAAAATAAACGAAGTTTCAGCATTTGACCCATGACCACCTAAGACAAAGAGTGTAAAGAACACATAGAAAAAAATAAAACTAGGGATCGCCGCGAGATTCAATCTCTTTATTGTTTTTTTATCATCCATTAAATTGATTTGTTTGAGTAATTTCATCGCTGTTCTCCTTTTCTTTTCGACATTCTTCTTAGTACATGATTTCTATGAATTCCCTTTACCCAACCAACAAGAGTAGCAAACATAAAACCAGTGCCGTTAAAACGAAGAGGAAATTGATCGTTTCTGGCGCACCTTCGATCCTTCTCTTTAATGGCGGAGGACGAAAACTTGGATTCATGCTTTTCGCTTGGTAGTCCACGCTGCTTGATAAAAAGCTGTCGGAAGGGATCATAAACACCAAAAGAACGCCATAAATAATGGATGCAGGAATCAGGAGTGAGCATTTGGCTAAGTAGCCAATCAGTAGACTCACGATCAAAGGAATAGCTACGTATAAAGCACTTTGGTACAGTGTTCGCCGAATTGGTTTCATAGGGAAGTCTCCTTAGTCAGTCTTCGTTACACACAGGAAAAAAATAATTTTATTTACTTATCAAATAAATATACCATTGCTTTCTAAGGGTGTAAACACGCAGAAAACCAATTCGATGCTGCCAAGTGCGGCTACCCAATGCTTGGTGCAAAAAAAGAAGTGGTTTCTTCCCATTTCTTAAAAAGCACTCTACTTGCCTTTCTATCCTCGCTTAACCTCTAAAGTTAATCGCCAAACCGTTTGGTAAACCGTTATACTTGCCAAATTGCTTCCCCTCTTCCTTTTGAAAAACCTACGACGCTGGACAAAGAAGCCTGCGAACATTGTCTCTTTATTAAAACTTCTTCTGAAAAGCATTCGTCTAAAAAAATCATACGGCCTTGTCTCTCCTTTTGGCTTCCTACAACACCTATCCACTTGAGAAAAGACTGCTGAACCTTCTTTAGAAACGAAAACGTCTCAAGAAAATATAATCGTGCGGTTTCTGCCCTTCCTTTTGGCTTCGTACAATGCTTGATCCGCTTGATAAAAGATTTCTGAAATGTCTAACGTAGGACCTGCTTCTGAAATCCCTGCTGAAAAGTAAAGGGTCAGTTGTGTTCCCTCTAGTTTCAACTGTTCATTGCTTAAGAACAAATGAAATTCTTCAATAATTTTTTTCACTGACACGGAAGTATTCTCTTTAAATAGGACTAAAAATTCTTCGCCACCATACCGATAGACTTCGACTAAATGGGAAGGACTTTTTTGATAGAGAAATGTCGTCAGTTTATCCGAAAAGAAGGTTAAGGCTTGATTGCCGATTTGATGTCCATGGTGATCATTGATCTGCTTAAAATGATCTAAATCCATCATCACCACGACCAGCTGATCCTTCTCGTTTATCACCAATTTTGAAATATCTTCGTTCAAACTACGGAAATTTTTTACCTTCGTCAACTCATCATAATTGCGCTCAATGATCTTCGTATTGATTTTTTCGAGAAAGTTTTTTTGATTCTGCAGATAATACTTCCATAAATAAACGATTGCCACTGATCCAATCCCTAAAGTGACAGCATCCCAAAGACCAACTTCACGGCGGTGAAAAAGCAATGCATTGACCATCGGCGAGACAACCGTAACCACAATCGAAAATAGATAAAAGACAGTATGATTTGTCTGTCCGTAAAATCTTTTCTTTAATAAGCAAGTAATGATTAAAATGATGTAATTTAATCCGATAATAAAGAGCATGGCTCCCCATTCGAATTTATTGATCAATGCAAAAAAAGTTAGCAAGATGACGGGGACCAGCCCAATCAGATATATTTTTTCTTTGAGGATACCAAAATAATAAATAAAGATTGGAATCGTATATTCATACGCAACATAACCGATACTGTTCAAAGAAAATGATATAATAAAGTAGACTTGCGAAATGAACAGAACGACACCGATAAGAATTTTAAATGACAAGCGTAAATTCAATTCTTTGAAGTTCTTGATAAACAGATCATACGAAATGAGCAAGCTTACAACTAAAACAGAATAGATCGCAGCATAAATCAGATGGACAAACACACTATTCCTTCTTTCTTTCATAGATTTTTCTTTAAAATCCTTCGCCCATGATTTTGAAAGGCTCGATTCTTTAACAATGCAGGTAAAGAACTCGATCTTCCTTTCCTGCACTTCATGAAACCAAAAATAAAACTACCCCAGAAAGGAGCAGAAACCAATGTCTGAGAAAATAGAACAAGAACTCTTATCGATATTTCCTCAATTATATTTTGATGCCCAGCCTATCTTTCAAATGAAAGCAGATAGTCAGAAAGTGATTGGCTACGAATTATTATTGAGAAGTACCGGTTTCCCCTTTCCTTCTTCCAGCAAGTGATCAAATACAAAAAGCTACACACTCGCTTACTGCAATGGTACCGAAATGAAATTTTCAGCTTACTTCACCCGAATGAAGAAACAAAAATCAGTCTTAATATCCACCCGCAACAACTCAGCTACCCAGAAACCTTTCTGATGTTAGCTGACTTAGCACCCTACCATGATCGTATTTTGATTGAGATCACCGAAGACGATACGGAACCTTCTATCGCCTGTGATCCCAAGTCTTTTCTTATGAACAAAATCAACCAAATAAAAAAGATGCGCTTTTCTGTCGCATTGGATGATGTAGGGACAGGCATTCATTCACTGACAAATATTGCACCGATGCTGGATAAAATCGATGTGATCAAATTTTCGCCTATCTCGTTGCGAGTGCTGTCCCAAAAGGAGATTTTCTTTTTGATCGACTTCTGGCGAAATATCGCCAGCAATCGTAAAATCCAATTTATTGTCGAAGGGGTCGAAACCTCGGATATCCATGAGTACTTGCTTGAAGAAGAGATTTTTCTTCAACAAGGGTTTTATTTGGACAAACCTTCCCCAGCTAATCAATTAAAGCGAAAAAAATAGCCATCGCGTCGTTTATTTTTCTCACTATACGCGATTAAAAATAAACGAATATTAAAAAAATGAACAGATGCCCTTCAAATATAACACAAATAATTTTATTTGCAGAATTTTTGCTGATTCGGCATCGTTTTAACGGTGATTTTACATGAGAGGGAGTAGAAACCAAAGCAAAGACCTTTTTTAGATAAATGAATAGACAAAAAGCATTCAAGAAACCAATTCCTGAATGCTTTTGTCTATTCATCCTTTTTTTCGATACAAACCTTCTATTTCAATCGCTCACCTTTACTAATTGCAGAAACATTAAAAATACTCATCACTTCTTACCAAATCGTTTTGCTAGAAGTGATTCCGACTATTCCCCTCCTTGATTTATCTCACGTTGAAAACCAGAGAATGCTTCGTTTCCATTCCTAGATTGTAACCGCACAATTCTTTCAGATAAAAGCGATAATCTTTTTCGACGATTCGAATGATCTCGTCATCGGAAAAATCGTCAAATCGCATCATTTCTGTGACTAAAACCAGTTTGGCATCGATTCCCAGAATATCTGGGGTGATCGCCCAAAATGTTTCTGGAGAAATCCCTGCTACCAATTGATCAAGTAACGTTAATTGCTTTTCTACATAAGAGGCTAAGGCACCATTTTCACGATTGGAATCCGTAAATTTCTTTTGAAATCCATCAAGATATTCTATCTTTGAAGTAAATACAGTCAAGCTTCTTTGCTCCTTTCTTTGAGGGGAACAAGCCCCGTTATTTTCTTCCTAAAGCTCAGCTTGTTCTTCTAGTTATTCATTCACTAATTTTTCTAGTTGCTGAAAAAGCACCCAGGCAAAGGTGTCAATGCAAAATATCCAGCAATTCTCTAACCAGTTGCTTGTAATGCTCTTTTTGATCCTTTACTCCATTTTCTGCCTTGATTGAAAGACTTTGCTCAATGGCTTCTTGAGGAATCAGCAGATGGGTGTTTAAGCTTGAGATAAAGGAGACACTTTCTTCCAATAATTGATACTCTTTTTGCAGGTTGCTGGGTAACTTATATTTACGTAAAAGAAATAAATAGCGAGTACTGGCTTTTATTTCTTCTATACGATCGTTTTCTAGCAAGTAACGCATGGTATCGAGTTGTTTTCCTTGGTGATACGGGCAAGTATCTGCACTCAGCAGATGATAGTAGTAACCAATATATTCACTATTTATGATGGTTCTTTCAAACGCTTCTTTCTTGATTTTCATCTTCTGTATCCTTTCAAAGCTATCACTGACCTCACTTATACAGCGTTTGTGGTATCACTAAGGACTGCTTACCTTCTTGATTCATTTTTTATCCGCTCTACTCTTTCATTAAAAAAGAGAAACTGTAAGTTTTCCTCACAGTTTCTCCTTTACGCTTCTAGCGATGACGATAGTTAAGGAGCGACGCTTTCACCGTGCTTCTTTTTTCTTGTTGCTGCAATGACAAACAGTACTAAGAGTGCATACCCCAGAATGATCAAACTGCTTGTGTTTGAAGAACCTGTTTGTGGTAATTTCCCTTGTCCGATTTGAGAAGCATCTGCGACAATCGTTTTTTTATTGTCATCGTCTGCTTCTTCCTCTTTCTTCGCTGTTTCACCGATTCGACCAGTCACAGAGACTTGCCCTGTTGTCGCCTCTGCGACAATGGTTTCCGATAGATCCCAGACATTCAGAGTCAGTAACACAGCGACGAAAAAAATGATTCGTTTTCTTTTTTTCATACGATAGATCCCTTCTTTACTGGGATTTCAGTTTTTAGTCTTCTTC
>OAVP01000317.1_pt1 | contig 33575 bp, 29 predicted proteins | sample 1495311 | NCBI WGS metagenome assembly OAVP01 (sample SAMEA2580102, study PRJEB22360) | human gut metagenome | biome: human gut; feature: human-associated habitat; material: faeces | place: Denmark | collected 2008/2010
GGTGCTCGTTCTAAAAAGGTTAGAACCATGGCGGCATCATTTGAGATCGCCTCGTGGGCTCTTGGTTTCAATGAAAGGTTCAAGACACCATCTGGACGAATCCCAATCACTCGCCCTTTGACCACTTCCCCAAGGCGCGGCTCTTGATACCGTTCTGATGGATGGACGAAGCCAATATAAAAATCATCCGTCAGCAAGTAAGTACCCGCTAACTTCAAACGGTACACGCTACCTGTAACATCTTGATTCTTCATTTGCTCCGTACCATTTTTGCTCAATGCCTTAAAAATTTTCTCATCTGCTAATGAAGCCCAAATACGCTCTTTGTCATCGACCCGCAAGCTGACCATCAAACGGTCGCCTTTTTTGGGCCAAAGTTCCCGCATTGTTGGCAATTCATCTAATGAAACCACCATATCTTTGTCTTTCAAACCGATATCGACGAAAACGCCTAAGTCGCGACGGCTTCCTGTGACTGTACCAAAGGCATAATGCCCTTTGCGGCTTTTCGGAATATTCGTAGTGAGCACATTTTCTTGCTTTTGATTTTGATAGCCAAACCCTTCGACGGCTTCACCTAAATGATGTTCGCCTTCTTCCTTGGCTAGTCGGAAGGTAACCCCGCCTTTTTGAACAAAATAATTCTGTTCGTTTTCATCAATGATCAATCCGCTGAATACGGATGCTAATAAGTCTTTCATCTATTCTCTCCTTTTTCTTTAAAACTGCTCGTTCCTATAAAAAGAAACGCAACAGCGCCATAGCAATAACGCCTGTGATAACGATTTTCATCAAATCTTTGGTATAATACCCCACCAATAATGCCGGGATACAGGCAATGGTTTCTTTAACTTTCAAAATGGGGAATTGGCCTTCACGAAAGGTCAGTAAATTTTGCACCAACAATGCCGCCAAAATACACAACGGTAAATAACTCAAAAAAACGGTGAAAGTTTCCGGGAAGACGAGCTTCTTAGAAAATAAAAAAGGAACGATCCGCGGAAGCCAAGTAACCAATCCACATACTAGCATCAGTATAACAAAATTAGTCATGGTGTGTCACCGTCCCAACCAAACATCCTGCCAGTGTCGCCGCAATTACCGCAATCTCTGCGGTCGAAAAACGCATAAATAAAATCAAGGTCCCCACAACTGTCCCTAGTATCAAGAGCGTTTGCTGGGTTTTCTTCTTAAGCGGTCGCTCTACTTGAAATAAAAAAAGACCAACAAACATAGCTACTAAGGCAAAATCTAAGCCTAACGCTTCTGGATCTGGAATAAAGGAACCCAATAAACCACCCAAAAACGTCGCAAAAATCCAACTCAAATAAGCCATTACGTTCAACCCGTGGGTCCATTTTGCTGTGACTGGTTTGTCTTGTTGCAATGCCGTCGTCAAAACGCCATAGGACTCATCAGTCAAAAGTGTCCCGATACCAATGGCAGAAAGCAACGGTGTCTTTTTAAAATAGGAAGCTACTGACAAACTCATTAAAAAGTGTCGTAAATTCACTAAAAAAACTGTTGCGACGATTGTCATGAAAGGTGCTTGAATCGCTAGTAAGGCGCAAATGATAAATTGAGCACTGCCAGCATAAACAATAATAGACATTAAAATAATTTCTAGAATAGACAACCCAACGCCTTTTCCCACAACCCCCATTGCAAAACCAATGCCCAGGTACCCAAGAATCGTTGGTACACAAGCAATGACCCCGTCTTCAAACCGATCATATCTCTCAATTTTCTGCACAAAAACCCCTCCTTGTTTGAACGATTATCTCTCATCATATCGAAAACAAGGAGGGGAAACAAGTATTTTTCACATGTGCATGTAATAACTCTGAAAATTTTCTAGTGTCTCAGGAGACTTAGCGAACGGTGTGATCGTTCCCATTGCCTCTGAAATAGCCAGTTTTGGCGTTTACCGTAAATAAGTATAGCGGGAACGCTGAATCATCCGTTCCTTTAAGCAAGCTGCCTTGGGCATTTGTCGCATAAAAATTGTAATAGCCTTCACCATTGACGATTCGTACACGTTCAAAAGTATAGCCGCCTTCTACCACATAACCGCGAGCAATCGCTGTGGCGATGATTTTTTCTTGGACACCATCTGCCCACACCCAGGCGCTATTGTTTACATCATTCAAATCACTTTGGCGGGCTGGAATAATTGGCTGATTGTTGGTATTTGTTGGTGTATCCGGCGAAAGCACATACTCTTCTTCAGAAGTACTTTGCGCGGGCGTCGCAGCGCTTGTAGATCCGCTGCTCGAAGCGGAAGCGTTGTTCTCGGAAGCCGCCGCTTGTGCTGCTTCTTGGGCAGCTTGTTGTTGCGCCGCTGCTTGTTGGGTAGCTGTTTCACGCTTCGTCAAGGCAGTATCGACTTTACGTAGTTCCGTCGTAAGACTTTCAACCAGTGAATCGATTGGCAAAGCTTGGATTTTTTTCATCAAGGCATTGTAGTTCTCACGAGTGACACTCGCCGGTGCTTCACCGTCACCACTTAAAGCCACCATGCTCTTCACTGCATTTTGAACTTCCTCGATCGCGCTGAACTCTTTTTGTCCCATGTCGATGGCTTGATTGATCAACTCATCAAAGGCATCCCCATTCTCACGCTTCGCCATTGTGACAGCAGTCGCTTCTTTCAACGAGACTTCTTCCAACTGATCCTCCACAACTGCAGGACTGCTGAAATAGCTATTGATCTCTGTCAAAGCTGCTAATTTGTCAGCAATTGTCTCTGCTTCTTGTGACAAGATATCGTATCGTTCGTGGTCTTGAAAATCTGCCAACTGATTCGTCACAGCCGTCAGCTGTTCTGCTGTTTTGTCGCTTTTAATGAACACTCGCTCATCATTTGTATAAAAATCATTCAACTCATTTTCGATCTGATCTAACGTACGGTTCTCTTGCGCCTGTTGCGTTTGTCGGGCAGTTTCTTGTTGCTGCTGTTGATAGTAATAAGCCCAACCACCACCCGCTGCCACTAACAAACAAGCCGCTGTAATATAGAGTGCTTTGCGAGGGCTCTTCTTGCTTTCACTGGAAGAAGATGTTTCTTCTTCAGCAGTCGCCTTTTGTGGCGTTTCATCCGCTGCGGTGATTGGTTCAGGAATTGGATCGATGACTGGTTCTGGCTGCTTCTCAGCTTCTTCAATAACTGGCTCCGTCACCACTTCCTCCTCGCTTGACGGCAGAGGTTCCTCGCTGGCTTGCATCTGACTTTCCTCTTCAGCAGAGGAAAGATCAATGGCGGTTTCTTCTGCTTCTAGAGCAGCTACTGCCTTTGCTTCTTCATCAAGTTTGTGCTGTCGGATATAAGCGGCCAAAATCTCAGAGTCATGCTGTTCATCCGTACTCAGTGCATCGGTCTCATTAACTTCTTCACTGGCTGAAATTGTGTGTTCTTCTGTAGACTCAGAGTTTTCCACTGTTTTTGGTTCTTGTTTAGACTCTGATTCAAGTGTTGTTTTTTGCTCATCAGAAAAAGCCTCTTGCTGTGCAAGGTCGATCGTTTCTTCATTCGAGGATGGCCGATCGCCTAAGTGCTCCTCCATTTTTCCAATCGGAACATTTTTAAAGTCAGACCAGCGAATATCATCGTTTTTGTTTTGTAGCTCTTCTGGCGTAACGGAAGAGTCAGATGATGGTTCCTGTTCATTCTCCTTTGCTTGGTTCCATTGAAACCCGCAATTGGGACAAACGGGTGTTTCTTCTATTGCTTGAAATCCACATTCAGGACATGTCTTCTTCATTGATTCAAACTGACTCCTTTTGTTTTTTGCATTTCCTTCTATGAAGCAGTACCCTACCAGATCAAACGCTTGATGCGCCCACTGCTTCCTATTTCAAAGACCGACAAATAATGGGTCTTTTTTCGCATTTCTTTTTTATTACTCAATTGTGCAGATGCACAAAATTAAATTTATCACATTCTAGGCAATTAGCCAACACTTGCTTGGTTACGTTTTTATTAAGTTCTTTACTTATCCTATGGAGAGATGACAAAACCTGAACAAAAAAGACTTTCCAAAGGGGGTCTTTGGAAAGTCAATAAACCTTAATTATTCTAAGAAATCTTTCAATTGTTTTGAACGAGATGGGTGGCGTAGTTTCCGTAACGCTTTTGCTTCAATCTGACGAATCCGTTCTCTGGTTACCCCAAAGACTTTGCCGACTTCTTCTAAGGTCCGAGTACGGCCATCATCGATTCCGAAACGCAAGCGTAGCACATTTTCTTCACGGTCAGTTAACGTATCCAATACATCTTCTAATTGCTCTTTCAAAAGCTCATAAGCCGCATGCTCTGCCGGACTTGTAGCATCTTGGTCCTCAATAAAATCACCTAGATGAGAATCATCTTCTTCACCGATTGGTGTTTCTAATGAAACGGGCTCTTGAGCGATCTTCAAGATTTCACGAACTTTTTCCGTTGGCAAATCCATTTCTGCGCCGATTTCTTCTGGTGTCGGTTCGCGTCCTAAGTCTTGCAATAATTGCCGTTGGATACGAATCAATTTGTTGATGGTTTCCACCATATGCACTGGGATCCGAATGGTTCGAGCTTGGTCAGCGATGGCACGAGTGATCGCTTGACGGATCCACCAGGTCGCATAGGTCGAGAATTTAAACCCTTTGCGATAATCAAATTTCTCAACGGCTTTCATCAAGCCCATGTTTCCTTCTTGGATCAAATCAAGAAATTGCATTCCCCGACCCACATAACGTTTGGCGATGCTGACTACCAAACGTAAGTTGGCTTCTGCCAAACGCTGTTTCGCTTCTTGGTCGCCTTCTTCGATTTTCAGAGCGAGAGCCACTTCTTCTTCTGCGGTCAAAAGCGGTACCCGACCGATCTCTTTCAAGTACATCCGCACAGGGTCATTGATTTTCACACCAGTCGGTGCAGACAAATCTTCTTGAGGTTGGGTTTCTTGTCGTTTTTCATTACTCTTTAAACTATGGACTGAAGGCTCTCCATTTTCATCCACGACACTGATGCCGGAATCCTCCAGTTTTTGAATTAGTTTGTCCATTGCATCAGCATCCAAAGTATAAGGCGTTGCTAAACGATTGGTAATGTCATCGTAAACAACTTGCCCCTTTGTTTTGTTTTCTCGGATGTATTCGGCAACTGCTTTGTCATACGTTTTTTTTGTTTCTTCTGCCATGAAAGAAAGCCCCTTTCAGTTCGCTATTTAGCTTGTTTCAACCGTTTGGTCAAATCAATGATTTCGATTGCAAGTTCAAGTTCTAATTGCTGGTTTCCTATTTGTCTTGCTTCTTGCTGCTGGATTCGTTTTTGATTGATTTCTTCAGCAATGCCCGACTTTTGAAAGACCTGCAGAATGTCCTGAAATTCTTGTTCAGTCCCTTCCTCAGAAGCTTTAAGATCTGCAATATCGATCACCATTTTTTTCATTGAATCTTCTTTTAAAAAATCTAAGAACTTTGCTAAAACAAAGTGTTCTTCTGTTTCCATATACGCATCAAACAGCAGATACAGTTGTTGATAACGATCATGAATAAAGGATATACCACTCGCTCGAAAGCGATGGTTTAACGTACTGTCATGAAACAAACGGTACAATAATAATTCTTGCGCTTTTTCCACCTGTGTTTTGGGCTGCTGCCGTGTAGGCGGCGTAAAGACCACAGGGGTGTCTGTTGGCGGCGGTGGCGCTACATCTTGCATCGTCCGTTGCTCTTGCCGGTTTTGCTTGAGCTGCTGCTGCAAGGTCTCACGACTCAAATTGAACTCTGTAGACAACTGAGTCAAATAGCGGTCTTGCTCCAACAAAGAATCCACACGCTGCAATTCATTTAAAACAACTTGGACATAGTCCAGTTGCTCCTTCTCATTGGCTAAATTGCGATTCATCCGATGATAATCCATCTTGAAGGCAAAAACGGTTTCTTTGCCGTGGACAGCTAGTTTATAAAAAGCTTCTGTCCCATATTTGCGCAAATACTCATCTGGGTCCATCCGTTCCGGCACTCGCACCACAGATAATTTCAAACGACTATTGTTTTGCAGAAGCTCGATCCCGCGGTTTGTCGCTTCAACCCCTGCACTATCTCCATCGTAACAAAGAATCACTTCTTGTGCCACTCGCTCGATATGGGCGATCTGCTGATTGGTCAAGCTGGTCCCCATTGAGGCGATCCCATTTTCGATTCCTGCCTGCCAAGCGGCGATCACGTCCATAAATCCTTCAAATAAATACACTTGGCCATCTTTGCGCATCGCACGGCGTGCTTTGTCAAAGTTGAACAGAACCTCGCGCTTGTTGAAAAGGATCGTTTCTGGACTATTTAAATATTTCGGCTGGTCTTGATCACCAACTTTTTCGCTTGCTAGCCAACGACCAGAAAAACCAATTGTTTTTCCTTGAGGATTACGGATCGGAAACATGATTCGTTGGTAAAAGCGGTCTGCCAATGAGCCATCGTTTCGTTGAACAAAGAGCCCTGTATCAGGAAAAAATTCAGCTTTGGCTTGTTCATTCAAAAAGACTTTCTCCAAAAACGAGCGTTCATTCGGCGCAAAACCAATATTGAATTCTTCGATCAATGCCATCGTCAATCCGCGATCCAATAAATAATCAAGCGCTTCTTGGCCAGCAGCCGTATTCACCAACATGTGATGATAGACCTCGGCGGCTTTTTCATGCAGCGCAATCAATTGACTCGTTTGTGAGGTCGCTTCATTGATGCCTTCTGATTGCTGGTATTGCGGATCAAGAGGAATATCGTTCATTTCTGCTACTTTGACGACTGCTTCAGGAAAACTGATGCCTTCAAGCTCTTGCAAAAAACCGTAAACATTGCCCCCACGACCGCAACCAAAACAATGAAAAATTTGTTTGTCTTCTGCAACGGAAAAAGAAGGTGATTTCTCATTATGGAAGGGACACAAACCAAAATAATTCTTTCCAGATTTCTTTAACTGGACATACTGTCCCACGATATCAACAATATTGCTACGTTCGCGAATGTCGTCAATGATCGTTTGAGGAATTCGTGCCATCCACTCACCTCCATTTGGTAAGTATTCATCGTTTACTAGGTAAAAAAACGCACTAATAGGTATCAGTGCGAAGAATAATTAGACGGAATCACTCATAATGATTTTACCATATTCTATTTGTATTTCAAGCTTTTTTACTTCAGTTATTTTGTGACGATCAGGAAAAGAACCCTGCCGTAACATCGATTTTCCATCGGTTCAATTTTATTAGATCCGCATAGAACATGTTGCCGCCATTGTGATACAAATGACCGCCATTATAAAAGACCGATTGGATGCCCCAATAACGATAGGTTTGTTCTGTATCATTGCCTAATAACGGGGATAAAACCTCTCTGGAATATGTTTCTGCTAATTCTAAGGTGTTCACGCCACCCCGTTCAGCGACATAATCAATATAATCTGTACCAAAATTATAAGCCTGGACTGCGGTCCAAAGATCACAGTTCATTTGCTCTGATTTTTCGATCAACTCGGCTAAATAAGAAACCCCTTGTTCGATGCTTTGTTCTGGCGTATCAAATTGGTTTTGTTTTCCATATACACTTTCAGAACTTTGCATCGGATCATTGCCTTGTCCTTTTGACTCCGTCAGCATGATACTCATTGCTAAAGACTGATATTCAGAGATGTCGTGGGCTTGTGTCTGCTGTGCGATTTCCGCTTCATACGCATAGACAGCTTTCAATGCCGTGTAGTTTCGATAGCCCCAAACCCCTGCTCCAATCAGCAGCACCAAGAGTGCAAGCTTCAGTACAAATCCTAGGAAACGTCGAATTTTTCTCATCAAATACATCCCATTCTTTTCTAAGTCAGAATCTATCGTACTATGAAATGAACAGGCTGACTAGAATTTTTTCTCTCCTAAAAAATCCTTAATAAAATCACAAGATTATTTAGAAAAAAACAAGCAATCCTAAGCTGATGAAGGAATTGTTGCTGGTTTGACATGAAAAAGGAAACAGTGCTCCTTCAGATAATGGAAGCACTGTTTCACTGTTTTTTATTTTTCGATCGTGGTCACGATACCAGAACCAACTGTTCGTCCACCTTCACGAATGGAGAAGGTCGTTCCATTTTCCACAGCGATTGGATGGATCAATTCCACATCGATCGTTACGTTGTCACCAGGCATAACCATTTCCGTTCCTTCTGGTAAAACGATATTCCCAGTTACGTCCGTTGTACGGAAGTAAAATTGTGGGCGATAGTTATTAAAGAATGGGGTATGGCGACCGCCTTCTTCCTTTGTCAACACATAGACTTCTGCTTGGAATTTCGTATGTGGTGTGATGGAACCTGGTTTTGCTAACACTTGGCCCCGTTCAATTTCATCCCGGGTGATTCCCCGTAATAATACCCCTACGTTATCACCAGCTTCCCCAAAGTCCATCGTCTTACGGAACATTTCTACTCCTGTCACGACTGCTTTTTGTGTTTCAGGTTTGATTCCGACGATTTCTACTTCATCACCGACTTTTACTGTTCCGCGATCGATCCGACCGGAAGCAACGGTTCCCCGTCCAGTAATTGAAAAGACATCTTCGATCGGCAATAATAATGGTTTATCAGTGTCTCGTTCAGGTGTTGGGATATATTCATCTACCGTATCCATCAGCGTTAAGATCGCTGCTTCAGCCTCTGGGTCACCTTCCAAGGCTTTTAAGGCAGAGCCTTTGATCACAGGAATGTCATCACCTGGAAAATCATATTCAGTCAGCAATTCTCTGACTTCCATTTCAACTAAATCGATCAACTCATCATCATCGACAAGGTCTGTTTTATTTAAAAAGACGATCAAATGTTTCACACCCACTTGACGAGAAAGCAAAATATGTTCACGGGTTTGCGGCATTGGGCCATCTGTCGCTGATACGACCAAGATTGCGCCGTCCATTTGGGCAGCCCCTGTAATCATATTTTTCACGTAATCCGCGTGTCCTGGTGCATCGATATGGGCATAGTGCCGTTTTTCTGTTTCGTATTCTACATGGGCAGTATTGATGGTGATACCACGTTCGCGTTCCTCAGGAGCCGCGTCGATACTTGCGTAATCTTGCGGATTGGCAAGTCCTTTTTTCCCAAGAACTGTGGTAATAGCAGCAGTCAAGGTTGTTTTCCCATGGTCGACGTGTCCTATCGTTCCGATATTAACATGGGGTTTGCTACGATCATAATGTTGTTTTGCCATATTGTTTCCCTCCTAGAGAAAGTTGAGTCGTTCTTTGACTCGAATCATATTTTGCGATTTACGCTTCCAAATTCATAAGTATCAACTTATTTTTTGTAAGTTTAAATCTACTCTTATTATAGGTCAAAATTAGTCAAAGTCAAGTGAGATGTCTCGTCTGCTAATCCCTAAGAATTTCTTTGCTTTTTTCGATCTATTGGACGTAGGACAATTTTTATGAATAATAGAAGATGAGGTGAGAAATGTGAAAAAAATCATTGCAACGCTGGTTTTTGCAGCAATTTTCCTTGGTGGCTGTTTTGCTACTTATCATTATTACTATGGTGGAAGTGACTACTATACAGTCATCAGGGATGCCGGCGAGCACGACACGGAAATTAGTGATAACGGAGTTGCCGAAGATGTCTACCGTTACACACAAGACGCTTACAGTTCCTCTGGAGAAGTCAAAACGGTCAAAATGAATGAGCACCGTTCCGCGCCTTTAAGAGAAGGTGCCTATTTGAAATTATTGGTCAATCCTAATAAAGGTGTTCTGAGCTGGGAAGAAGTTTCTGAAGAAGACATTCCCAAAGCCGCCCTTGAGAAACTGACCGATCAATAATTGCTGATATTGATCAAAGATATCCAGAAAAAAAGCAGAGACTCCTCATTACTTAAAGAGGAATCTCTGCTTTTTTGTGCTCGTTCTATGTTGTTAGCTCCGCATCATCCACACATAAGACCTTTGTCCTACATCCGATTAATTACTTCTTCTACATTTTTGATCGTTACGGAAATCGTTCCGTCTGGATTATTGATAAATTCGATCAAATTTGGATCTCGGTAAACATCCAAAGGAACGATCAATTCGATCCCGTTAGATAATTTTAGTTTTTGTTTCCCGAATTTTTTCTCTGAGATCTCACGGACATCCCGCATCATTGGTGCCTGATTGACAAATCCTTTTTCAGCCACTTCTTCTTGAAAAGAAAGCTGAGCGGTAATATTGTCTTTAAAGACTTTTTGCGCCACTTCACTGACATCAATGTGTCCTGACTCTTCGATCGTGTCGTAAACCGCTTCTTTTAGATCGGCAACAACGTTATAGGTAGGTGTTTCAAATTTCTGACCAATTTTTTCCGCTACTTTTTTGATGACTTTGACGTTTTCTTCTAACGAGGGAATCGGTTCGGCATCAATGACTTTCGTTGAAAAGTAGGCATATTTTTCACCTGAAAAGCTATATTTCTTTTCAATCAGTTCAAAGTCTAAGCTCTCCACATCAATTGTGATCCCTTCATCGGCCTTTTGAGTTTTACCTGCTAGTAAGGCACGATGCAAAATCAGATTGTTTTCGATCCCAGCTTCCCCATTATCAATAAAGTGCGTATAGCCGTCTTGATAGTTGACCTTCAAAAACGCCAACTGCATTCTTGTATCAAATTCATACAAGACCACAAAGGCATCCGCACTTGGTGCATCTTCACTTTCCTTGTACGCTTCATACCACCGTTGGACGATCGCTTCACTGGCTGCGACAAAGTCTTCGGGTGCTTGTTTGACCAGTTGAGCGATCATTGATGTTTCGAGTAAACGCCCTGTTTTGGTTTGCGGTGTTGCAAGTTTCTGTATTTTTTTCGTCAAATAATCGCGGATGTATTCCGTGGTCAAATCGAGTTCAACTTGAGAAAAAACCGGATCACCAGTTTGACGGTCAATAATGTGTAATATCGCATGTTTCAAATAAATATCCATTAGTTACGCTCCTTATCCATTTGTCTAGTGTACAAAAAAAATAGGCGAACTGACAAGAGCCAAACGTCATTTTTCTTATTGGCCACTTCCTTTTTGAAAGATGCATTCATTGGAAAATCCGTCCTCGTCTGCTAAACTAAAGGTATCACAGAAAACGGAGGAATGAACATGAACAGCTATACGTTATCAAACAATGTAACCATCCCTGAGTTAGGTTTTGGCACATGGCAAACACCAGACGGCGACGTTGCCGTAGCATCAGTCAAAAAAGCACTGGAAGTAGGTTACCGCCATATTGATACAGCCCAAGGCTATAAAAATGAAGCCAGTGTTGGTCAAGCGATCAAAGAAAGCGGCATTCCCCGCGAAGAACTCTTTTTGACTACAAAATTGTGGAATGCGAACCATTCCTATGATCTTGTGATGTCTTCTTTTGAAGAGTCCTTAGAGAAACTACAAACAGACTATATCGATCTTTTCTTAATCCATTGGCCAAACCCAGTAGCCTTTCGTGACAACTGGCAAACAGCGAATGCAGAAACATGGCGCGCTTTTGAAGAACTGTATCAGGCAGGCAAAATCAAAGCGATCGGGGTCAGCAACTTCTTGCCTCATCATTTTGAAGAATTGAAAAAAACAGCGACCATCTTCCCAATGGTCAATCAGATTTTCCTTGCACCTGGCGAGTTACAAGAAGAAGTGGTAACTTATTGCCAAGAACACGATGTATTGCTTGAAGCATACAGCCCATTAGGTACCGGGAAGATATTTGATGTACCAGAAATGAAAGCATTAGCTGAAAAGCATCAAAAATCAATCGCTCAAGTTGCATTACGCTGGTCTTTACAACATGGTTTCTTGCCATTACCAAAATCAGTCACATCGAGTCGGATCGAAGAAAACATCCATGTCTTTGATTTTGAGCTATCTGAAGAAGACATGAAAACGATCGATCAATTAGATGGTGTCGTTGGGAAAGCGACCAATCCAGATACGACAGGGTTTTAATTTTACTCTCTATAAGGAGAAGCCTATGAAGACAACTGATTTGATTCACCTCTCCCCTGCTGTTCAAAAAGCCTTACATGCTGATTTTGTTTTTCTTGTATGGCCAGACAAAGTCCAACATTTTCCGGCGCGTCAATGGTCGTCTAGCGACTATCAGCAGATGCTGGCTGAGAAACTCACTGGGGAAGTACGCTTTTTTCTTTGGGAAAACTACTTAGTCGCCACTGGAGACAAGGAGCTTTTGATCCTAATGCCTAAGTACCATCAAATCAATGATCTAGTAGAAACGCCAACGCCGCTTCTTTAGCAGCGCTGGCGTTTTTTCAGGAAATATATAATTTTTTTTGTATTTTTTCATGAGAATGACTGTTCTTTTCTGCAAATTTTCCTTATAATCGATAGTGATCGAGAGGAGAAGATTATGAAAAAGAAACAATTAGCAAAATTGAAACAACAATTCCGCCCGTCTTATGAAACAGCTCGACAACAGTTGTTTACAGCGATCGAGCGCAAAACAGCAGATAAGTTCGACCTTCCGACAACTGTTTATATCAATCCTAAAAATCAAGAGGAATTATTGATTGAATTGTTGAAGGAAACACCCAAAGAACAAAAAATCGCTGTTCCTTTAGATGAGAACTTCAAAATCGTCGTGAAACGAATTCAACGCTTAGAAGCTGGCTTACTTGATCGTTTCAGCGATAACTTAGTCGATGAGATCGCTGCTTACTGGTTACCGACCAATCCGCAAGAAAGTGCGGCACCTACCTCCGCTCCTGCGAAAGAACCAGCAGAAGTGAAGGAAGAAACGGCACCAACTATACCTGCATCAACTAAAACTAAAGAAGTGGAAAAATCAACGGCTGATGATTCTGACGAATCCATGACTTTTTCAGCATTTGCCGAAAAAATCGCAGCATTCCCTAAATTTTCTGCAAAACAATCTTCAGGAGAAACGACCGTGATCGAAGCTTCCCCGAAAGAAGATCGTGTTCTAGCAACAATTTCTGAAACAGAAAGTGATACTTTTACCATCGAAACCGCTCTAGAACGCAAATACAAAGTTAAACTAGAAGTCATTCCATTGATCGAGGCGTATGCCCACACGGCGATTTCTAAACGATAAACAAAAGGTTCTCTAGGAATTTCCCTAGAGAACCTTTTTTAGTTGCGTATTTCTGTTAAAAATTTACGGGCTTGCTCTTGGTTCATTTGACTCGCCGCTCGCAGCTTAGCTGCCAGCTGATCGATCTCAGTTCCTTTTGCCCCAACTGAAATAGCTAATGAACGGGCTTGCATGCTCATATGGCCTTGCTGAATTCCTTCTGAAACCAATGCCCGCAAAGCTGCCAGATTCTGAGCCAACCCGACACTTGCCGCCAGCGAAGCTAACTCACTCGCCGTTTCAACACCGGTCAAAGCCAACGCCGCTTGGGCTTTTGGCAATACTTTTGTGGCACCCCCGACTGTGGCGATCGCCAACGGAAGTGTGATACTACCAATCAAACGGTCTTCTACTATTTTCCAAGAAGTCAGCCCTTGCATGCGACCATTACGGGCAGCATAGCCATGACAAGCTGCCGAAACGGCGCGAGTGTCATTTCCGGTAGCCAAAATCAGCGCTTCAACGCCATTCATGATCCCTTTGTTATGGGTGGCGGCACGATATGGATCAATCTTGGCAAAATCAGCTGCATGAACGATTTTTTCGGCAACTTGTCTACCCTTTCCGATCTTGCTCAGTTTGTCAAAAGGCACGGAGCAAGTGGCTGTTACTAACGATTCCGTGGCAAGATTACTTAAAATACTAAAGAGAATTTCTTCTTCTGGGAACCACTTCCGAAAGAGGTCGGCCACTCCTTCTAAAATCGAATTGATGATGTTGGCGCCCATGGCATCTTTGACATCAACCAACAAATCGATTGAGACATAGGCTGTTGCTAATTCAGATTCTGTTGGCGAGAAGTTCCGACTAATCACTCGTCGTAAGCCCCCACCGCGTTTTACGATCGAGGGATACGCCGCGTTCGCCACTGCAAAAATCGCCGCTTGCTCTGTGTTGACTTTTGCCAAAATGGCATCCGGGTCCTGAACAGTCATAAAGACGATCTGGCCTCGAAGCAAACGTTCTTGACTGGTCGTTGTAATGGGCCCAGCCATTTTTGCTCCATTGCTCATCGCTGCAATCACAGAAGGTTCTTCTGTGGCTAACGGGACATTGTATCTCTTGCCATTCACTTGCAGATTCAACCCCACACCTAAGGGAATCTCCACTTCACTGATCTGGTTTTCGATCAAGTGATTGGAAGTTTCCTTGTCTAATGCCATTTCTTGAAAAACCAAGGATTCGGCTGCTGTGATCGCCCCTTGTGCTTCAAGAAAGGTTAGTCGTTCGTTAGGCGTAAGGGCGTAAAACTTTTTTTTTTCTGTTTTTTCTGATGCCGACTCTTCATGAAAATCGGCTTGACTTGCTGCCGCCGAAGAGTTTTCTAACAGCATCGCTAGCCCTAACCCGCCACCGACACATAAAGAGGCGATCCCATAACGTTCTTGTGTGTCTTTTAGCTGATAAGCGACGGTCGTTGCGATCCGAGCACCGGTTGCTCCAATCGCATGGCCAAGGGAAATGCCCCCACCATAACGGTTGACTTTCTTGGGATCCAAACCAAGTTCACGTTCTACTACGATCGAGGAAGCTGCAAAGGCTTCATTGATTTCAAAAATACCGATGTCTTCAATCGACAGTGCTTGCTTTTTCAGCAAAGTATCGATTGCTTTGATTGGTGAGATTCCCATGATCTCTGGGGCAAAGCCAACTTCAACGATCTCTTTGATCACTGCCAGATAAGGAATCTGATGCTCCTCACAATAGCTTTTTGAGGCGATCAAGACCATGGCAGCCCCATCATTGATGGTTGAGGCATTCCCAGCAGTCACCGTACCGTCCTTTTTGAAAACCGTTTTTAGTTCAGCTAATTTTTCGACTGTCGTAGCGGCGCGAATGCCTTCATCCTGGGAAACGGTAGCAGACTTTTCGGTCACGGGTACGATCTCTTGCTCAAATTTCTTTTCCGCTTGTGCTTTGGCAGCCTTCATTTGGGAGTGGTAGGCAAATTCATCTTGTTCTTGTCGAGTGATGCCATATCTTTCTGCAACAGTCTCAGCCGTTAAGCCCATCGGTTTGCTACTAAAAGCGTCTGTTAAGCCATCATGCATCATTGTTGATACTGGATTTGAATACTGATCATCCGCCTTGTTATAATAACTGAATAGCGGCGCATTCGTCATACTTTCGATCCCACCAGTCAAGACGACTGATGCCTTGTTTAACTGAATTTGCTCCATGCCCATTAGAATCGCTTTCATTCCCGAACCGCAAACTTCGTTGATCGTTGAGGCTGGAATATCTGAAGAAAGCCCACTTTGCAGGGAAACTTGGCGACTTGGATTTTGCCCACTGCCTGCTTGCAGGACATTTCCGATAATCACTTGTGCGATATGTTCTTTTGCTTGTTGGTTTCTTGCCAACAAGGCTTTCGCAGCAATTGTTCCTAATTCTACTGCTGAATATTCTTTTAATGACCCATGGTATTTGCCAATTGGCGTTCTTAGTGCGTCGATAATGACAACTTCTTCCACGTACGTCACCTCCTCTTGAAATATATCATTAAATCCTCCAAAAAAGAATACCCCACATCAGCTTGCTGTGCCCTTTTCTACTTTCTTTAATAAAGTTTAAATTCTAATCAATTCTTTTTCATTTTTTTCAAAAAATATGATACCTAAGTACGTAGAACATAAAGGAGCGACAGAATGAACGTTGGTATTGATAAAATAAATTTTTATGTCCCCCCCTATTTTATAGATATGGTTGATCTAGCTCACGCCCGAGAGGTCGACCCAAATAAATTTACGATCGGGATCGGTCAAGATCAAATGGCGGTCAATAAAAAAACGCAAGATATCGTCACCTTTGCCATGCATGCGGCAAAAGATATCCTCACAAAAGAAGATTTACAAGCAATTGATATGGTGATCGTCGGCACAGAATCCGGCATCGATGAATCAAAGGCTTCGGCAGTGGTTTTGCATCGCCTATTGGGTATTCAACCATTTGCCCGCTCCTTTGAAATCAAAGAAGCGTGTTATGGCGCAACAGCAGGCTTACAGTTTGCTAAAGCCCACGTACAAGCCAATCCAAAAAGCAAAGTTTTGGTGGTGGCTTCAGACATCGCCCGGTATGGCTTAGCTTCCGGTGGAGAGCCCACTCAAGGCGTAGGTGCAGTTGCTATGCTGATCTCTGCAGATCCAGCGATTTTGCAGTTGGATAACGATAATTTGATGTTGACGCAAGACATTTATGATTTTTGGCGTCCCGTTGGTCATCAATATCCAATGGTAGATGGCCACTTGTCAAATGCCGTCTATATCGATTCCTTTAAACAAGTTTGGCAAGCCCATTGCGAAAAAACGCAACGCACAGCAAAAGATTACGCTGCATTGAGTTTCCATATTCCTTATACAAAAATGGGAAAAAAAGCCTTATTGGCTGTTTTTGCCGAAGAAGAAGAAACGCAACAAGAACGCCTGATGGCTCGCTATGAAGAATCGATCGTTTACAGTCGTCGGACCGGCAACTTGTATACGGGTTCATTGTACCTAGGCTTGATCTCTTTATTAGAAAATTCCTCCAGCTTGCAAGCCAATGATCGGGTAGGACTGTTTAGTTACGGCTCAGGAGCGGTTGCTGAATTTTTCAGCGGCGTATTGGTACCCGGTTATGAAAAACAGTTAGCACAAGCTGCTCACCAAACGTTACTTGATGCCCGTCAAAAACTAACGATCGCTGAATACGAAGCAATGTTCAATGAGACCATCGATATTGATCAAGATCAATCCTTTGAGGATGATCTGCTTTACAGTATTCGTGAAATCAAAAATACCATTCGTTATTATAAAGAAGAAAACGAGTGATGTTTAGAAAAACTTTGTTTATTTTCAAGCAAGAAAGCTTGATGAAACAAAGTTTTTTTCTTTCTTTTTAATTTGTTGAAACAAAGCATCTTTTTCAGACTTTTTCTGATTGTTATTCAAAAATTTTCAGATAATTCAGGAAAAACATTTGACAGTCCGCTTTTTTTTGTCTATACTAAAAACAATTCAAGTATGGAGGAACTTTTTTATGTTAAAAACGACCGTGTCCCCACAACTGAATATCTTTTACTTTAGCTACTTTAGATAGTTTGTATTCATAACACATTATGGATGCAAACCGCAAAACGAGTTTTGTTTGTATCTATGATGGCTAAAGCATTTTAACTTGAACTTGCAGCCATGTAGAAAATCTTCTAAATGGTTGCCAATATACGTTTACGCTTGGTATAGGATCGAATCCATTTAGACGATTGTCTGAATGGATTTTTTTGTTCAGGTAAACCCCAATTAAAAAAGAAACGTTTATAGGAGGAGTTACAATGAAAATGAAAAAATGGATCACAACTGGATTATTAACGGCTTCACTACTGGCACTGGCAGCTTGTGGGGAATCAAACAATGCTTCTGAGGGAAACGACGGATCAAAAACAGTCGGTGTCTTGCAACTCGTGGAACATGGCTCCTTGAATGCCGCCTACGAAGGATTTAAAGAAGGCTTAGCAGAAGCGGGCTACACAGAAGGTGAAAACCTGATGATCGAATACCAAAATGCGCAAAACAGTCAAGACAACTTAAAAAGTATGAGCGAACGCCTAGTGAATGCCAACCCTGATCTTTTATTGGGCATCGCTACGCCTGCTGCTGTTTCGTTAGCAAATGAAACCACTGATACCCCAATCGTGGTTACCGCAGTTACTGACTTAGTTGGGGCAAAATTAGCCGACTCAAATGAAGAACCCGGTCGCAACATCACCGGTACGTCAGACATGGTACCCATTGAGCAGCAGATCAATTTGCTGTTAAGCATCGTCCCTGACGCCAAGACGATCGGCATTATGTATAATGCAGGTGAAGCTAACTCGAAAATTCAAGCAGACTTGGCAGAAGAAGCCTTAAAAGCTGCTGGAGTCGACGTTAAAGTATTGACCGCCAATACCACCAATGATGTGCAGCAAGTGACCACTAGCCTGGCAAAAGATGTCGATGGCATTTATATTCCAACAGATAATACCTTTGCCTCTGCTGCTGCAATCGTCGGTGAAGTGGCGAAAGAAACCAAAACACCGATCGTCGCAGGTTCCGTGGAACAAGTCGATGATGGAGCTCTAGCAACTTATGGTATTGACTATAAATCACTAGGCATTCAAACAGGAAAACTAGCAGCAAAAATTTTAGATGGCGATGCAGAACCAGCTACCACACCCGTTGAAACAGCGGAGAATTTAGAGTTAGTCGTCAATGAAGAAATGGCTGCAGCTTTAGGGATTGATCCTGCCAGCATCACTGCCCCAGAATAACCATACTATTTTAGATTTGAGGAAATCATATGAATTTAGTCGACACGTTCTTACTATTACTACAATCTGCCACCTCTCAAGGGATCCTTTGGGCATTGCTGGCAATCGGAGTATTTTTGACCTTCCGTATTCTGGATATCGCTGATTTAACTGCAGAAGGAAGTTTTCCATTAGGTGCAGGGATCGCTGCAATCAGTATTACGAATGGCGTCTCCCCCATACTAGCCAGTTTGATGGGCTTTGGCGGTGGCATGTTAGCCGGCTTGGTATCCGGACTACTGCATACAAAACTAAAGATCCCAGCCTTGTTGGCCGGGATCATCACGATGACTGGGCTTTATTCCATCACAAATCGTGTGATGGGTGCTCCCAACATTGCCTTGTTAGGACAAGACACGGTCTTCACCCAATTTCAAGCAATGGGTCTGACCAAAAACAATGCCGTGATTCTTGCGGGCTTTCTCTTCGCAGCTATCGTCATTTTGTGCTTGTTCCTCTTTTTCCGTACAGAGATCGGCTTAGCATTGCGCGCAACAGGCGATAATTTAGCTATGAGTGAAGCCAACGGCATCAACACCGATAATATGAAGATCATCGGTTACATGATCTCTAACGGCTGTATCGCCCTTTCAGGTGCTCTTTTAGCCCAAAACAACGGTTTTGCTGACCTAAACTCCGGAATCGGTACGATCGTGATTGGCTTAGCATCGATCATTATTGCAGAAGTTTTATTTGCCAATAAATCTTTGCTTTTGCGGTTGATCACCATCGTGATTGGAGCGATCGTTTATCGCTTTATCCTGGCCGTCGTTTTCGAGTTCAATGTCGAAGCCAATGATATCAAACTGGCATCCGCAATCGTCTTAGTCATCTGCCTCTCGTTACCGCAGCTTCGTTCAAAACTAGGACTTAAAAAGATGCTGCCAAAAACCAAAGGAGGCCAATCCTAATGACTTCAGTCTTAACAATCGAAAATCTACACCAAACCTTTGAAAAAGGGACGATCAATGAGAACCATGTCTTGCGAGGCATTGACCTGACGATGAATGCCGGAGATTTTATCACGATCATCGGTGGCAATGGTGCCGGAAAATCGACCCTTTTAAACAGTATTGCAGGAACGATCCCAACAGAACAAGGAAAAATCACCTTAGATGGGAAAGACATCACCCGTTTATCCGTTACGAAACGCTCAAAGGATATTAGCCGAGTCTTTCAAGATCCACGTATGGGGACAGCGGTTCGTTTGACTGTTGAAGAAAACTTAGCACTTGCTTACAAACGGGGCCAAGTCCGAGGGTTTGCGACAGGCGTCAAAGCAAAAAATCGCGCGTTTTTCCAAGAAAAATTAGCCAGTCTAAACTTAGGCTTAGAAAATCGTCTTTCTGCCGAGATCGGTTTGTTATCAGGCGGACAGCGTCAAGCGATTACCCTCTTGATGGCAACGTTGCAACAACCTAAATTGATTTTATTAGATGAACATACCGCTGCCCTAGATCCAAAAACCTCGTTGACTGTCATGGCATTGACCGATCAATTGATTCGTTCACAGCAGTTGACGGCCTTCATGGTTACTCATGATATGGAAGATGCCATTCGCTATGGCAATCGCCTGATCATGCTTCATCAAGGCAAGATCGTCGTGGATATTGCCGGTGAGCAAAAGCAACATTTAACCGTCCCTGAATTGATGGAAATGTTCCATCAAAATAGCGGTGCTGAATTAAAAGATGACCAACTGCTCTTACGCTCTTAACAAGCAAAAAGACACGTAGAAAGGAACCCCCTTCTACGTGCCTTTTTTGATTCTTCCAAATGATTGGCAAAATCCTTACTTTGCTTCATTTTCCGCAATGATATCTGTGACCTTCATCAAGCGGGTCAATGTTGCTCGTTCGTCTTCTGCCAGATTGCTTTCGATGTATTGAATGGTTTCCGTCAGCTTGGGAATCGTCATATACTCTAACGCATTGACTCTTCGCCTCGTCCGCTCGATCTCATTGGCCATCAGTTGACAGGTTTTCTCGATTTCGGCCAACTGAAGCATCACTGGCAGCATCTGATCAAGATGAGACAACGAGAGATCCAGCTCACTGGTGGTACTTACAAAACCGTAGGAAAAGTCATCATCGGAGCTCTCTTCTTCGTAAACAGGATTTAACACTGGCACATCCATATTCATGATGGTCCGACTTTGTACATCTAGGGTCACTTTATTTAAAGGGATCATAAATGCTTCTTGCAAAACGACATCGGGAATACTACTAGAAGCCAGCACATACTCTTCCATCCCTGCTTGCAGCGCAGTTTCCATTTTTTTACGAAGCTTCTGGTTTTTCTTTACTAGCTGAATGAATTGGCGCACCAGCTCATCTTGCTTGTCTTTCAATAATTTGTGACCACGGGTTGCCGTCGTCAGCCGTTTTTTCAAACGACTTAGTTCCATCCGAGTTGGATTGACATTTAAGATCGCCATTAAGAACTCACATCCTCGTCCGTTGGGTAATAGGCGTCGATAAATTCTTCTTTGATACGGCTCAACTCTTGTTTTGGCAAGGTAGCTAATAGCTTCCAGCCTAAATCTAACGTTTCTTCAATCGTCCGGTTGGTTTCAAATCCCTGGTTGACATACTCTTTTTCGAAAAGATCTGCAAAACGCGCGTACTTTTTATCAAGATCAGACAAGGCAGACTCTCCTAAAACGATCGATAACTCTTTGGCAGCTTTCCCATCGGAATAGGCGGCATAAATTTGATTCATCGTTGCCGCATGATCTGCACGGGTCTTACCTTCTCCCGTTCCTTTGTCCTTCAACCGAGAAAGACTTGGCAAAATATCCACTGGCGGATTGATATTGCGTTTGTAAAGGTCCCGCGACAAAATGATTTGTCCTTCTGTGATATAGCCAGTCAAATCAGGAATCGGGTGGGTTTTATCGCCATCTGGCATCGTTAAGATCGGAATCTGTGTAACCGATCCTTCTTTGCCCATCAAACGTCCTGCCCGTTCATACAGTGTAGCTAAGTTGGTGTATAGATACCCTGGGTAGCCGCGACGTCCCGGAACTTCTCGGCGGGCAGCGGAGATTTCTCGCAATGCTTCGCAATAGTTCGTCATATCGGTCATGATCACTAAGACGTGCATGCCTTTTTCAAAAGCCAAATACTCTGCTGCAGTCAATGCCATCTTAGGAGTAGCGATCCGTTCGATTGCTGGATCGTTGGCAAGGTTCATAAACAAAACAGATCGATCTAATGCACCGGTTTTGCGGAATTCATCCACGAAAAATTCAGCTTCTTCAAACGGAATCCCAATTGCTGCGAAGACGATCGCAAAATTGCCTTCTTGGCTGGGTACTGTTGCTTGTCGTGCGATTTGAGCAGCGATCTCTTTATGAGGCAAACCAGAAGCAGAAAAGATTGGTAATTTTTGTCCACGAACTAATGTATTTAAATGATCGATCGTTGAGATCCCAGTTTGGATAAATTCATCCGGGAAGTCCCGTGCCATCGGATTGATGGCTTCACCGTTTACATCGATGCGTTTTTCGGGCAAGATTCTCGGGCCATTATCTTTTGGTTTTCCTAAACCGTCAAAAACCCGACCCATCATATCTAGAGAAACCCCTAAAGTTAAACCAGTTCCTAGAAACCTTGCTTTGCTTTCTTCAGCACTCAAATTACTGGTACCTTCAAATACTTGGACAACAGCATTGTCATCACTGACTTCCAGTACTTGACCTTGACGGATCTCGCCTGTGTCCATGCGGACCTCAACGAGTTCGTCGAATTTAACGCCTCGAACATTTTCGACCACCATTAAAGGGCCGGCAATTTCGGAAACTGTACGATATTCTTTTAACATCAATGAACACCTCCAGTTTCAATGATTCGTTGTAACTTTTCTTTGATGTCATGCTTGATCGTATCCAAGCGGGTCAATTCTTCTTCAGGAATGTATTTGCTGCGGGCGATGCGCTCACGCAGATCAACCGTTCCTTTTGTGATCTCATCTAAGTAAGCACCTAGCTGCAGTGCACGTTGGGCTTGTTCATTAAAGTAAAGAATATTCTCCAACATTTTGAACTGCTTATTGCGAGATGTATACGTGTCAACATCATCAAAGGCGTTTTGCTGCAAGTAATCTTGTCTCAAAGAACGGGCTGTCATCATTGTCAAACGGTCTCTTTGAGAAAGAGAATCCATCCCTACCAATTGAACGATTTCTTCTAAACGGCTTTCTTCTTGGAGAATCGCCATTGATTCATTGACTAGCTCCGACCAGCGATCGCCTAATAATTGATCTAAATAAGAATTGATTTGATCTTCGTAAAGGGAATAGGAATTCATCCAGTTGATGGAAGGAAAATGCCGTTTTTGCGCCAGCATACTATCCAATGCCCAGAAGACTTTCACGATTCGTAAGGTATTTTGGGTGACCGGTTCTGAGATGTCTCCACCAGCAGGTGAAACCGCACCAATTGCGGTAATGCTTCCTTCCCGAGGCTGTGTGCCTAATGAATGGAAACGCCCTGCTCGCTCATAGTATTCCGCAATTCGACTTCCAAGGTACGCCGGATAGCCTTCATCTCCTGGGATCTCTTGCAATCGTCCACTCATTTCCCGCAGCGCTTCTGCCCAACGTGATGTTGAGTCTGCCATGATAGCAACACTATAGCCCATGTCTCGGTAATATTCTGCAATCGTGATTCCTGTATAGATTGAGGCTTCCCGAGCAGCAACTGGCATATTCGACGTATTGGCGATCAAGACCGTTCGTTCCATGATGGACTTGCCGGTATTTGGGTCGATCAGTTCAGGAAATTCATTCATAACATCCCGCATTTCATTGCCTCGCTCGCCACAGCCGACATAGACAACGATATCCACATCCGACCATTTAGCAATTTGGTGCTGAACAACCGTTTTTCCGGCACCAAATGGTCCGGGAACGGCAGCTGAGCCGCCTTTTGCCACTGGAAAATAGGTGTCGATGACGCGCTGACCAGTGACCAGCGGTTCGCCTGGATTTAATTTAGCAGTAACGGGACGTGGTTGACGAACCGGCCATTTCTGAACCATCGTCAAGTTTTTTTCACCCTCAATGGTTTCTAAGACACAGATCACTTCAGTAATAGCAAAATTCCCTACCATGATTTCTTTGACGGTTCCTTCATAGTTTGGTGGCACCATGATCTTATGCTCGATCACCGATGTTTCTTGTACTGAACCTAAAATGTCGCCACCTTGTACGGTATCACCGACTTGTACTTGAGGGACAAAGGTCCATTTCTTTTGGCGATTCAGTGGATCGATGGTAACCCCTCGTTCCAAAAAATCACTTTCTGTTTGCGACATAAACGTATCTAATGGTCGTTGGATCCCATCAAACATCTGAGTCAACAAACCTGGTGCTAGTTCGACAGACAATGGTGCGCCTGTCGTTTCCACGGGCTCGCCTGGTCCGATTCCCGCTGTTTCTTCGTATACTTGGATCGAAACCAGCCCTTTTTTGATCTCAATGATCTCACCGATAAGGCCCTTGTCACTGACTTTGCAGATTTCGTGGATTTTTGCGCCACTTAATCCTGAGGCGGTGACCAGTGGTCCCGATACTTTTTCAATTGTGCCAAATGCCACATTTATTCCTCCTAGCTGGCTGACTTGTCTGTTATGAATCTAATATATTCATTCCTACCGCTTTTTCCACATTTTGCTGAATTCGTGCCATGCCGATCCCTAAACTACCCGTACTACTTGGAATCGGAATGATCGCTGGTGTCGGTACTTCTTCATAGCGGCGAACGATCGGTTCTAATTGTTCGATCAGTCGCTCAGTCAAAAAGATTACCCCATAGGCTTCAGCCATTTCTTCTAGTTGTTGGGCGGCTTCATCCAAATCGCTGACTGGAAAGATGTCGATCCCTAGCCCTTTGAAAGGCAAGATCGAGTTCTTACCACCCATCATTGCTATTTTTTTATGCATAACTATCACGCACCCGACTTCTTAAAATCTCTTCCGGCACCTTATTGATTTTCCCAATCAGGAGAATACGCAAGTTCTTGCTTTCAATTTCCTTGGCGTACAAGTACCCTGCCAATGCTGAAGGGCCAAAAGGAACAATTTTATGTTCTTTGAGCTTCGCCATTAGAAAATTGTCTTTGCGTATATCAAAGGTATTCAAGGTCTTCTTCTCTACCAACTCTTCATAGCTGTGATTGATCAGTTCTTTATAAGGAGTCCCTTGCAAATATGCCACAAATGCCTCAAGGGAAGTCGTGATCTCAGCTAACAATTCTTTTGCAGGCAGGTTTCCATGATCGGCTAAAACTGCGCTGATAAAGCCGCGCTTGCGTTTCATCGCGTAACTGCGCAACGTTGTTGAAATGTTGAAAATATCGATTTGTCGACGAATCAAGCTTTGCAGCAGATCGTCGTCGTATTCTTTGCCAATCGTCCACAATTGTTCCCAATAGTGGTTATCAAAGATGATGTCGATCGATTGGACCTCATGGTAGTTCTCAATATAAGAGAAGACTTCTTCCACACAATCAACCATCTCTTTGGCAACAAGATTGCTTTTTCTGGTCTTGACCAGATCCTTAAGGACGGAAAGCGGCTGGGTACCAATTGGGACAAGATATTCAGAAAAATCTTCTTGCATGTACGCCGCTTTTACCAAGACTTTCAGATTTTGATAGTCATATTTCAAAGCAAAGAAATCAACGATCGCTTTTTCCGGTGTCAGCTGATACATCGTGTCGTATACCCGTTTCAACTCCGCCATCAACACATGTTCAAAGTCGTGTACACGATCATCCTCGTTGATGAAGTCACCATAAACCGTTTCTTGCAACATACCGTAGATTTCTTCTGCGCTAGCAGCCGAGAGCATCCGCTCATAGCGGCTGCGATCGAATAATTGCGATTCATACGTCCGAATTCTCGTATTTAAGGTATTGTATTTGATGTCATTCATCTGTTTGCACCTGCTTACTGTTCAAAAATCAATTGCAGTAACGTATTGCTTAACTCTTCTTTGTTGGCTTCTAGTAGCGCATCAAAAGTAAAATTCAACTCGATCGCTTCTTGTCGCAACAAAAAGCCACCCTTACGAGGGATCGTTTTATTTACCAGTTTCAGCTGAACATCTGGGGCAGATGCCTGCAATTTAGCGAGGAGCTCCTCATCCACTAAATGGCGGGTCTTCTCACCTAAAAGCAACTCAACCTCACCAGTTAACCTTGCATTCGCCAAGCCATTAGCGATAAACGCATAAAATGCTGCTTGATCCATCGTATTTAAACGGGTCAAAGCCTCAGTAAACAGCTCATCTAAGACCGACTGCTTTGCTGCCAAGACCTTGTTTCTTGATTGAATATGCACATCTGAGATTTCCAAATACATCGCCGCACGTTTTTCTTTTTCATAAAAAGCTAACCGCTCACTAAGCTCTTTTTCTAATTGCGTTCGCTTCAAGTTTTCTTGATTTTCACTTTCTTTTTTCGCTTCTTTGATTTGCAGCTGGTATTTCTTTTCCGCATCAGCGGTTATTTTGTCAGTTAAACGTGTAATATCAGACATTCACTTTTCCCTCCTCTTAATTCAAGACAAGCAAGAAGGAAATAACGAACCCTAAAATACAATACGTTTCCATCATCGCTACCAAGATAATTCCTTTGGTCACATGTTCTGGTTTTTTGGCTAAAATCTGCATCGCAGCACTTGCGGCACGTCCTTGCCATTTTCCGGCTACGATCGCTGTTAATGCGATTGGCAATGAAGCAATAAACAAGTACAATCCGCGATCGAATGAAAGCGAACCGCTGATTTGACCAAAGATCATAAAGGAAATTACGAACCCGTATAACCCCTGAGTACTAGACAGCAACTCTAAGATCAACGCTTGTCCGAATTTCTCTGGCTGCTCTGAGATCAAGCCTGACGCTGCTTCACTGGTCATCCCAACACCAATCGTTGATCCGATACCGCCGCAAATCGTTGCGGTCGCTACACCTAAAGCTGCAAAAACAATTCCACCATTTTCGTAAAAGAAACTAATCCAATTTTCCATTATTGTCCTCCTGTAACTTCTCTTCTGAGATGATCTCTACATAGTTTTCATTTGATTTGAAGGGGTCAAAGGCACGTCCGCCCCCCGTAAAGAATTTTCCAAAATACTCTAAATACTGCAAACGGATACCATGAACATACGCACTAAGGTAACTTAAGAAAATATTTAGGCCATGCAATGCCACAAATAATAAGATACCAACCGTAAACCGGGCTGCTGGCGGCAGGTAGCTGATGATCAAGTTGAAGGCTGAGGCGATACTTCCGCCGGCAACCCCTAACGCCATCAGACGGGTGTAACTGATCAAGTCACCAACATAATTGGTCACATCCATCAATCCGTACAATCCAGAACCGATTTTTCCTGCTAAGGTTTTACCTTCTAAACTGCCTCCGATGGCCACTGCTAATAGACTGGCAGCGATCATTACGATCCCAATCATTTGTAACGGTGTGTCAGGGAAAAGCAGCATTCCTGCGGCAACAAAAGCCACACTGATCAAAAAGACGATCCATGAACCGGCTTGGAACATCGCAGCCAGTTTCTGGTCTTTTTTCTTCCATAGAATATAGAATTTCAGCGCCAAACCAAACATAATCTGGATGTACCCAAAGATCACGGATAAGACTAAGATCTGGTTGACATCATCCTGGGCAGACAACAGTTGGAATGAGAATTCAAATCCGAAGAAGTTGCCATAGATCAAGCCCCAAATAATCGTGGGGATCGAGCATAACTGAAAGAGGGTCAAGTTTTGTTCCAGCCCTTTGCTGAGGTGGAACAGCTTTTTACCAAGAAACGTCGCCAGAAACAAAAGCAAACCATAGCCAAAATCGGCAACCATCATCCCGAATGCCACCATATAAAAAGGCGCCATAAATGGTGTCGGATCTAACTCGTCATATTGCGGCAAGCTGTACATCCGAACAAGTCCTTCAAAAGGTTTGATCCAACGTGCGTTTTCTAATAAAATCGGCACATTACTAATCTCTTTTTCCGTCACTTCTTGGTATTCGAGGTAATAGTTATCCGTGGTTCCTTTTTTGATGCGTTTTTCTAATTCGGCCGTTCCATCAACAGGAACCCAGCCAGAAAGCGAGACCGCATGAGTAGAACGTAAAAGCATCTTATTGCTTTTTAAGCGGGTGATTGCTCCATCTAAATACTCGGCAACGATCCGCAAAGTTTCTTGCTCGTTTGTCATTGCACGAAGAGAGGCTTTGATCTCTTTTTCTTCATCAATTAAACGTTGGGATTTTTCTTTCATCGTTTGCAGATCTTCTTCTGGGATGCCCTCATAAGGGTAGATGTATTGCTCAAAGGCTACTTTTTTAAGAAGTGAAGTTACTTTTTCTTTTACATCTTTGTGGAAAAGGACCAGTAAATAAGTGGTTGTTTGTGATTGATAAACAGTTTCCACATAGACGAGCGGCAGCTTCTCACTGTTCGTCGTAAAGTCAGCCATTTCAGAAGTGGGAATCGAACCTAGCAAGCCACCTGATTTTTTTAATTCCTTTAAAACCGCTGGACGCTCTTTAAAATACTTCCAAATCGACAGCTCTGCTTCTTGTGCTAATACATCGCGTTTTTCTTGATCGATCAAGCGAAGACGTTTGTCTTGTTTACGAAGGGTCTGGCATAATTCTTGCCAGGGATAGGTGTGGGCTGTTTCAGCCAATTCTTGAAGGGTATATTTTTTGATTGGTTGCCGCAGTTGTGCCAGCATTCCTTTTTTGGGTACATATTCTTCTAAAAAATTTAAGCTCCAGTTGACTTGACCAAACTGGTTCTCCATTTCTTCTTCAGACTGTTCCTCGCGAACCGGTGTCAAAACACCCGTCGTTTCTTCAGAATCGTAGTATTTCTCCGAAGAAAGCAGTTCTACGCCCTGAAAGTCTTGCAGCTGCTCTAAAACAGCTTCTTTCTGATCGTAAAAGGTCAACAGACTGAACTTTTGCATTTTTGCAATTGCCATTTATGTCACAACCTTATTTATTATTATTGCCAATGCTTCTTCCTTTAACTCATTAGGGATCGTTCGTAGTGTTTCCACTTCTGCTTTCGTTTTAGCCATGAGCGGTTCTTTTGACTGTGTTAACTCAGCTGCGATTTTTTGATTGATTGCTTCTTTTTGTTGGGCTTCTTTTTCTGCCAACTCTTTTTTAAACGCCTTCAACCGTTCTTCGCGTTCTTGTGCCAATTGTTTTTTTTCTGCTTCCGCTTCTTGGTTTTTATTTTCAGCAAATTGCTCTGCTTCTTGTAATAATCGAATTGCATCTACTGCCATTTTCTCACCTGCTTTCCCTTTTTTTCCGCAAAAAAAACCACTACAAATCAAGCATATGGCATTCGCTGATCGTAGGGTGTCAAAAATCAATAAGTGGCAAATACCTTCACCTATTTCCGTTTTCTAATATAACCGTACCATAAATTTAGCGATAGAACAAGGTTCCTAGCGTTTTTTTATAGTCTTTACATATAAAAGTCACAAAAATTACACATTTTCACAAAAAGAAATCCTTTTCAATTTATAGGGGGTTAAATGATGACAAAAAAGAAAGATTAGAAACAGAATGCCGTTTCAAATCTTTCTTTTATTTTTCTCTCTTCTATTTCTTAACTTTCATAATTTCAAAGCAAAAATCCGTAATTAAAATAACAAAGATTCGTCCTACTCACGAATAAATGGCATACTCATACAGCGTGGACCTCCACGTCCGCGAACCAATTCACTTCCTGAGATCTCATTCAACTTGACGCCTGCCTCTTTTAACAACCCGTTGGTGATGGTATTGCGGTCATAGACCACGACTTCCCCTGGGGCGATCGCCAATGTATTGGAACCATCATTCCATTGTTCTCTGGCTGCTGCCGCTAAGTCGTCACCACCACAGCGAATCAAGTGTACTTCAGGCAAATCTAAATAACGGCAAAGAATGTTTTCCAACGTATCTTTTTCCTCATATACTCGCACACCGTCCTTGTGTTTAGTGATTGAATACAGCGAAAGTTCTCCCTCGATTTCTGGATGGATCGTGAACTTATCATGATCCACCATCGTAAAGACCGTATCTAAGTGCATAAATTTTCGTTCTTCACCAATATTAAATGCCAAGATATGTTCAAAACTCGGTTCTGTAGCAAAAATCGTTTCGGCAATTTTTTCGATAGAAGCAACCTCGGTTCGTTGAGAGATACCGATCGCCACGATTTTATCAGATAAAATCAGCTGATCGCCGCCTTCCATCCGCGTCGTTTCGTCCCGATGATACAAAAAGTTCGTCTCATTGCGGGAAAACATCGGGTGGTGCGTAAAAATTTGTTTTCCGTAGAGGGTTTCTCGTCTTCTCGTTGCAGAATACATTCGATTCAAGGAAACGCTATGACCAATCGTAGCAAACGGATCTCTCGTGAAATACAAGTTTGGCATTGGATCGATCAAAAAAGGATATTCCGTTTCAACGATCGCCGTTAACTTGCTAGCTCTTGGAATTTCTACCTCACTTTTTTTCAAGCCCGCCATCGTATGATCGATAAAGGAGCGATTATCTTTGATCGACAGGAAAAAATTGCGCACTTCGTTGCGAATCTCTTCATCAAGGATCGTTGTCTCATTTAAATAATCTTCTAAAAAAGCTTCTTTGGCACCGGTCGTCGACAATGTCTCTGCAGCAAGATCTTCCAAATAAAGGACTTCCACCCCTCTGTTTCTTAACGTCTCGGCAAAAAAATCATGCTCTTTTTGTGCTTGGTCTAGAAAAGGAATATCATCGAACAACAAGCGATCAAGATAATCCGGCATCAAGTTTTCCAATTCTGCTCCTGGACGATGCAACAGCACCCGCTTTAAGGGCGCAATCTCAGAAAAGATCTGTATTGGCTGGTTCATGGACGTGTCTCTCCTTTTTCGCATTTTTTGTGGAATAACTTATGTCATTCCTCGTTTATGACTCCTCGACACATAATTATTCATTTCTTTGACTCATAGTAATCTTCTGCTAATGTTTAATAGTTTTTTTGATCTGTTGGTTATAAACATGCATTTTTTTATAAAGAAACTATTAATAAAAAAACAACTACTTAGAGAGATAAATTTTAGATGTTTTAATTTACCGCCTTTTTCAATTGTATATTTTTGTTAAAAAAACAGCAAGGCAAAAGAACTGGCGGACTATAGCCCTAGTTGCAAAACCAGATTGAACTATCTTTGTTTTTTTGGATCATTTCATGATTTTCAAATGATACCGCTATCAAACAGATGAATATTTGATATGATTCAAGTATCTTGATACTAAAGAAACGTCTATAAAGGAGCGATTTGATGAAAACGCAACGTCAGCTTTACTATGGTGCCGACTACAATCCTGAACAATGGTCTAAAGAAGTCATTCTTGAAGATATGCGCTTAATGAAAGAAGCAGGTGTGAACTATGTAAGTATCAATATTTTTGGCTGGGTCAATCTGCAGCCAGATGAATCCACCTATGATTTTGACTTTCTGGACTGGTTGATGGATCTTTTATATGAAAACAATATCATGATCGACCTAGCCAATGGAACAGCTTCTCCTCCCGCTTGGCTTGTTCAAAAACACCCTGAGATGCTGCCTGTGACCATTCATGGCAATCGACTGGTTCATGGTGCGCGCCAGCACTACTGTCCGACTTCCCCTATCTATCGTCAATATGCCGCCGATTTGTCTGAAGCAGTCGCAAACCGTTATGCTAATCATCCAGGGCTGGTCATGTGGCATATCAATAATGAATATACGTGTCACATCCACGAGTGTTATTGCGATCATTGTCGGAAAAGATTTCAGACATGGTTAGCAGAGAAATATCTGACCATCGCTGGATTGAATGATGCTTGGTCAACGAAGTTTTGGAGTCAATCCTATAGCAGCTGGGAGGAAATTTTCTTACCAGAGGCAATGCCAACCTTCAAAAATCCTGCACAGCAATTAGACTACCGTCGGTTTCTTTCCGACATGAATCTGGAACTTTATCAAATTGAAAAGGCGGCGATTGCAAAATATTCCCATGACATTCCTTATATGACCAATCTTATGGGCTTACACAAATACGTAGATGGATTTAAATGGGCACCTGAAATAGATGTGGTCAGCTGGAATTCGTACCCGAATCCCTTTGAAAAAATCCCTTACCCGCAATTTCTTGCTAACGATTTAACCCGCAGTTTGAAGAAAAAGCCATTCTTGATCATGGAGCAAGCCACCAGCGCCGTTAATTGGCGACAAATCAACGGGGCCAAGACCCCCAACCAGTTGCGTCTTTGGAGTTATGAAGCGCTAGCTCATGGTGCTGATGGTATCATGTTCTTTCAATGGCGACAGTCTCGTGGCGGTGCGGAAAAATTTCATAGTGCGATGGTGCCTCACGGAGATCCTCAGTCAAGCCGTATCTTTCGTGAATGTGCACAATTAGGCAACGAATTTTCGCAACTATCCGAAATCGTTGGGACGCGCTTCTTGGCTGATGTCGCAGTTGTCTTCGACTGGGAAAATTGGTGGGCGCTGGAATTGGATGCCAAACCAAGAACCTTAAAATACATTCATCAGTTACGCAGCCTGTATGCCGCACTTAGGGCGTTAAATCTGAGCGTAGACTTTGTCCATCCTTCCGAATCCCTAGGCGGCTATCCTTTAGTGATCGCCCCAAATCTCTATTCAGCACCCGAAGCATTCGGTAAGAAGATCCATGATTACGTGCGACAAGGCGGCATCTTCTTGACCAATTTCTTTAGTGGGATCGTCAATGAATATGACCAAGTCTATCTTGGGGGCTATCCAGGACTGTTTAGGGACACCTTAGGGATCATTGTAGAAGAGTTTTACCCAATGAAAGCGGCTACCCATCACCAAATTGACTTCCAAGGTCGTCGGTACGACAATTCTCTATGGGAGGAAGTCATCCATCTAAAAGGTGCGAAAGCTTTGGCAACCTTCCATTCCGGTTATTTGACCGATAAGCCCGCCATTACCATGAACCGGATCGACGATGGGTATGCGTATTACGTGGGAACAGAATTGTCTCTTGAAGGACTAACTACATTTTTAGCGACCATTCTGGAAAATCACAAATTAACGACTCATGCCCAGCACTTCTTGGCTGCTCCTACTGAAATCTCCGTTACCTGTCGCAAAGGTGCTGGCTATACACTCGTCTTTTTCTTAAACCATACCGAGCAGACAACAGAAGTGAAGCTGAAAGCCCCTGGAGAAGACCTTCTAACCAAAGAAACCAAACAGTTGGCAGTTCTGAAACCAAAAGAAGTCGCAATCCTTAAGTATATTGAATGATCTAAGGAAAGAACCTCCATGAAGCGATCGCTTCATGGAGGTTCTTTTATAGAGGTTACTAGATTCAGAAAGGTTCATTAGACAAACGATAGGCAATTTCTAAATAAGAGGCTATCTCTCGTCTTAACTCTCCATCTCTTTTTTCTGAATAGTGATACTCTGGATTAGTCCAATGGGATTTGTCATACAACCAAACAGGCATTTTTTTCGCTTCGTCGGTTTCCCATTCATAACGGGGAAAAAGATGTGCATGAAGAAAGTTATCGGTATTTCCCAATAGTTCATAATTGATTCTCAATGGAGAACAAGCCTGTATTATAGCATCTCCTAAAAGAGTCATATCAGTTAAGAAAACCTGTCGCTCATTTAAATCTAGATCATTTAAAGAAGCCACCTCTCTTTTAGGTAATAATACACAATATCCAGGAAGAAATTGGACATCGCCATAAACAGCAAAACTGCCAGACAATTCTTTGATCACCATTGGATTTGTCCCATCTATCGCTGATTTGATTCTATTCTCATACCATTTCAATTTGATCCCCCCTCTTTCCTGTTCCTTGCAGCTATTCATGTAAAAACTATACAAGATTAAGAAAAGGCTTTCAATAGTAACAAAACAAAAAAATCTTTGCTATATGAGTTGTCCTCCAAAATCGTATTTGTAGACTTTTATAAACAAAAAAATGTATCAATCTTATAAAAGACTGATACATCAATGATACCGGCGGCCGGGGTCGAACCGGCACGCCCTCAAC
>OAVP01000324.1_pt1 | contig 32862 bp, 25 predicted proteins | sample 1495311 | NCBI WGS metagenome assembly OAVP01 (sample SAMEA2580102, study PRJEB22360) | human gut metagenome | biome: human gut; feature: human-associated habitat; material: faeces | place: Denmark | collected 2008/2010
CGGATACTAAGACTGTTGGCCTGCTGGTTCCTGATTTGCGCAATCCGTATTTCGCTGATTTAGTCTCGTCAATGGAAGACGAGTTGTATGCCCAGGGCTATTCCACGCTGATTGGTACTTCAGCAGAAACAGTGGAACGCCAGGATGCGTTTATTGACAATCTGCTTGGGCAACGTATTGACGGGGCAATCGTGGTGCCGCAAGGTGTCAATTCGCCTGGTATGCAGTCGCTTATCGCGCGCGAGCTACCACTGGTGTTCGTGGATCGTTTGGTATCGGGAGTAAATTCGGTGCCATTCGTAGTGTCCGACCCATACCCAGGTGTTTGCGAGGCTGTTGCCGAACTTGTGCGCTTAGGGCATCGTCACATTGGATTTGTGTCACACTCGTCACTGGGCTCGTCCAATATAAATGAGCGTGAAGCGGCATTCCGTTCTGCTGTGGCACAGGTGACGCAGTTGGGGAAGGGAACTGCGGCGGTTGTCGACTGTGATTCTACATATGTTTCGCGCGAAGCAGGACTAAATGAACTTGTAAGAGCAGGTGTTACGGCGATTATTTGCGCTTACTCGCCTGACATGATCACGATGATTGGTTTGCTGCATGACCGCGGCATTGATATTGGTAGTGAAATGTCAGTGATTTCATTCGATGACATTGCCGTATTCCGTCTGCTGACTCCGCAAGTCGCGATTATTTCGCAGCAAGCTGAGGATATGGGTCGCCAGGGCGTGGATATGTTGCTCGACATGATTATAAATAATGATTGCAGTCGTGGTGAATCGCGCTATGTCCCGTCATCGTTTGTACTGCGTGATTCGGTTGGGGCTCCTATGTGGCGTGTTCCCTGATATTGCAGCGTTTATCAGGTGTATGAAGGCTGGGCTTATGCGCTGAACAGTGCTGACGTGCCGACATCGTTGACAACATTGGTAAAAGGTTATATCATAATTTTCATTAGTTGATTAAACGTTTTATCAATGGCGATGATCAACGATGATCGGTTTGGAGGAAACTCACAGAGGAGGTGAGCGGGCAATGTGCATATCGATTCAGCAAGACGCGCTGACAGCCGAACTGTACGTCAGCGTTCGCGACGCTGTGGGTTTCTACCATTACGACCGCGAAGACGCGCGTATGGCGCTGGATGGTGGGCTGTATTCCGTGGTTGCCTACGTTGATGGTCAGGTGGCCGGAATTGGTCGTGTGGTCGGCGATGGACGTATCGCATTCTTCATCAAAGATCTCGTGGTATTACCGCAATACCAAGGGGATGGAGTCGGTACGGCGGTGCTGCGCGCACTTATCACACGCATTCGAGAACACTGCTGCAACCATGCGTACATTGGCCTGATGGCAACACCTGGCAAGGAATCGTTCTACGAAGAGCATGGGTTCCTGCGCCGGCCGGCACCGGGTTATGGCAGCGGATTAGTCCAATTCGTTGATCCCGTTCCGCTCAGCGCAGCTGAATCCACCGCCACAAGCGGAATCAAGTAATCGGCTCGCCGAGCACTACGCATAACACGTATATCAACACACCACGAAAGGAACCGAACAAGCAATGAAGCAGATCCCTCTGATTATCGACACTGACCCCGGCATCGATGACGCCGTCGCCATCGCACTGGCAGTGTTCAACCCGCGCTTCGACGTGCGGCTGATTACTACGGTTGCTGGCAATGTCAGCATTGAAGCGACAACGACGAACGCGCTCAAGCTGATGGCCTACTACGGTAAGGACGTACCGGTCGCTCGTGGCGCTGCTGAACCGCTGATCCGTCAGCTTGATGATGCAAGCGATATCCACGGTAAAACCGGTATGGAGGGATTCGATTTCCCTGAGCCCAAAACTGAACTTCTGCTGGATAAGCATGCTGTCGAAGCAATGCGCGACGAGATCATGGCTTCTGCTGAACCCGTCACCGTCATGCCAATCGGTCCGCTGACCAACATCGCACTGTTGCTAAAAACTTTTCCGGAAGTCAAGTCGCGTATTGAGCGCATTGTGCTCATGGGTGGTTCGGTCACTCGCGGCAACAAGGGTGTTATGGCCGAATTCAATATTTTCGTTGACCCTGAAGCCGCCAAGATTGTGCTCACTTCTGGTCTTGACATTACTATGGCCACACTGGACGCCGGCTTGGGAACTGTGATTCCGCCGGAGAAAACCGCTCAGCTTAAGGATATGGGCAAGGTCGGTCTGATGGCTCATGACCTGTTCCAGCGCTACCGCAAGCGCAGCTTCGGCACCGGTCTCAAAATGTATGACGCTTGCGCAGTCGCATGCTTGCTGGAGCCTGACCTATTCGACATGACTAAGGCATTTGTGGACGTAGAAATCGCTGGCGAACTCACTGCAGGGTGTACGGTCGTTGATCTTAAGGGCTACCTTAAGCGCGAACCGAATGCCACCGTCACCACCGGCGTTCACGCAGATCGATTCTGCGACTGGTTCATGGACGGCATCGCCCATTGTGCATAGTCCCTTGTCTCTTCGACGCCGCTAACACCGGCGCCCCTGAGCGCATCAATATTCGTGAATTCAACAACAGAGAATAAGAGAACAAAGAAAGGACCAGACCGATGGAACTGGTGATTATGTACCTCGTGGCAATTGCCGCGGTTGGCATTGTGGGCTTTATGCTCGTGAAGAAAATGGACATCAAGATTTCCCTGTTCCTCATCGGCATTGTGCTGATGTACATCGCATTGCTGATGGGCAAGGACATCTCATTCACCGACTTCGTTTCCAGTGGTGTCACTTGGCTTGATCCGTTCAAGGTTGTAGGCGATCAGTTCGTGAGCACGCTCACTTCTGCTGGCTTCATCATCCTCATCCTTGGTGGCTACACCGGCTACATGTCCCATATCGGAGCCAATGAAGTCACGGTAAGTGTGCTCGCCAAGCCGATTGCGCACATCAAGTCCCCGTATATCCTCGTGCCGATTACCTTCTTGTTGGGCAACCTGTTGTCTCTGGTCATTCCGAGTGCTTCCAACCTGGCTATCATCCTTATGGCAACGCTGTACCCGGTGCTTCGCCAAGCTGGTATGAGCCTGCTGAGCGCAGCTGCAGTCATTGCCACTACTGCAACGATTATGCCGACCCCGCTTGGCTCCGACAATGTTGCCATCGCCGCTGAACTCGCTAAGACCGACATGTTCTCCGGCCTGACCGCCAGCGATTACGTCTTCCGTTATCACGTGCTCGTTTCCATCCCGACCTTGCTCGTCATGGCACTGGCACACTACTTCTGGCAGAAGTTCATGGACAAGCGCGCTGGCTCGGATTTGACCGACGGTGATGTTGACCTGGCTGAGGTTAAGGCTGTCGAAGGTAGCGCTCTCTACCGCACTGTGTATGCGATTTTGCCGCTGCTGCCGATCATCATGCTTCTCATCGTGTTCGCCATCACTTCCACCACCGGCGCAAAGATCGACCTGAGTGTTGAACTCGCTTCCATTCTCTCCTTCGTGATCGCCATTATCTGCGAGCTCATCCGCGCTCGCAAGGGCAAGGAAACCCTCGCTGGCACCGAGTCCTTCTTCAAGGGCATGGGTGGCGCAATGCCGATTGTGGCACTGTTGGTCGCTGCTTCTGTGTTCGTTGTTGGTCTTAAGTCCATTGGTCTGATCACCGAACTGCAGAACGCAATGACCGGCCTGTCCGGCTCTGGTATGGGCTTCGTGCTGCCGCTTATCCTTGTCGGCCTCACTGCGCTCATCGTGCTACTCTCCGGTTCCGGTACCGCACTGTTCTTCGCGATGGTTCCGCTCATGGTTCCGCTGGCCGCTGCTGCTGGTATCAATGTGCTCGCTGTGTCCATCCCGATGGGTCTCGCTGGCAATCTGCTGCGCGCTGTCTCGCCGGTCTCCGCTGTGGTGATGATCGTCGCCGGCTCCATCAAGAAGAGCCCAATCGACATTGTGCGCCGTACCAGTGTGCCGATGATCGCTGGCGTAATCGTCATGTTCATCCTGTCCATGGCAATCTTCCTGCCGATGGGTGCGTGATGCTGATATAACCATCACAATCCGCTAGGCGTCAGTCGTCAGCAGAACATATCAATCGCGCAGACGATTTGGCCCCGAATACGTGCAATGCCCGGGATTTGACTTCAGACTCCGGGCATTCGCATACCCGCACGATTGTGTTTCCATCGTGATTTTGCTGAAACGTAGAACAAGCGCAGAACATAGAAGACAGGCCGAAACAAGAAGGCCGAAAGGAAATGCATCATGTCAGCATCATGTCTTGACTTGCTCGACCACCTGCACGGCAGTGTGTCCGTGGTCGGATCAATGAATGTTGATTACACGGTCGTTACTGAGCGGTTGCCGAAACCGGGAGAGACCGTCAACGGTGGCCCGCTGACCTTATTGCCGGGAGGCAAATCAGCGAATCAGGCATCGGCGGCTGCGCGAATTGGAGCGCAGGTGCGGATGTTTGGTGCAGTCGGGGAAGATGCCAATGCGGATTTTCTGCTGGAGCATTTGCGCGATGCTGGTGTGGATACTTCGCATATCGCTGCCGTTGCAGGTCCCAGTGGCACTACGGTAATTACCGTGGACGCGAATGGTGAGAACACCATCGTATATTCGGCTGGTTCCAATGGTGAGGTGTCTGTCGACTATGTGCGCCAGTCATCTGACGCATTGGTTGCCGCCGATGTGTTGGGACTGTGTTTAGAGAGTCCGATGGAAACGGTCACGGCATGCGCTCGCCTCTGTCATGATGCCGGGCTCAAGGTATTGCTCAACGATTCGCCATTCGTTGCTGAACTGCCCGCTGAGCTTATCGAGGCTTCGGACATTCTGTTGGTCAATGAGCATGAAATGGCGCAGCTGCTGGACATCGCCGAGCCGGACGATGACGATTGGGATGGACTGGACTGGTCTGATGTGGCGCGGCAGATGCATGACTTCGGCTTTAATCAGGCGGTAATTACGCTTGGCGGGGATGGGTCGGTAGTCATCGATGGTGATGATATCTATCGTATTGCGCCAGTTGCGGTTGAGGCCATCGACACTACCGGGTGCGGAGATGCCTTTATGGGCACGGTTCTGGCCGGACTTGCCTCGGGTCATGCGTTGGCGGACAGTGCGCAGTTGGCCTCATACGTTTCCGCGTACGCCGCGACTGGGTTCGGCGCGCAAGCCTCTTATGGTACTGCCGCTCAGATTCGTGAGCGGTTTGGTGCGAAGTAATTGCTGAGTGCAGAGTCTTGCAGGCCGTGAATTGGATGCAGACCTAACACGTCCATTTAGACGCTATGCGGGAACGAATTGGACTGACCATAAGAGAATGCAGACGTAATCCGTTGTTGTACTGGTGGATTTTGCAGACATAACCTGTTGGATTAACGGGATGCAGTCATTATCCGTCTAGTTATGGCTATAAATCGGCGATAACTTGTACGGATATGTCTGCATGACTGATAACTGATACAGAAATGTCTGCAACATTCACGGGTTCGCGGTCAACGGCGTCTCTCAGTGAACATTCGTGCAGATTTGACCGCGTGGCGTGTTAGGATATGCACCGTTGTGAGGCAGTGATCCGTTATCAGCGGGGAGTCTTCGGAAGAACGGCGGCAATCGCCTAGTAGAACCGACGGGATCGGCCCGAGATAGCCGAACACAAGCGGTCGTGCAGGCCGCGCTGCGTTGAGTGCAACAATTCGGCGGAGCGCAACCGGTGCGATAAGCGAGGTGGTACCGCGGTGCGGAGCGTGCAAAGCGCTCGTCATCGTCCTCGTAGGCAGGAACATCATCCGACGATGGTTTCGAGCGAGGCGACTACTAAAGCGGCCACTTGAATCAATCGCCACCAATGATGCTCCTGTAGGACCAGTGCACAGTACAACTAGGAGATTTACGGTGAGCGAAAACGTATATCCCAAGGCGAACGAGGGCGGCGAGACCGCGCACGTCGCGCCGAACCCCAGCTTCCCCGACATGGAGGAGACCGTTCTCGACTACTGGGACAAGGACGACACCTTCCAGAAGTCCATCGAACGCAACCCCTCCGGCGACCATAGCCAGAACGAATTCGTGTTCTTCGACGGCCCGCCCTTCGCGAACGGCCTGCCGCACTACGGCCACCTGCTGACCGGTTACGCCAAGGACGTGATTCCGCGCTATCAGACCATGAAGGGCCGCAAGGTCAACCGCGTATTCGGTTGGGATACCCACGGCCTGCCCGCCGAACTGGAGGCGCAGAAGGAACTCGGCATCGACTCGGTCGACCAGATCGAGAAGATGGGCATCGACAAGTTCAACGACGCCTGCCGCGCCTCCGTGCTGAAATACACCAACGAATGGCAGAACTACGTGCACCGTCAGGCGCGATGGGTGGACTTCGAGCACGGCTACAAGACCCTGAACATTCCATACATGGAATCCGTGATGTGGGCCTTCAAGCAGCTCTACGACAAGGGCCTGGCCTACCAGGGGTACCGCGTGCTGCCGTACTGCCCGAAGGACCGCACGCCGCTGAGCGCGCACGAGCTGCGCATGGATGCCGACGTCTATCAGGATCGCCAGGACACCACCGTGTCCGTGGCCGTGAAGATGCGCGACGAGGAGGACGCCTACGCCGTCTTCTGGACCACCACCCCGTGGACCGTGCCCACCAACTTCGCCATCGTGGTCGGCGCCGACATCGACTACGTCGAAGTGCGCCCGACCGAAGGCAGGTTCGCGGGCAAGAAGTTCTATCTCGGCAAGGACCTGCTGCCGCATTACGAGAAGGAACTCGGCGAGAACTACGAGGTCGTGCGCGAGCTCAAGGGCAACGAGCTGGCAGGCCGCCGCTACTACCCGGTCTTCCCGTACTTCTCGGGCGATGAGGCCGAATCCGAAGGCCATGTGCCCGGCCCGAACGGCTACACGATCTTCACCGCCGACTACGTCGACACCGTCGAAGGCACCGGTCTGGTCCATCAGGCCCCCTACGGCGAGGACGATATGAACACGTTGAACGCGCATGGCATCACGAGCACCGACGTGCTCGATGAGGGTTGCCGCTTCACCGCGCAATGCCCCGATTACGAAGGCGATTTCGTGTTCGACGCCAACCTGCCGATCCTGCGCAACCTGCGCGCCGGCGACGGACCGCTCGCCTCCATCCCGGAGGAACGCCGCGCGATCCTCTTCCAGGAGAAAAGCTACGTGCACTCCTACCCGCACTGCTGGCGTTGCGCCACCCCGTTGATCTACAAGCCGGTGTCCTCCTGGTTCGTGTCCGTGACCAAGATCAAGCCGCGTCTGCTGGAACTCAACCAGCAGATCAACTGGATTCCGGGCAACGTCAAGGACGGCCAGTTCGGCAAGTGGCTCGCCAACGCCCGCGACTGGTCCATCTCCCGCAACCGTTTCTGGGGTTCCCCGATTCCGGTGTGGGTCAGCGACGATCCGAAGCATCCGCGTGTGGACGTCTACGGTTCGCTCGAAGAGCTCAAGGCCGACTTCGGCGATTACCCGCGCGACAAGGACGGCAACATCAACATGCACCGTCCGTGGATCGACAACCTGGTTCGCGTCAACCCGGACGACCCGACCGGCAAGTCGCACATGCGCCGCATCAGCGACGTGCTGGACTGCTGGTTCGAGTCTGGTTCGATGTCGTTCGCGCAGTTCCATTACCCGTTCGAGAACAAGGAGAAGTTCGAGCAGCACTTCCCGGCCGACTACATCGTCGAATACATCGGTCAGACCCGTGGCTGGTTCTACCTGCTGCACGTCATGGCTACTGCTCTGTTCGACCGTCCGGCGTTCAAGAACGTGATCTGCCACGGCATCGTGCTTGGCTCCGACGGCCAGAAGATGTCCAAGCATCTGCGCAACTACCCGGACGTGAACGGCGTGTTCGACAAGTACGGTTCCGACGCTATGCGCTGGTTCCTCATGTCCTCGCCGATTCTGCGCGGCGGCAACCTGATCGTCACCGCCGAAGGCATCCGCGACACCGTGCGTCAGGTTATGCTGCCGGTGTGGAGCTCCTACTACTTCTTCACGCTGTACGCCAACGCGGCCAACGGCGGGGCCGGATTCGACGCTCGTCAGCTGCGTGCCGACGAGGTCGCTGGCCTGCCGCAGATGGATCGCTATCTGCTGGCCCGCACCCGCCGTCTGGTGGAGCGTGTGGAGAAGTCGCTGAACGAGTTCGCGATTTCCGACGCCTGCGATGCGGTCTCCGACTTCATCGACGTGCTCACCAATTGGTACATCCGCAACACCCGTGACCGCTTCTGGAACGAGGATGCGAACGCGTTCAACACGCTGTACACCGTGCTTGAGGCGTTCATGCGCGTGCTTGCGCCGCTTGCTCCGATGGAAGCCGAGTCCGTGTGGCGTGGCCTGACCGGTGGCGAGTCCGTGCATCTGGCCGACTGGCCGTATGTAGTGGACGAGAAGACCGGTGCGGATACCGAACTTGGTCGCGTTCTGGTTGACGATCCGGCTCTGGTCTCCGCGATGGAGAAGGTGCGCGAGGTCGTTTCCGGCACTCTGTCCCTGCGCAAGGCCGCCAAGATCCGCGTGCGCCAGCCGCTCGCCAAGCTCACTGTGGTGGCCGAGGATGTGGACGCAGTCAAGGCCTACGACGAGTTGCTGAAGTCCGAGCTCAACGTCAAGGATATCGAATTCTGCACGATGGAGGATGCTGGTTCCCGGGGTCTGAAGATCGTGCACGAGCTGCGCGTGAACGCTCGCGCTGCCGGCCCGCGTCTGGGCAAGCAGGTGCAGTTCGCTATCAAGGCCTCCAAGTCCGGCGACTGGAGCGTAAACGCTTCCGGCGCTCCGGTGGTTTCCACGCCGTCTGGCGATTTGGAACTGGTCGAGGGCGAGTACGAGCTCATCAACCGTGTGGAGGAGGAGAATGCCGCCGAGGCCGCCGCTTCGGTGTCCGCCGCTCTGCCGACCGGTGGCTTCGTGATCCTCGACACCGCTCTGGATGACGACCTGCTGGCTGAAGGCTACGCCCGCGACGCCATCCGCGTCGTGCAGGACGCCCGCAAGGCCGCCGATCTGGACATCGCCGATCGCATCTCCCTGGTACTGACCGTTCCGGCCGCCGATGTGGCCAAGGTCGAGCAGTTCAAGGATCTGATCGCCCACGAGACGCTGGCTGCTTCCTTCGAAGTGAAGGAAGGCGCCAAGTTGGGTGTGGAGGTCGCCAAGGCGTGAGATCGCTGAATTGAGTTTGCTGAGTTGTCAATATTGAACGTTGTGGACAGCCCAGTAAACTCGATACGCCAATTGATATGAGCTTGTCGTTGTGGTTGGGATTGTGTGGATTCCAGCCACAACGACAAGTTTTTTGTGTCTTCGCCAGTTTGTGTGGTGGGAAAGCCCCGGCGTCCGTTGCCGGGGCTTTTTCGTGTGCGGGTATGGGAGGGGCGTTCTCCTGTTAGGTTTGTTTCCGCCAAGAAATAGAACCGAGGAACAGAGGAACGCCTGTGCCCACCATATTAGCCGGCGCGCTCAAGCGCATGCCGGGCCTGCCCGCGAACGTCGTGGCCGGCGTGCCGCGCGTCGAGAAGGACCCACGCGGAGGGGACGTCGTCATCGTCCTGGTGCGCCCGTACGCGAGGGACATGGACCGGTGCGCCAGATGTGGGGAGCGTGGCCGGCCGTACGACCGGCTGGGTGTGCGCCTGTTTATGTTCAATGGTTTTAAGACCGGTTGAGCGTTTGGTTTTTAGTCCGAAAGAGCGGTAGGAATTAGTCCATTTCATCGTTGATGGAAAACAAGTGACACCGGTCTGTCGTTATCGATTAGTTTCCCGAGTTGAAAAAACAACCATTGACGGTTCTCGGGAAAGGAAAGGAATGACCATACCGGTGTCGGTTCAACAACGTATCAGGCTCCTTGACCAGCAGGGAACGCCATGGCGAGCCATCGCCCGTGATTTGAACGTGTCCAGGGACACGGTCAGGAAATACGCCTTGATGGAGGATTGCTCGCCCAAACCCAAACCATCGACCACGCGGCCGAGGAAACTCGACGGGTTCACGCCCGTGATCGACGAGTGGTTGCAAGCGGACCGGTTCATGCCCCGCAAGCAGCGCCATACCGCCAAACGCGTGTACGACAGACTCGTCACGGAGAAAGGGTTCACCGGCTCGTATTCCGCGGTGCAGCGTTACGTGAAGCAATGGCGTCAAGAACATCGTCCCGCCTGTGACGGGTTCATGGAGCTGGAATGGCGGCCCGGGGTCATGCAGGTCGATTTCGGCGAGGCCGTGGTGGTGCTGGCGGGCGTGAAAACCAAGGTGCATTGCCTGGTGGCGTCGTTTCCGTATTCGAACAAGCGTTACGTGGTCGCGTTGCCTGGCGAGAACGCGCAATGCGTGTGCGAGGGATTGGTCGAGATCTTCGAGCATATCGGCCTGGTTCCGATGGTGTTGGTGATGGATAACGCCACAGGGGCCGCGCACCGGACCGCTTGGGACAAGATCACGATCGTCGGGCTCTTCCAGTTGTTCCTGGAGCATTACCGGATCGAGGCCAGGTTCTGCAATCCCAGGAGCGGTTGGGAGAAAGGCAGCGTGGAGAACGCGGTCGGGTTCCTGCGCCGCAACCTCATGGTCCCGTTGCTGAACGTCGAGTCCTATGCGCAGTTAAGCAAGCATCTGCTGTCGCGGTGTGACGAACTCGGCAACGACAAGCATTACCGGGCTGATGAAAGCGTGAACGACTTGTTCGAAGAGGACCGGGCGGGCATGCGGCCATTGCCGCGCGTGCGCTTCGACGCGGTCGATTGGCAGGAACGGCGCGCCGACAAGGAAGGTGTCATACAGGTCGGTTCGTATCGTTACCTCGCGGGCCCGGCCTGGCGTAGCTGGCCGCTATTGGTGGGATTGCGCGCGTTCGACGTGGAGATCCGTACCCGCGACGGCCGCAAGGTGGCCTCGCTGCCCAGGGCTTATGGCGAGCAGGCCGGTACGGTGCGTAGCCCGTCGTCGCTGCTGCCGGCATTGGCGCGCAAGCCACGCGCGTGGGGCGAATCACCCGTGCGCGGTGATTTTCCCGAGGGCCTGAGAACCCTGATCGACGCGCAGGACTCCGCCCGGCGCAAGGCCACGTTCCGCTTGTTGGAGCGCGTGGGTGCCGCTTGCGGTTTCGACGCGGCCTGCGAAGCCGCGGAACACATCATCGGCCAGGGCAGACCGATCGACGAGGCAGCCCTGAGCATCATGGCCAGACGGATAGCGTCCGGCGAGGCGCCGGCCGATGTTCCCGCGCCCGACCTGAGCGTGTACGACGACTTCATGAAAACAGGCGATGGCGATACGCTCAAGGAGCGGGAAGGAGGGAAGGACCGATGAGCCGGATCCAGAACCCCGCGCCGGACGCCACCCGACGCCGCGCGTCCACGAACAGGAAAATGGAAACGATCATGCGATTGGCGCGCCGACTGCCGTTGACCAGGCAAGTGCTCGCCGACCAGCTCGAAACCGCGACCCCGTCGCAAATGGAGTTCATGGACCAATGGATGAACGCGGAGATCGAGTCCAGGGAACGATCGAAACGATCCCGGCTGCTCAAGCAGGCCGGTTTCCCGGCCGTCAAGACATTGGACGGCTATGACTGGGAGAACATTCGTTTTCCGGTGGATTGGGGCAGGCGGTCGCTTGAATCATTGGAGTTCGCGAGCCGTCCGGAGGATGTGGTCATGTTCGGACCTCCCGGCACGGGCAAAACCCATCTGGCGATGGCGTTGGGAAGGAAGGCCTGCCTGGAAGGCATGACGGTACGGTTCTTCACCGCCGCTGGCCTGGTCATGCGCTTGTTGCACGCCAGCACGGAAGGCAAACTCGACAGGGAAATCGCGTCCATCGGCAAGGCCCGCCTGTTGATCATCGACGAGTTGGGCTACGTGCCGATCGACGAGGAAGGCAGCCGGTTGTTGTTCCAGGTCATCACCAACGCGTACGAGATGCAATCCATCGTTTACACCACGAACATCGAGTCCGGCGGATGGGGACGCGTGTTCGGGGATCCGAACATGGCCGCGGCGATCATCGACCGGACCGTGCATCACGGCAGGATGCTCAGGTTCGAGGGCGAGTCCTATCGCAGGACTCATGCTCTTATGCAATGAAACAATAAAACACGAGCAATGACAGGCCAGTTCCGAACTGGACTAAAACCTACCGCTTTTTCGGAAGGAAAACTCACGCCACACTGGCCTATAACAACTTGACAAAACACATGCGCCGCTGGCGGCATCTCGACATCGGCTGCGCCAGGCTCCTGCTGGAGCACGCGCCCCAGAGGGTCGATTGCGTGGAGCACGGGGTGACCGTCGCGATGGTGCCGTGGCGAGACGCAAGAGCGCGTACACGCGTGACTTCGAGCGGCAGGTCGCATGGTTGAGCGTGCACGCGCCCAGGAGCGCCGTGTCGGCGCTGATGCGCGTCGACTGGAAGAGCGTGGGCCCGATCTGCAGACGCGTCCCTCTCGGGCATCGAGGAGTTCTCGAGGCTCGGCGAGAAGATCGACCGCCGCCGCTTCGACATCCTGCGCACCATCCGGTCCGGACTATCCAACGCTCGCCTGGAGGCCGTCAACAACAAGATCAAGACCACCATCAAGATGGGCTACGGCTACAGGAACCTCGGCAACCTCATCGCCCTGGTCATGCTCAAATGCGGCGGCCTCAACCTCCAACTCCCCGGACGCCAATAACCCGTAAGCCAGACCAGGGACCCACACCCACACAAACACCCGAAGAGCCATTTTTTCGTATGCACTCCGTGATGCCAGCTGTGCTATTTAGGATGCCCGGAAAGACGCCAATCTTGACTTTGTCGAACAATGCACATCGACACGCCGATCGAACATGGTTTTTACTATCTACTTCATTGAAGATATGATTCCTCCTAGGTGAGCAGGCCGGACAAGTTGTACTCACCTAGAGACCAGAAATACTGGCCTTTGTTTCACGGGAAAGGTGCAGGTGATGAAGATGAAACTAATCGCCATCATTGTCATTCTCATCCCCCTGATCCAGGAGTATGAGTCTTTCTTCGCTATTAGAGGGTAGCAGATGAATGATGTTATGCCAGTTGCGACACCATTCACCTGATACCCTGCAGGGCGCACCATCGGCTGCCCGTGTCGTCTCAGCAAGGCGTGGATTGAAAAAATGATGCAGATAGTATAGGTATCTCAGAAATGCGTCGTCTGTGCCTCCGATTCAAAGCGGAGGCACAGACGACGCAATCCATATTCCACGGCTTTTTCAGCACTGGACCTCTAGTTTTCCGCATAATTACGTCGTGTTCGGTAAAAATTTACCGCACATAAAAGATCCGGCGATAATGGGGGGGTACGCAGATGTTTCAATTATTCAGAAAGGGTGCGCAATGGGACATGCATTGATGCCTAAGGATTTATTATTAGCGCGTAAAGATGATGACGGCAATACGCAGACGCTGTATGACCATTTGCACAACACATCGAAACTGGCAGCAGGCTTTGAAAAAAGAAGTTCTGTTACGGCGTTTGCCGCAGGATTGCTGCACGATTCCGGCAAAGCTACGGATGACTTCAAACGATATCTGCTGACCGGCAACCGCAAGCGAGGGGAAGTCGTTCATGCCAAGCAAGGCGCGTTCATTGTTGATGATTGTGCTGCCGATTTTCCATCATCAGCAGCCAGCATGATAACCGCAGAAGTACTTGAGCTGGCAATCGCTAATCATCATGGTCATCTGCCGGATTGCCTAGACGCTTGTGGAGGAACTGCTTACTTTAGGAAGTTGACAGGCGAGAACAAAAAAGCCGAGCAGTATCACTATCAAGAAGTACTGAGCCATGTTTCTTCCTTAAACCTAGATATAAACACCAATTTCGCCAACAGTGTCGCTGAGACCAATAGACTGCTAGAAACAGTCGATTCCTGTGGTATTTCACCGCGCAACACGAGGAATTCTCGCAGCTTCTTCTTGGGCCTGTATGCAAAATACATCTATTCGCGGCTCGTAGATGCGGATCGAGTCGATGCGGCAAACTTCACGGCTCATCAACCATATACTTCGCAGACTCCCAATTGGGAAGAACTGACTCGTCGACTAGAAAATGCGATCAGTGGTTTTGATACATCGTCGAAGATCAGCAAAATCAGGATGCGTATCTCTGAGGATTGTCTTGCAGCCAGCACTCGCGATACAGGAATATACCGTTTAGGTGTGCCCACGGGCGGTGGAAAAACTTTGGCCTCTCTACGTTTTGCGCTCCATCATGCCCAGGAAACAGGAAAACACCATATCATTTACATCACCCCTTATTTGTCAATTACAGAGCAAACCGTGCAGGTATTCCGCAATGTCCTCGATCTCGACAAAGACGACGAGATTCTTCTCGAGCATTATTCGAGCATGGTTCCGGATAAAGATGACGAAAAGGAGCAGCAACGACGTCTCGCTGCAGAGCGATGGGATAAGCCTATCATCGTGACTACGATGGTGCAGTTCCTGGAAACTGTGATGTCTGCGAAAGCAACAAAACTACGCAAGTTCCACAACTTGGCTGATAGCGTTATCGTCTTTGATGAAGTACAGGCACTGCCCACCAATACCATTAACGTGTTCAACGAAGTCGTGAGTTTCCTCTCCAAGATTCTGGGTTCCACGATTTTGCTCTGTTCGGCCACTCAGCCACTTTTGGAACAAACCGACCGCAGAAATCTGTTGCTTTCAGATAAGCCTGATCTAATTGATCCCGACAATGATTATGCCGAGCAACTTCGTCGGACCAATATTGTCGCTTCATCGCAGGGTCTGACCCTCGATGATTTTGCAGCAGAAATTTATAGCAAAGCGTTGGATAACGGTAACTGTTTGGCTGTGGTTAATCTAAAAGGCGAAGCCAAACAGCTATATCAACTCGTCAAGGAACTAGACGTTGACCACCGGTTTACATTGGTGCATCTGAGTACTGCGATGTGCGGTGCACATCGCAAAAACCAACTTGCCGTGCTGAAGAAATGCCTGCCGAAAAAAAAACTGGAGATTCGGGCCAACCAGTGATTTGTATCAGTACTCAGCTCATTGAAGCCGGCGTGGACATTTCGTTCTCTTGTGTTATTCGTGCAATGGCGGGACTCGACAGTATCTTGCAAGCAGCGGGTCGCTGCAATCGCAATGGCGAATCGCAGATGCCGAGAAACGTTTATGTATATCCCATTAAGGATGAGTCAGGACTGAGATATCTTCCTGAAATCCAATTAGGGAAAGAGATCACGGACCAACTCATCCATGATTATCCGGAACAAGACTTGCTCTCTGCATTTATGATCGAAGAATATTACCGCGCTTACCTTATCCGGTATCCAAAATTAGTGGACTCCAAATCACGGAACATTGGAACCATGGATTACTCAATTCTCGGAGGCGAAGAAACCGTATACGACCTATTGTCGTTCAACCGTCGCCGTCGCGGGTTGTACTGTAACCGCGTCGGAGAGCAATACCCATACGCATTTGCCCAGGCTTTCCAGACTGTGGGAGATAGCTTCCATGTCATTCCCGGAGGTACCACGGATGTTGTGGTACATTATGGACAGGCGATGGAGCTGATTGACCAACTTAATGGTGAGGGGGATTTTGCATCCAAGATTAAGATACTGCGCTCATTGCAGGAGTATACGGTTTCTCTCTTCGATTACGAATTCAAGGCACTTGACAAGTCGAAATCGATTAGCGAAGCGAATGGAGATTTCGGCATATTAGTGCTCAACGAAGAAAACTACAGTCAAGACTTCGGATTCCTCTTGAAAGCGGAAATGCCGCTTCTGATGAAGTAGGTGATTATGGAAAAGCATCGCAACTCGATTGAATATGTGATATATGGCGACTACGCCTTGTTCTCAGAAGTTGCCACCCGCACGGGCGGAGAAAAAAACTCATATCAGATTCCAACGTATCAAGCCCTGAAGGGTATTACTGAGAGCATCTATTGGAAACCAACAATCGTGTGGGTCATTGACGCAGTACGCGTGATGAACAAGATTCAGACCGAAGGCAAAGGTATCCGGCCAATCAAGATGAGTGGCGGGAATGATCTGTCGTATTACACCTATTTGAAGAAAGTCAAGTATCAAGTACTTGCTCATTTTGAGTGGAATGAGCAACGCGAAGACTTGCGTGTAGACCGCAACGAGAACAAACACCACAATATCGCCAAGAGATCAGTCAATCTTGGAGGCCGAAGAGACATTTTCCTCGGCACCAGAGAGTGCCAAGGATATGTGGAACCATGCGAGTTCGGTTCTGGCGAAGGATTCTACGACGGTTATGGTGATTGGCAGTTCGGCTTTGAGTTTCATAGTTTTATTTATCCAGATGAAAACCCGGAACATGACTTTATCGCCCAGTTCTGGCGTCCAATAATGCACGATGGCATCATTCAGTTTGAACGCCCCGATTCCACACAATTAGATCAACGCATTATCCGGCGCAATCAGCATGTCAAAGGTTTTATTGAGGGTCGCAATTTTAGCATGGCGGAGGAGTAGACATGAGTTTATGGTCCAGTCTGCTGCAGACGTATGATGCAGTGAACAGTTCAGCAGGAATCACGCCTCTCAATGAAGACGTGAATAAAACCTTGTTGCCTCTTTATCACACTACGTTGAAGACTCAGCTACAGGTCACACTTGATGAAAACGGATACCCCACTATCAAGCGAGATAATGCCGACATTGAAATTATCGCCCCTTGTACTGAGCAATCCATGGGGCGCTCCGGAACGGTGCTGCCTCCGCACCCGTTATTCGATCAGTTGCAATACATCGACACCAATTATGACCCGGTCAAGCATGAATCATATCTCAGCCAGCTTGCCAGTTGGAAAGGTGATAATGCGAAGTTGAATGCTATTTACCAATATCTTTCGCAGCATAGCGTAATCGAAGAAGCTCGAGCACAAGGTATTGGAATCGATCCCAAGAAAGATAGTAAAATCGGAGTCCGCTTTGCGGTACATGTTCGCCATGGTGATTATGAACCGAATGTTTGGGCGGATCATGCAATACGGGATTTGTGGATAGCCCATGAGGAGCAGGTGCGGCACGGTGCCAGTCTTGGAACTGATCTGTTCGGCGAGACACTGTACAAGCCTTCCACTAACTTCCCAAAGAAGATTGTCAATGTAAATGGTAACGCCAAATTGATATCCGCCAATGACAACACGAATTTCACTTTCCGTGGGCGTTTCGCTAATCGCGATGAAGCACTGAGTATTGATACCCTGACTTCACAGAAAATCCATACAACGCTGCGCTGGCTTGCAGCCAATAATGGCACGCTTACCGGTAGTCAGGATATTGTGATTTGGGCAATTGACGGCCATCCGACGGACAATGTTTTTGATCCCACTGGAAATTCCCGCGATGTGGCCGAACAGGTCGATGACCGTACTGATTCTGAAAAACTTATAGACGCAAACGTTCAAACTTACGCGAATTATGCAAAGCAATTCGGTAAATTGTTGCGCGGTTATGGCAACGAAAAGGTACTGCAACAAATGCAGCAGCATAGCAGACGAATAGTCGTGACTATCTTCGATGCCGCCACTTCGGGGCGTCTTAGCGTTACCTTCTACCGTGAATTATCCCAAAACGAGTACATTGAAAGCGTTCTTCAATGGCACGAAGATGCTGCGTGGTACCTCACTTGTTTTGATAACAAAAACAGCGCATCTACCGATGACGAGGCTCCGCACGGGTCCAAGAAGCCTTCCGATAAGCCGAAGCCAATTCCATACATCGGCGCGCCGTCATTCGCGGATGTTATCAACTGTGTGTACAGCACTGACGATCACAGCAGTGATAGTTACAGACGCTTTGCCAAATATGTAAAAAAACAACTCGTAGAGTGCATGTTCAGCAACGCTGGCCTTCCTGCATCGCTCCTGCAGCCGGCTTTCCACAAGGTTATTCGGCCATTGTCCTATGACAGTTTATCTGTCTGGCAGCACAATTTCGAAGTCGCCTGCAGTATGTGGAAAAAGTACTACATCGATCAAGATAAAAAACTTCCCCTAAATGAAAGGAACAACATCACCATGGATTTAGACGAGAAGCGAACGGACCGAGATTATTTATTCGGCCAGTTGCTGGCGCTCGCTGACAATTACGAATACAGAGTTTTATTAAGGCAGAGCGGTGGAAGGACACCGGACCGCACCACTAATGCCGTAAAACTGATGAATAATTTCGTAGCCAAACCATCGACCACGTGGCTGACATTACGGCAGCAACTGAATCCATATATCATCTCCTCCACCAATGGGATGTTCTTCCAGAACGAAGTTGACGAGGTCATGAGCAAGTTCAAAGAAGGAGACTTCGAAAGCAATAAGCCATTGTCATCACTATTCTTGCTCGGTTATTCCCACAAACGCAGACAGCTTATCCAGAAGGCCGATGCCGCCAAGCAACTCAAAGAACAGAACATTGAAAATAAAGGAGAATGAATCATGACTAGCTTGCAGCACAAAATTGATTTCGTACTGACGTTCGCTGTTGAAAACGCCAACCCTAACGGCGATCCGCTGAATGGAAACCGTCCACGTACCACTGCTGAAGGCTTGGGTGAAATGTCGGATGTGGCAGAAAAGCGCAAGATCCGCAATCGCCTACAAGACGCAGGCGAGCGAATCTTTGTACAGTCCACAGACCGTACTGATGATGGAGAAAAATCTCTGTCAGATCGTTGGAAAGCTTTTACCAAGACCCTAAGCAAGGAAGACCAGAAGGACCGAGAAGCTCTATCCTACAGAGCTTGCGAACAGTGGATTGATGTCCGCTCCTTTGGACAAGTGTTTGCGTTCAAAGGAAAGGAAAAGGAAGGCGATGCTTCCGTCTCCATTCCAGTGCGCGGTCCGTTCACCATACAATCTGCATTCTCTCTTGAACCCATCGCTATTGACGACGTACAAATCACCAAGTCAGTGAATGGCGAAACTACAGACACGAATAAGAAATCCTCCGACACCATGGGTATGAAGCACCGTGTCTCCGGACGTGCTGTATATGTGACCCATGGCAGTATCAGCCCTCAATTGGCAGAAAAGACTGGTTTCACTGAGAAAGACGCAGAGAAAATCAAAGAAGCTTTGCTGACTCTGTTTGAGAATGACGAAAGTTCAGCACGACCTGCAGGCTCCATGGAAGTGGTGAATCTGGCGTGGTTTACGCACAACAGCAAAGCGGGCCAATATTCGTCAGCGAAGGTCCACCGTACTGCCAAGGTTGATGAAGAAGGTGTCATCACCGTGGATACCACGCATATTTCCGGTCTCCATTATGAAGTACTCGAAGGTCGCTGAATCAATCCCGTCAGTATTGTCGGCATAAAGGAGCAACTGTGAAAGAGCCAACAGATTATCCAGAGGACGATTGGCTGGCTCTTTCCGGCCTCCAACATTTCGCGTTTTGCAGGCGGCAGTGGGCTCTGATTCATATCGAGCAGCAGTGGCAGGACAACTATCTCACTACTGCGGGCTCCCTCGAACACGATCGAGCGCATGATTACAGCGAATCGGAAACAAGGGGCAATCTGCTTATTATGCGTGATCTCCGTGTGTTCTCACGACGATTGGGCATTACCGGAGCATGCGATGTGGTCGAGTTCCGTCAATCGGATGAAGGCGTGCCATTGCATGGGCGAGCCGGTACTTGGCTTCCGTATCCTGTGGAATACAAGCATGGTGTTCCAAAGCAGGTGGATGCGGATCGTCTTCAACTTTGTGCGGAAGCCATGTGTTTGGAAGAAATGCTGGCTTGCTCGATTCCGGAAGGTAGCTTGTTCTATCAGCAGACTAAACGACGGGAGCGGGTGCAATTTGATGAGTCGTTGCGTGGACAGATCGTCGCAATGACAAGTGAAATGCATGATCTGTTTAGTCGTGGGCACACGCCGAAAGTCAGACCCTCAAAGGCTTGCAGGGCCTGTTCTTTGAGTGATATATGCTTGCCGAAGATTGCTAAAACACGCTCAGCGCAGCAATTCATTGAGGAATCCGTGCAGGCGGGAGTAGAGGGGGTGGCGGGTTGAAATGAGACAGCTACTTAATACGTTGTATGTCACCAGCGAGGACGTATATCTGTCGCTAAAGAACGATAATGTCATCGTTCAGCAAGGTGATAACACACTTGGCCGGATTCCGTTGCGCTCGTTGGAGAGCATCATAAGCTTCTCGTACAAGGGCGCATCGCCGGCCCTGATGGGAAAATGTTCGGAACTTGGCGTGGGGCTCTCGTTCTTTTCTCCACGAGGATGGTACTACTGTTCTATTCTCGGCGAGAAGAATCGTAATGTTTTGCTTCGTCGTGAGCAATTTCGTTTCGCGGACGATGAGAGTGAGGCTTTGCCGTTTGCAAGATCATTCATCATAGGGAAGATATACAACTGCCGCTGGGTGCTTGAACGAACTAAGCGAGACCATGCGCTACGAGTGAATAGCGAGCGGATCGCGGCACAGAGCGAGAAGTTGCGGCAATCCTTGGCGAATGTTCGTAATTGCACGTCCATAGATGAGTTACGCGGTGTGGAAGGGCTAGCCGCCAAAGATTATTTCTTCACCTTTGACAATCTGATTTTGCGTGATAAGGATGACTTCTTCTTCCAACAACGCAGCCGAAGACCGCCGCTGGACAGGGCAAATGCTTTGCTGTCATTCGTCTATTCGCTGTTGACCAGTGATTGTATTGCAGCCTTACAGGGAGTTGGGCTCGATCCCTACGTGGGGTTTCTGCATACTGATAGACCGGGTAGAGCTTCTTTGGCCCTGGATCTGGTAGAAGAATTTCGTCCGGCTATTGCAGATCGTTTCGTACTCACGCTTATCAACACAGGGGTAATCAAACCTTCCCAGTTCGAGGTTCGTGAAAATGGCGGCGTGTTTCTTTCTGAGGGCGGTCGCAAGACCGTGCTTGCTGCATGGCAGAAGCGTAAACAGGAAACAATTACGCATCCATTTTTCGGTGAAAAGATACCTTGGGGACTAGTGCCGCATGTGCAGGCGTTGCTGTTGAATCGTGCGATTCGTGGTGATTTGGATGCTTATCCGCCATTTATGTGGAAGTGATTTTGTGATTGCTCGTGCTTGCTTGTGCTGCTGGAATATGAGAATGGGGTATTGGAATGATGGTTGTTGTGGCTTATGATGTCAACACTGAGACGCCAGACGGTAAGAGGCGTCTTCGGAGCGTGGCCAAAACCTGCATGAAATATGGGCAGCGCGTACAAAACAGCGTTTTCGAATGCTCTGTGACCCCGTCCGACTATCTGATTCTGAAGCATGACCTTGCAGAGATTATGGATGAGATGTGCGACAGTTTGCGCTATTACAATTTGGGTTCGAAGTATGCTTCGAAGATCGAGCATCGCGGCAGACAGCGACACGTGCCTGTCGATGGGGTGATGATGCTCTGATAGGCATTGCAAGCAAGGGAGCAAGTGGACGTCGCTGATTATGTCATGTGATTGGTGTCGTCGTAAAGCTTCTATGGAGTATTCGTCCTTTCGCACTGCGAAATGGCAAGAGGATGAAGGTCGTCTTTGTTCTTCTGGTTGTTTGATAACTTCATAGTGGATATTGTGAGGTGTCTGGAGCCTCCGGGACGGTATCTGAAGCGTCAACAGTGGTTTACGGTACGATCGATGTCGTGAATGGACGATTGTGCCTGCATTATGGCTGAGGCTGTCCATTTTCACAGGCCGCTTCCCATTCGGGGAGCGTGGATTGAAATCTCGGGCATGTGGGAGCCCCCCCCCCAAGCGGCCAACAGTCGCTCCTCATCCGGGTAGCGTGGTTTTTCGGGGCCAGACACTCATAGCGTGTCCCAAGGAGAACGGGAGACGCTGAAAACTACTAGTGATGAAAGGTGGTGTGCTATGACAATGGTTGAGAGTTTGCCGACTTACTCCTCGGCCGAGGCTGAGGCAAGGAGCAAGGGCGACAATCTGATCAGCATGATTAATGTCTATCTTGCCGGGTATGCGGCTGCCGGCATGCCTGTTGACGTTGAGACCACGGGCAAGACGCTGCACGCTCTCCCCGCTGATACTGTTCTGCGCACTGACGCCGATTTTGATGCTTTCGAGCATGAGGTGTTGGGCGATGATTGAGGTCACCTACTCAGATTCAGCAAAGGCGGACGTTAAACGTTTGAAGCGTTACCGTCGTGATTGCGCGGCTGAGGTTCTGCGTATCGTTCGTGAGGGATTGCGCATGAACGGGTGTGTTTTCCGAAGCGTACGGGCCACATGAGTTGACCAATCCGGATGCTCGTTTTTTCTGGCTACATGGAATTTCACGCATTCGATGATGTTCTCGTGTTGTATTATCCGCCGTGTCCGAACGGTTTCATTCGTGTCATGCGGGTGTGTACGCATTGGGAATTGCATACTGGCGTATTCGGTCTTGATTGGTCCGATCCCAAGAATGAGGACGAAGCCAAGGCCGAGTATGGCTTGGCCAATGAGGTCATAGAGTCTGAATGGTTTAAGTAGCTTGGGCTGCCAACCTTACGAACTGTTGAGGCAGTCGAAAAAGGAGATGGCACTATTACGTGTAGTTTGTTCCGTTGCAATTGAGGTATGCGCAAAGGGTCGAGCATCGTGGTGGGCGGTGACATTTGCCTGTTGATGGGATGGCAATGCCTGAACTGGCTGCGTCGAGGGGAGGACGGTGATGTCGCCGATATCGTGCCATGTGGCCGGTGCGACCTTAAAGTTCTCATGAATTACTCGTCCTTTCGCACTGTAGAATGACGTGGAGATGAGGGTTATTTTTGTCTCTCTGGTTGCTTGATGACTTCATAGTGGCTAGTGCGCTGGTGTTTTTGACTTTTACGGACGGTGCCCAAAACGTCAACGACGATCTGCGATACAATCAGTGTTGAAAATGGATGATTTTGCCCATATCGTGGGCGAAGATGTCCATTTTCGCGGTCGCTCCCCATCCGGGGAGCGTGGATTGAAATAGCATCGCCGCTGCCGCCGCCGAAGTGGCGCAATGGTCGCTCCCCATCCGGGGAGCGTGGATTGAAATTGGAGCCGTGGGCACGTATTGCTGGTGCAGTTGGGGTCGCTCCCCATCCGGGGAGCGTGGATTGAAATAAATGTCATTTTCCGCCATTGGATAGGGGTGATGTCGCTCCCCATCCGGGGAGCGTGGATTGAAATGTGTACAACGCGGTTGCGGTAATCGGAATAGTGGGTCGCTCCCCATCCGGGGAGCGTGGATTGAAATAGGAGCGAGTAGGCGGTGTTGTAGCGTGTCCCGTAGTCGCTCCCCATCCGGGGAGCGTGGATTGAAATCATGTCCAGCGTCCGGTAGCGCATGTTGAAATAGGTCGCTCCCCATCCGGGGAGCGTGGATTGAAATGCGTAGAAACTGTCCGAATTTCGACGTGGCGACTTGTCGCTCCCCATCCGGGGAGCGTGGATTGAAATAAGACCTGCAAGCGGCGTCCGAAACTCCATTGTGGTCGCTCCCCATCCGGGGAGCGTGGATTGAAATCTCCATTGGGCTGGATGATACATTGCATCATATCGTCGCTCCCCATCCGGGGAGCGTGGATTGAAATACGAGATGGAACAGCAGGGCGTGGCAACCTCCCGTCGCTCCCCATCCGGGGAGCGTGGATTGAAATCCGTTATCAATGAGATGACCCAGCAGACCAACCCGGTCGCTCCCCATCCGGGGAGCGTGGATTGAAATAATTCAGCAACAGTCCCATTAAATCACATTAAAACGTCGCTCCCCATCCGGGGAGCGTGGATTGAAATAACGCGCTCGGCGTCACGTCGGTACCCACGGCGCAAGTCGCTCCCCATCCGGGGAGCGTGGATTGAAATGAACGTGGCGTGACCGTATGGAACAAACCGGAGGTCGCTCCCCATCCGGGGAGCGTGGATTGAAATAAGTCGGGTGGCCCATGGCGCGGTCTTGCTTCCGTCGCTCCCCATCCGGGGAGCGTGGATTGAAATTCACCTCCTGTTACAATGCGGCTGAGGTTGACTTGTCGCTCCCCATCCGGGGAGCGTGGATTGAAATAGATTAACGACCGAGGATACGGTCTGCCGATTGGTCGCTCCCCATCCGGGGAGCGTGGATTGAAATCACGTGAAACAAATCGCAACCGGGGAACGTAAACGTCGCTCCCCATCCGGGGAGCGTGGATTGAAATCAGCGCTTCGGGCACGACGGATATTGATATGCCCGGTCGCTCCCCATCCGGGGAGCGTGGATTGAAATATAAACAATAATATACCCCACGGCAGTAAGCCGTGGTCGCTCCCCATCCGGGGAGCGTGGATTGAAATATCTGGAAGTAGATGATGACGATCAGGAGCCCGAGTCGCTCCCCATCCGGGGAGCGTGGATTGAAATTCGCGGTGGCGGGAACAGCGAACACGAACAAGCGCGTCGCTCCCCATCCGGGGAGCGTGGATTGAAATGCCACGCCGAACTGCATGGATGCGATCGCGCCCCGCGTCGCTCCCCATCCGGGGAGCGTGGATTGAAATCCCGGCCGGTTCGGCGGGCACGTCGAGGAAAGCTACGTCGCTCCCCATCCGGGGAGCGTGGATTGAAATGCATCCTCGAACAGCGCCGCCGCATCACCAACCTGTCGCTCCCCATCCGGGGAGCGTGGATTGAAATTTATCCCCACAAACCAAATAAAAAAGCCCGAAAAGTCGCTCCCCATCCGGGGAGCGTGGATTGAAATCTCAGCGACCAGAAGGGCTTCTGCCCGCCGACCACGTCGCTCCCCATCCGGGGAGCGTGGATTGAAATTTTGAGGCGTAGGCAGTGGATTCCGCCATTCGTCAGTCGCTCCCCATCCGGGGAGCGTGGATTGAAATTGGACGGCGAGGGCATGGCGAACCTGCTGACCGGCAGTCGCTCCCCATCCGGGGAGCGTGGATTGAAATGCGAAAACCCGGACTTTGGGAGAGCGGACGGCGAGTCGCTCCCCATCCGGGGAGCGTGGATTGAAATTAACCGTGGTGACCTCCGTGATCACGGCGATCAGTCGCTCCCCATCCGGGGAGCGTGGATTGAAATGCCTCACGCGAGTGGAAGCCGGAGACCAGGAAGAGGTCGCTCCCCATCCGGGGAGCGTGGATTGAAATCAAGAAGGAAAGTAAACGCATGAGCGGAACCCAAGGTCGCTCCCCATCCGGGGAGCGTGGATTGAAATCGCCTTGACGGGCAGATCAAAGGGGATATGGCGCAGTCGCTCCCCATCCGGGGAGCGTGGATTGAAATATTTGTCCACGACCGATGATGTTTCCCGCCACCGTCGCTCCCCATCCGGGGAGCGTGGATTGAAATCCTGCTGATGGTGTCGAGGATGAGGTCCGCGAGGTCGTCGCTCCCCATCCGGGGAGCGTGGATTGAAATTTTGGAGTGCCTGAGCGTGGATTTCGGTCTGGCGAGTCGCTCCCTGTTTTTAGTCAAGTCGGTGTTTCGTGTTGGGGCTGGTGCCGTTTTGTTGGACTCGTCGTTGATTCCATCACCACCAATCATGCCACAAGACCGAGCCCGCGTCGACGATCCATGATGCTCATGCCGAACTCCGTCTTGATGCGCTTGTCCCGGTACCAGACCATGTAGCCGTCCAGCATGTCAACGAACTCGTCCATAGAGACGCCCGCGAAGCTCCGTTCATGGAAGAACTCCTGCTTGATCCGGCCGAAGAACCCCTCCGCGGCCGCGTTGTCCGGAGAACAGCCTTTCGCGCTCATCGAACGCGTCAGACCATGCTCCTTGCAGATGCGGATCCATTCCGGCCACCGGTAGTGGCAGCCGCGGTCGGAATGGATGATCGGCTTCTCTCCGTCCTTGAGCGTGGAGCAGGCGTCGGTGAGCATGCCGTTGGCCAGCTCGGCGTTCGGGCTCGTGCCGATCGTCCAGACGACCGGCATGCCGTCGTAGCAGTCGATCACGGGCGACAGGTAGGCCTTTCCCGCGGGGATCGAGAATTCCGTGAGGTCCGTGACCCACAGCCGGTTCGGCGCCTCGGCGTGGAAATCGCGGTTCACCAGGTTCTTCGGCGCCTTGGTGAGCTCGCCCTTGTACGAGCTGTACCGCTTCGCGCTCTTGAACAGGGGCACCAGGCCATGTGAGGTCATCAGCCGCATGATCCGTTTGGCCGATACCCTGACGCCCATGCTTTCCGGCTCCAGGTGGATCCGCTTGTACCCGTAGCGGCGTTCGCTGTTCTCGAACGCCTCGCGCACGAGCTCCAGCAGCGGCGCGTCCTTGTCAGGACGTTTCATGGACTTGAGCTGGTAATGGTACGTACTGCGCGCGATGCCGACCACGGGCAAGAGGCTCCTGGCCGTCACGCCCAGCGTCTCGCCAGCGGTCTTGACGAGGAGTGTCTTCTCTCGGTTGGCCGGGTTTTCCGGGTCTGCGCCCGGCTCTTTTCCCAACAGCTCCAACGCGCCCTTCCGGATCGCGATCTCGATGTCGAGTTCCCTCTTCTCCCGTCGTTGCCGTTCGACATCGGCGTCCAACTCGTCCAGACGGGCCTGGAGCTCCGCCACTTTCCTCTCCATCGACGCCAACGCGTCCGCCGGACCGGCCGCGTCCGACGCGTTCGGAGCCACGGTCGGCTTGACGGACGGCTCCTTGGATTCCACGACGGTCCTTCTTTTCCCGGATCCGGACACAGTCGCCTCCTCGGATTTCGCGAGCATCTGCCGTTTCCATTCTCGCACAGTCGCGTCCTGCACGCCCAGTTCGGCTGCCGCCTCACGCGATTCCGGCCGTCCGGACGCGACCGCGACCACCGCCTCGCGTTTCAGCTCCTCGGGGACCGGACCGTGCCTCAACTTGCGTTGGCCGGGCGCGAGCTCGTCGATCCACGCCATGAGCAGTTCCTTGCTTTTCGGATAGCCGAGCATCCGCATGGTGCGGCCGGGCCGTCTGCCGTATTCGAGGTAATGGTCCACCGCGGCCCGTTTCTGCCCGTCCGCGTAGCGCCTGTAGCGTTCCCCGCGCCCGGAGGGAACGCCGGTGCGCTCCTCCTCGAGCCGGCCCGCGTACCACGACAGCAACACGCCCTTGCCGGGATGGCCGAGCTCGCGGATCACGTCGGCGGCGCAGCGTTCGTATCTGATGTACAGGTCCACGGCCCTGTCGCGCTGCTCCCTGCTGTACTTCGCCATGAGGGGGTTCTCCTCCCGGTCAGGGAGTCCAAGAAAACGTCACCACCTCGGTTTCGTCACTAATTTTTTCGGTTTTCGGCATGAGGAGTGCCGGCCGGTGGTTTGTTTTACTGGTTGTCCGTCTTGCCGAACATGAGGGCTTGGCTGACGCGTCGGCTGGGGCCGGTGAATTCGATGAGGCGTCCGTGGTGGACGATGCGGTCGATGATCGCGGCGGCGAGTTTGTCGTCGGCGAAGATCGTCCCCCATTTGCTGAACTCGATGTTCGTGGTGAAGATGATGCTGCGACGTTCGTAGCTGCCGGCGATGATCTGGTAGAGGAGACGGGCCCCGTCGATGTCGAAGGGCACGTAGCCGAACTCGTCGAGGATGATCAGGTCGGCACGGGCGAGGTCCCTGAGCAGGCTGTCGAGGGCGCCGTCGCGTTTGGCCTTGCCGAGCTGGAGCACGAGCTCCGCGGTCTGCCGGAACCTCACGCTCCTGCCTTGCTCGATGGCGAGCATGCCCAGGGCGGTGGCCAGGTGGGTCTTTCCGCGTCCCGTCTTGCCGTAGAACACGAGGTCCTGCGCCTTGGCCGCGAAATCGAGGCCGGTCAGCTGCTCCTTGGTGTATCCGTCGGGCAGGCGCACGTTCGCGAAGTCGTAGCCGTCGAGGCTTTTGGTCACCGGGAACCGGGCCTGGCGCATGAGCCTTGCCCGTTTGGAGGCCTCCCTGTTGGCCAGTTCCGTGGCGAGCATGCGGTCGATGGCGTCCAGTTGGCGGGGCGTGGCCCATTCGAGCGTTTCGTCGATGGTGGCCTGCGAGATGAACAGGCTCCTCGCCCGCTCGCGCAGCGGGCCGGGGCCGGTCCGTCCGTTCTTCTGGTTCACTCGTCCTCCTTGGTGTAGGCGATGTCGTATTCGCTCAGGTCCACGGGGTCGTCGTAGGCCACGGGTCCCAGGCCCGAGGCGTGGCGTGCCGCGGCCAGACATACCCCGGCCCGGTCCGTGCCTCCGGTGGATTCGAGGATCTCGAGCATGCCGGCCACGGCCGGCCGCCACCCACCCCCCCCCCCCGCCGGCGTCGGCCTGCCGCTCTCGCCGTCGGCGTGCAGCAGGGCACGCAGGCTGTCGCGCCGCGTGGCCTCGTCCTGCGCGTCGATCCATTCGCGAAGCGGGTCGGGCATCGCGTCGCGCACCCGGCTGTTGCGCCAGGCCGCCGGCCGGTCGCACAACAGCCCGAGCTGGCTCGACGGGTCGCCGCTGTCGGTCGGCTTGTCCCCGTAGGACCTCGGATGCGTGATCACGCGTTTGCCTTCGGCATCGAGGATCTCCACCTCCAGGGCCCTCAGGCCGACGATCATCTCATGGCCGGCGTGTTCGGGTCCGGCCGCGTACCGGTGGCGGCCCTGGACGGTGATGTTGCCGTATTTGTCGGCCTTCATCCTCGTCCACGTGACCACGTCGAACGGCTTGGCGGGCAGGGGCAGCAGCGCCTTCCGGTCCTCGTCGAACAGGCCGGTCTGGCTCTCGCCCTTCCTGTAGTGGTCCTTGTCCCCCAGTCCGAGGCAGCGGCCGGGCAGGCGCAGGTTGAAGCTGTCGAGGTTCCATACGCCGGGCACCGGCACGAACAGCCTGCGGCGCACGGCCCCGACCCGGGCCTCGACGCCGCCCTTCTCGTGTCCCGAGTACGGGTTGCGGAACGTGTACTCGAACCCGTAGTGCGCCTGGAATGCCTGGAACAGGCGGGTCAGGCGGATCCTGTCGAACCGTTTGCGTCCGACGCCGGCGGCGTTGTCATACACGATGCGTTCGGGCACCCCGCCCAGCCATTCGAATAGGTTCCTGAGGGCCTGGCACGTGCACTCCGCGTTCTCCCCGGGCATCAGCCGGCTCGGCCCGATGTTCGAGTACGGGAAATCCAACACGAAATGCCGCATTCGCGTCACGACGCCCCGGTAGCGCACGTCGACCTGGCCGAAGTCCGCCTGGCATTCGCCCGGATGCCACGACAGGTCCAGGAAACCGGCCTCCCGCTCCGCCGCGGCCTCGCGCCTGAGCCGCGCCACGGTCCGGGTCACCGTCGACAACGACACCCCGGCCCCGTACTCGTCGCGCAACCGCTCATGGATGCGGGTCGCGGTATGCCGCTGCTTGCGCCAGGTCTCCCGGTCCTCGGCGAGCATGCCCTCGATCATGGGCAGCCACTCGTCGATCACCGAACCACGACGTCGCCTCACGGGCGGCCTGGCCGATAGGCCGTCGACCCTCAGATACTTGCGCACGGTCGGCTCGCTGACCCTCTCGCTGCGCGCTATCGAGGCGATGGACTCACCGTTCCTGCGACGCGAACGGATAGACTGTATCTGGGGCATGCTGATCATTGCCTTTCCGGACCTTTCCCGAATGGAACTAGAAGCACCATCAGGCTAAGGCCCACGGGTGGTCGGCATGCCTTTCCGCCTAAACCCGAAAAACCTTCGTGACTAAAACCTCAACTTCCTATTGAACAAAAACACGTTCAACGCGTGTCGCTCCCCATCCGGGGAGCGTGGATTGAAATAACGCGTACGACAGGGAGACGAACCCGAAACCCGAGTCGCTCCCCATCCGGGGAGCGTGGATTGAAATTGCACGACCGGGACATGAACGCCGCCCTGAACATGTCGCTCCCCATCCGGGGAGCGTGGATTGAAATGCCAACGTGGGACGCATCCCCAACTTCGACAAGGTCGCTCCCCATCCGGGGAGCGTGGATTGAAATAAACCGGGACGCAACCTCACCGCATGGCAGGCCGTGTCGCTCCCCATCCGGGGAGCGTGGATTGAAATTACGCGTCAATGTACGGCAAAGGCGACGTGTATGTCGCTCCCCATCCGGGGAACGTGGATTGAAATTCGTCAAGCAGGGTCTTCAAAATCACACCCGGATGTCGCTCCCCATCCGGGGAGCGTGGATTGAAATAGGTACAGCCAGTTGAACACGGCTCCCATCCCGTTGTCGCTCCCCATCCGGGGGGCGTGGATTGAAATTTCGAGTCGCAGGCCAACGGTGCGGAAATCTACTAGTCGCTCCCCATCCGGGGAGCGTGGATTGAAATAGTGCTTTCCTGTCCTTGTCAGCAGGCATCGGACGTCGCTCCCCATCCGGGGAGCGTGGATTGAAATGTCCACCCACTGGTCGATGGCGCCGTCCGAACCGGTCGATCCCCATCCGGGGAGCGTGGATTGAAATGTAAATCTCAGGTTGCGCGAAAACACATGTTTCGACGTCGATCCCCATCCGGGGAGCGTGGATTGAAATTGGCTCGCCCACAACTGGTACTAAGGAGCGGGACAGTCGCTCCCCATTCGGGGAGCGTGGATTGAAATCTGTACGGCAAGGCTCAGACCGGCAGCGAGGGCTGGTCGCTCCCCATCCGGGGAGCGTGGATTGAAATCAAGCCCCCATACCCCGCGCAGCCCTCAAATCCAGCGTCGCTCCCCATCTGGGGAGCGTGGGTTCCTATGCCGGATTAATACGTTGGTTGATGTCGGTATCGTCCCATCTATCCTTGATATAAGGATTTGTGATGGGGGTAACGATATCAGCTTGGTTCCACTGGTCAACGTATGAGTATCGGATACGGTTCGGTGCGTATGTTTCGATCATTCGCTGATAGTAATCGCGTTCATTAAGAAGCAGGTCCACCAGATATCCGGGTTCGTTTGAGAAATTCTTTAGTGCGCGAGTATAAAGATTGTGGTGTTCGTCCAATACCAGAGCTGGAACGGAATCTAAGCGCAAGAGTTCTTTAAACATGACGAGTCGCCCAATTCGACCGTTACCGTCGGAGAATGGGTGCGTGGATTCGAACATCCAATGTGCTTTTGCGATTGCAAAAGAATCATCTTCCAATTGTGAGTACAAGCTGAATACCTGTTTCATGGCAAGAGGCACATCCGCGGGGAGTACCGTATGAATTCCCTCAAGTTGGCTGATGACGTTGGGCACTATTTTGTATCCGCCGACGTTGCGGTTGGCGTCGAATTCTTGGCTGGTGCCGCGTTTGAGAATTCCATGAAGGCTGCATACAAGGCTTTTGTTTACTGGGTCGTCTACATGATCTAAGACCCAATTGAACGCATTGAAGTGGTTCGTTGTTTCGGCGACATCGTCTGCTCTGATTTCATCGTTGATGTTGTCGGGGAGCAAGGCACCCGTGTTGAACAGCTGCGCGGTTTGTTCTGGTGAAAGAGTGGAGCCTTCCATGTGGTTGGAATTGTAGGCAAATAGAATCTGTGAGTTGTAGTACAGGCCTCCACCAACATGCTGGTCTCGCTCGCTCTTTAGCCAGTCGACAAGTCTGACGCGTTCCATGCTAGGCTCCTTTGGCATTTAGGCGAGATATGTTTTCATGCTACTGCGCACTGGAATATACTACTGGGTTTACTGCTAACATGCCTCTGAATAGAGAGGCATGTTAGCAGTGCTTGAAAAACGGGTACCTTCCACCGTAACAAGTGGGAGGCACCCGTTTAATTCAATTGGAACTTAATTCAGCTCACTCCCCAGCAATCGCGGCCTTGAGCTCCTCGACCTTGTCGGTCTTCTCCCACGGGAACTCAACGTCCATGCGGCCGAAGTGACCATACGCGGCGGTCTTCAGATAAATCGGACGTTTCAGATCCAGCTCGTCGATAATCGCAGCGGGGCGCAGGTCGAAGACCTTGCGCACGGCGGCGGCAATCTGGCCTCGCGTCACACCCTGCTCGGTGCCGAAAGTCTCCACGTTAATGGACACCGGGTCGGCAACACCAATGGCATAGGCGACCTGAATCTCGACCTTGTGTGCCAAGCCGGCAGCAACGATGTTCTTGGCAACCCAACGAGTCGCATACGCGGCGGAACGGTCGACCTTGGACGGGTCCTTGCCGGAGAACGCGCCGCCACCGTGGTGAGCAGCGCCACCGTAGGTATCTACGATGATCTTGCGGCCGGTCAGGCCGGCGTCGGCAGCCGGGCCACCCAAGATGAACGAACCGGTCGGGTTGACCAGCTGGCGGTAGTTGTCGTGCGGCACCTTGGAGCCCAGCACTTCATCAAGCACCGGGTCAATCACGTGTTTCTTCAGCTCAACCGCAAGCCAATCCTGTGTAACCTCAGGGTCATGTTGGGTGGAAATCAGCACGGTGTCCAGCCGAACTGGCTGATCGTTGTCGTCGTATTCAATGGTCACCTGGGTTTTGCCGTCCGGGCGGAGATGCGGCACTTCGCCGGACTTGCGGACCTCGGTCAGGCGGAAGGCAAGACGATGTGCCAGATAAATCGGCAGCGGCATCAACGTCGGGGTCTCGTCGGTGGCATAGCCGAACATCACGCCCTGATCGCCGGCACCCTGTGCCTCGTAACGCTCTTCACGGCTGGCGGCGGTCTCTTGCGCGCCGGTCAGTCGAGCAACACCTTGGTTGATTTCGGCGCTCTGCTCGGTGATGGCCACCACAACGCCGCAGGAATCGGCATCGAGACCGACCTCGGAGGAGGTGTAGCCGATATTGCGCAGCGTCTCGCGCACCTTGGACTGCACGTCGCAATATCCCTCAGACGTGACTTCGCCGAAGACCAGGAACACGCCGGTGGCGGCGGAGGTCTCCACGGCCACATGGCTGGACGGATCCTGGGCCAGCAGATCAT
>OAVP01000346.1_pt1 | contig 31267 bp, 27 predicted proteins | sample 1495311 | NCBI WGS metagenome assembly OAVP01 (sample SAMEA2580102, study PRJEB22360) | human gut metagenome | biome: human gut; feature: human-associated habitat; material: faeces | place: Denmark | collected 2008/2010
GGCGGGAGTCGCGGGGGTGGGCTTTTCTGCGAAAGAGGCAGCTGCCGCTGGCCTGCTGACCCACGACGACATTCTCGCCGACCCGGCCCCCGCGCTCGAAAAGCTCGCACTGGCCTACCCGCAGACCGCCGAACTCAAGGTGGTCCCGACCGACGTGGCTTGGTTCCCGGTGCTCGTGCGCGAATACCCCAAGCCCATGCCGTTCGTACCCGTCATCGACAACGACCTGCTGCGTTGGTGGGGTCAGGACCAGCTCTGGCAGTCCGAAGACCAGCGCTACTCCGCCGATTCCGTGCGTGCCATCCCCGGCCCGATCTCCGTTGCCGGCATCACCACCATCGACGAGCCGATCGCCGACATCCTCGGCCGCTTCGAAACCGCCGCCATCAAGCGCGTGCAGGACGAACAGCAGGCCGCCGATGCCGCTGAGAACGACGATTTCGCCGCACTTGGCGAGGCCACCAGCGCCGAAGACTTCATCCGCAAGTCCCCGAACATCTCCTGGGTCGGGCACATCACCGACAACCCGGCCTACGGCACCGCCCTGGGCGACCAGTACTACGAGATCCGCGCGTTTGACGCCGCGGCCGGCAAGTACGATCTGGACATCCACCTCGACACCTACTGGGACAACGACCCGGACGGCGGCACCTCCAAGCACGCCGTGCGCGATATCGTCATCCCGCTCATCGTGGAAGGCACCGAGCCCGGCCGTGTGCCGGTCGTGGACCGCGAACGCCTGATTCCGGACGTCTACGCGATGCTCGCCGCCACCGCAGGCATCGGCAACACCGCCATCACCGGCGACAAGCTCACCGAGATGCCGCAGCTTGACGGCAAGACCTCTGACGAGCGTCCGTTCGGTACCGCAACCGCAACCTACACCCTGTCCGCCAACCTCGGCTTCGACCACGAAGCGGCCACTGGCGCCGCTCTGCCGACCACCCTGCAGCCCAGCCGCATCGCCCCCGATGCGCTGGTCGGCCCTGCCTGGCCGGCAATCTACACGGCGCTCGGCTCCGTGTACGTCAAGGGCTACCCGGTGATTGAAGGCCTGCTCAACGCCGTCCACCTCGACCACCTCATCGAACTTGAGGTGAACGAGGAGGACCTGCTCAAGCACACCGGCGAAACCATCACCCTGAAGTCTTGGGCCGAGGATTACTTCGAGTCCGCCTCCGGCCGCGTGGTCACCATCCACGTGACCCACACCGCCGCCGACGGCACGCCGCTTGCCCGCGAAACCGAGCGTTTCGCGATCCGCGGCCGCGTCTACTCCGATGCTTTGCCTGCAGACGCCCCCGAGTATGGTGGTGCCCTCCTGAATAAGGAAGCGGATGGCTCCGTCGCCGGACAGTCCACTGGACTGTCCGCCTCCTCGCGCGGCCTGCAAGTAGTGCAGGCCACTCCGCGCCGTCTGCTGCGCCGCGTGAAGGTCGTCGCCCCACACGACATGACCGCCTTCGCCCGCACTTCCGGCGACTTCAACCCGATCCACACCTCCACTCGTGGCGCTCGCATCTCCGGCCTGGCCGCCCCGCTCGTGCACGGCATGTGGCTGTCCGCCACCGCCCAGCACGCCGTGCAGGCGACCGACGAGAAGGGTGCCCACTACGAGATTGCCGGCTGGACCTACAACATGTACGGCATGGTCCAGCTTGACGACACCGTCGAAATCTCCGTCGAGCGCGTCGGCAAAGTGCGCCACGGCGGCATGACCCTCGAAGTCACCTGCCGTATCGACGGCCAGCTCGTCTCCCGCGGCACCGCACTGGTCCGCGCGCCGCGCGCCGCCTTCGTCTACCCCGGCCAGGGCATCCAGAAGCAGGGCATGGTTCTGGACGAGCGCGCCAAGTCCGACGCCGCCCGCGACGTGTGGGAGCGCGCCGACAAGCTCACCCGCTCCAAGCTCGGCTTCTCGATCCTGGGCCTCGTGCGTGACAACCCGAAGGAACTCACCGCCAACGGCGTGACCTACCGTCACCCCGAAGGCCTGCTCAACCTGACGCAGTTCACGCAGGTGGCGCTCGCGACGGTTGCTTTTGCCCAGACCGCCCGTCTGCGCGAAGCCGGCGCCGACATCTGGCCCGCCTACTTCGCCGGCCACTCGCTCGGCGAATACAACGCGTTGTCCGCGTTCGCCGACGTGATTCCGCTGGAAACCGTGCTGGAGCTCGTGTTCCACCGTGGTTCCACCATGCACCACCTCATCGAGCGTGACGCACAGGGCCGCTCCAACTACCGCATGGGTGCCCTGCGCCCGAACCAGTTCGGTGTGGACGACGCGCACGTCAAGGAATACGTGGAATCCGTGGCCAAGGCCTCCGGCGAATTCCTGGAGATCGTGAACTACAACCTCGCCGGCCAGCAGTACGCCATCGCCGGTACGATCGCCGGACTCAAGGCCCTGAAGGCCGATTCCGCCCGCCGCGTGGCCGCATTCGGTGGCAAGCCCGCGTTCATGCTGGTGCCCGGCATCGATGTGCCGTTCCACTCCACGCTACTGCGCAAGGGCGTGCCGGAATTCCGCGACAAGCTCGACGCGCTGCTTCCCGCTTACATCGACTACCGTGGCCGTCTGGTGGGACGTTACATTCCGAACCTCGTGGCTTCGCCGTTCGAGATGACCAAGGAATTCGCCGCCAAGATCCTCGAAGTCGTGCCTTCCGAGCGTATCAAGGCCGCACTGGACGACCCGGCCGTGTGGGATTCCTACGCCGCCGACGACCAGAAGCTCGGCCGTCTGCTCTTGACCGAACTGCTCTCCTGGCAGTTCGCCTCCCCGGTGCGTTGGATTGAAACCCAGGCGCTGCTCTTCGGTCAGCGCGAACAGGGCGGCCTCGGCGTGGAAGAATACGTCGAAGTCGGCCTCGGCAACGCCCCGACCCTGGCCAACCTCGGTACCAAGACCCTGCGTCTGCCCGAGTTCGCCGGCAACGATACGGTCGTCTACAACGTCGGTCGCGATGAAGGCCGCGTCTACATGACCGACACCGATTCGCTGGTTCCCGACGACGAGCCGGAAGAGGCTGCGGCCTCGGCCCCGGTCGAAACCGCTCCTGCCGGTGGTTCCGCCGTCGCCAAGCTTGGCTCGGGTGCTGCTCCGGCAAATGCCGCGACTGAGGCTGCTCAGACAACGGATGGCTCCGTCGCCGGACAGTCTACTGGACTGTCCGACTCCTCGCGCGGCCTGCAATCAGGGCAGGCCGCTGCTGGCGCACCGTCTGGTGCCGCCGTCGCCGACCTCCCCTTCAAGGCTTCCGATGCTATCGGCGTACTCATGGCCTACTCCGCCAAGGTGCGCCTCGACCAGATCGGCAGCAACGACACCACCGACACCCTGACCAACGGTGTCTCTTCTCGCCGCAACCAGCTGCTCATGGACATCAGCTCCGAGCTGGGAGTCGCCAGCGTGGACGGTGCTGCTGAAGCGACGCTCGACAAGCTCGCCCAAATCGTCAACAAGGCCGCCCCGAACTACAAGCCGTTCGGTGCCGTGCTCTCCGAGGCGCTGCGCGACCGCCTGCGCTCGCTGTTCGGTGCCGCCGGCGTCAAACAGCAGTACATCCGCGACCGTGTGGCCAACGTATGGCAGCTCGGCGAAGGCTGGGTGGCCAGCGTGCTCGCCGCACTGCTGCTCGACACTCGCGAGGGTGCCAGCTCCCGTGGCGGCGACCTGGCCAAGCTGCCCACCGCCGCCGTGCAGAACAAGCCGGAAGCCGACAAGCTGATCGATGCGGCCGTTGAGGTCGTCGCCCAGCTCAAGGGTGTTGCCGTGGCCCTGCCGTCCGCCGGTGGTGCCGCTGGTGGCGCTGTGGTCGATTCCGCCGCGCTCGACGCCTTCGCCGAGAAGGTCACCGGTTCCAACGGCGTGCTCGCCGCCACCGCCCGCTTCGTGCTGAACGAGCTCGGCGTGGCCGCTCCGGCTCCGGAAGAATCCGAGGACGAGAACGCCGCCGTCGTGGCCGCGGTCGAAGCCGAACTTGGCTCCGACTGGCCCAAGCGGGTCGCTCCGCGCTTCGACGCCAACAAGGCCATCCTCTTCGATGACCGGTGGGCCTCCGCCCGTGAAGACCTCGCCCGCGCCTACTACGGCAACGACCCCACCGCCTTGAACGGCAGCTTCATCGGCCTTGGCAAGACCATCGCCGCCGAAGCCCAGTGGTTCGCCAACGAGTCGGAGAGCGAGGAGCTTAAGGCCGCCTTCCAGAAGGCCGGCTCCGAGGCCCTCGAACAGGTCGCTTCCAACAAGAACGCCTCCCGTTACGCGAATGATATCGCCATCGTCACCGGCGTGAGCCCGAACTCGATTGCCGCTCAGGTGGTCGAAGGCCTGCTCGCAGGCGGTGCCACTGTGGTGGCCACCTCGCACAGCTTCAAGCCGTCCATCAAGGCTTGGGCCAAGCAGGCCTACCGCGAGCACGCCACCGGCAACGCCAAGCTGTGGCTGGTTCCGGCCAACCTCTCCAGCTACCGCGACGTCGACGCGCTGGTCGACTGGGTGGGCCACGAGCAGAAGAAGACCTCCGGTGCCACCACCACGATTCTGAAGCCCGCGTGGGAGCCGACCCTGTTCTTCCCGTTCGCCGCTCCGCCGGTCCACGGCACGCTCGCCGACTCCGGCGACCTGTTCGAATCACAGGCGCGACTGATGCTGTGGGGCGTGGAACGCGCCATCGCCGGCTTCAGCCACATCGGTGCCGACACCAACGTGCAGCACAAGCTCCACGTGGTGCTGCCCGGTTCCCCGAACCGCGGCGTATTCGGCGGCGACGGTGCCTACGGCGAAGTCAAGAGCGCCTTTGACGCCATCGTCAACCGTGCCCGCGCTGAAAAGGTGTGGTCGAGCCGCGTCACCTTCGCTCACCCGAAGATCGGCTGGGTGCGTGGCACCGGCCTGATGGGCGGTAACGACCCGCTGGTCGCCGTCGTCGAGCGCCACGGCATCCACACCTACTCCACCGCACAGATTGCGGCCAAGCTGCTCGACCTGTGCACTGCCGAATCGCGCGAGCAGGCCCTCAAGGCCCCGCTCGATGTGGACCTGACCGGTGGCCTCGGCTCCGAGCCCATCGACATCAAGGCGTTGCGCGCCGAAGCCATGGCCGACGTCGAGAAGGAAGCTGCTGCGGCCTCGTCTCAGGAAACGGATGGCTCCGTCGCCGGACAGTCCACTGGACTGTCCGACTCCTCGCGTGGGCAGCAAATCAAGGCGCTGCCCACCCCGATCGTCACCAAGCAGGCTTCGGTCGACCTTGCCGACTGGACCAACGTCACCGCCAAGCCGGAAGACGAAATCGTCATCGTTTCCGTCGGTGAGCTGGGCCCGTGGGGCTCCGGTCGTACGCGCACCCAGGCCGAGCTCGGCATCCACTCGGACGGCACTGTCGACCTGAGCGCCGGCGCAGTGCTCGAACTTGCGTGGAACATGGGTCTGCTGACTTGGGCCGACAGCCCGAAGCCCGGCTGGTACGACACCGACGGCAACCTCGTGCCCGAAGAGGACATCGCCGAGCGCTACCACGACGAGGTCGTGGCCCGCTCCGGCATCCGCCCGTTCGAGGAAGGTATGGGCAACGACTACAAGGACGGTGCTGACGAAGAAGAAGCCGAGGTCTTCCTCGACCACGACGTCACCTTCTCCGTGCCCACCCGCGAAGTCGCCGTCGAATACGTCAAGCTGGACGAGGCTCACACCACCATCGCCCCGGATGAGGAATCCGGCGAATGGAACGTGACCCGCCACGCCGGCTCGATGATCCGCGTGCCGCGCCGCGCCACCATGACCCGCACAGTCGGCGGCCAGTTCCCGAAGGGCTTCGACCCGACCCGCTGGGGCATCCCCGCCTCGATGGTCGGCGACGTCGACAAGATCGCCCTGTGGAACATCGTCACCACTGTGGACGCCTACCTGGGCGCCGGCTTCACCCCGGCCGAAATCCTCGAGTCCATCCACCCCTCGCTGGTGGCTTCGACCCAGGGCACCGGCTTCGGCGGCATGATGTCGATGCGCAAGCTGTACCTCGACCGCTTCCTCAACCACGAGATCCCGACCGACATCCTGCAGGAAGCCCTGCCGAACGTGGTCGCGGCTCACGTGATGCAGTCCTACATCGGCGGTTACGGCAACATGATTCAGCCGGTCTCCGCCTGCGCCACCGCAGCCGTCTCCCTCGAGGAGGGCGTCGACAAGATCGCCCTCGGCAAGGCCGACTTCGTGGTCACCGGTGCGATCGACGACATCGGCGTGGAATCCGTGATCGGCTTCGGCAACATGAACGCCACCGCCAACTCGGAGGAAATGTACGGCAAGGGCATCGACGCGCGCTTCTTCAGCCGCGCGAACGATCGTCGCCGTGGCGGCTTCCTGGAATCCCAAGGCGGCGGCACGATCCTCGTGACCCGTGGTGACATCGCCGAAAAGCTCGGCCTGCCGGTCGCGGCCGTGGTCGGCTTCATCCACTCCTATGCGGATGGTGCCCACACCTCGATCCCGGCTCCGGGCCTCGGTGCCCTGGCTGCCGGCCTCGGTGGCAAGGACTCCAAGCTCGTGCACGACCTGGCTAAGCTCGGCGTCTCAGCCGACGACATCGCCGTGGTCTCCAAGCACGACACGTCCACCAACGCCAACGACCCGAACGAATCCGAGCTGCACAACACGCTGGCCCACGCCATCGGCCGCACCGACGGCAACCCGCTGTTCGTGATCTCGCAGAAGACGCTTACCGGCCACGCCAAGGGTGGTGCCTGCATCTTCCAGGTCAACGGTCTGACGCAGCTGTTCAAGTCCGGCGTGATTCCGGCGAACGCGGCGCTCGATTGCGTGGATCCGAAGTTCCAGCGCGACGACCACATGGTCTGGGTTAGGAAGCCCCTGCGCATCGGCGGTGGCGAGGACGAGTTCGGTCGCGAGACCGCTGGTCGCCCGGTCAAGGCCGGTCTGGCCACCTCGCTCGGCTTCGGACATGTTTCCGGCTTCGTGGCCCTGGTTCATCCGGGTGCCTTCGAAGCGGCCGTGGCCAAGGCCGATGGCGAGGCCGCGCTGGAAGCCTGGCGTGAGCGTGCCAACGCCCGCCTGGCCGCCGGCCAGCGTCACCTCGAGGAAGGCATGATGGGTCGCGCCGCGCTCTACGAGCCGATCGACAACCGTCGCTTCCGCGAGGATCACCGTGGCTACGACCACCACGAGGTCGAAAAGGCGATGCTCCTCAACCCGGACGCCCGCCTCGGTGCCGACGGCTACTACGAGGCCTGATTCCTCTGGCTCCCCTCGGTTGAGGGGAGCCAGTAGCGCACCGGATCTCGGCTCCCCTCTTTGAGGGGAGCTCCCGCGAAGCGGGTGAGGGGAGTTTCCCTGGAGCTTTCTCGCTGGCACAAACTCAGTGAGAGAAATATGCAGAACATACGAAAGCCCCTCCCTCAAAGGAGGGGCTTTCTGCGTTCAAAGAGGTACATTTGCCTGATTGCGGAATACTATCTGCTTTCAAAGGGGTATCGAAACTCTGACATCGCGAGTATGAGCGTTGATATTCCAACGACCATACTCGCAGTTTTGCAGTCTAGGTACTCCTTTGAAAGCAGATAGCATTCCGCAAGACCCCGAATGTACCTCTTTGAACGCAGATAGATGTCTGGGGCGCTGATCACGCCCCTCGACTGAGATATGGGTTATGTTTTAGCGGGTGCTGCGCAGCTCGTGGACGGTGATAGTCCCGCTGAGCTCCGTGACGGTCAGCTCGGTGGTGAAATCCGGGGCGTTGACAGTGTCGCAATCGAAGAGAATCGCGCCTGCGTCTTCGCCGTTGTTGACGAACACTTCGGCCACACCGTGATCGTAGAAGACCTCGACCCGTTCGATCTGCTTGGTGGCGGACACATAGTCGAATCTGTCAGTCGGTAGGCCGGTGGAGGTCAGGTGCACGGCAGCGCCGTCGCTGACCAATCGCAGCGAGACCTCGGCCGTGGCTCCATCCGGCTGAGTGCGTGTGCCCGAAACCAGTGTCGCAGAGAACGCGGAGCCGAGTTCGGGGCGGATATCCGCGTAATAAGCGTGATTGGGCACTTGGAACGTATTGCTATTGCCTGCTGGCGTTGCAGTAAGAACATCGCCCACCAACAGGTCGTAGACCTCTTGGATCGGGCGAGAGATAAGCCGACCATCGACCACGTGCAGTTCGCGTGGCAGGCTCATCACGCCATTGGCATAGTCAGGCCGTTCGATGCGTACGCCGAACCAGTCGCACAACCAGCCGATGGCAATACGACGGTCCACGTCGGTGCCGTTCACCGACGTATGACGATCGAGGAAGGATTGCACCGCGTAATAGCATGAGCCGAAATCGCACCAACCGGTGTGCTGCACGTCCAGACGCGGAGCGTCGAGCGAATCCGCGATAACGCCTGTGTACCAGCGAATTGGCTGGAAACGACCGGTCGAATCATGCAGTTTCATCATCGATCCGACCGCCACCGCCGAGCCGTCCAGCGAGAAGGCATCCGGGCACTCGTAGGTATAGGTTTCGGCGAGTCCCGTCTCGAACAGCAGTGGACCGGCATACTCCCATGCGGCCTTGCCTAAATTGGTGTCGGTGGCACGGAACAATGCCAATGCAGGCGTGCGGGTTGGGTCAGGCTCTTGCTCCCCGGCGGCGGCGAACGCACCATCGCCGTACCAGTATTCGCCTTCCGGCCGCGGCGTGGAGCCGGAGTCTCCTGCGGCTGGTGCCTCGCCGGATGGTAGATTTGTGGCCACCACAATAGTGGGAGTGCCCGCAAGCGCGGTACCATCGAACAACGTGTTATCAGCTTTCGGGTCGCGGAAATCAAGGCCGAAATCTTCGTTCGGGCGGCGAATCACCGTGGTCTCCGGGCTGAAGGACAGGCCGTCGGTGCTGATGGCTGTGGTCTGCGTTTCCACCACAGAGCCGGGGTCGCCGCGGCACTCCCAGTGACGGGTCAGGAAGATGCGAATGGCGCTCGCCTCATCGCCGGGCACGATATGCCCGGTCTCGTCCACGGTTACGGCCGAACCGGAGAATGCCCCGCCGCTCAGCGAGCCGTCACGGCTCAGATCTTCTTGCGGGAGCAGCGTTATCGGCAGATCTGTCCAGTGCACCAAATCGCGGCTGACCGCGTGGCCCCAATGCATACTGTCCCACTGCCAGCCGTACGGGTTGAACTGATAGAACATGTGGTAGCGCCCTTGGAAACGGCACAGTCCATTCGGGTCGTTCATCCAGTGCTGGGCCGGTTCGAAATGTGCGCTCGGCCGGTGCGCGGTGGCGCGCGTATCCGGGGTGATGATGCGGATGCCTCGATCCAGCAGATTCGCGCCTCCAGTCAGGTACGCAAAGCCCAGCGTCAGGCCTTCGCAACGTAGTGCGTATTGCTCGCCGGGCTTGATTGGCAGGGTGAGTCGCATGCGACGGTCGGCGGCAGTCAGGTGGGCTTCGATCGGTGGTGTGTTCGGATTTGCCGGGGTCAAGCGCAGGGTTGCCGGGGCAGCATTGGCACCTCCGGAATATTCGGCAAACGCCTCGAACGCGGTGTAGCCATCGGCATTGATGATGGTCATAAGAGGACTCCTTGAGTTTTCGATACCGGGAATTGCTGGATATAAAGGCGCCGGATGGGCAAAAAGGGAAATCCCACCCAGCACGTATTGATTCGCCTTCGGCCCTGCAATTGTGGGTTCGCTTTCAGCGAGGCTCAGTGTTGCCTTCGCTTGGCTTTCGCCTCGCTCAGGCTGACGCTACAAACAGTCCACAGGACTGTTTGCTTAACGCGTCAGCCCTTTACTCCCGAAGAGGCGATTGAGCTGACGAATTGCTTTTGAAAGATCACGAACACGATGATGATCGGCACGGTGATCAGTGAACTGTATGCCATGATCTGACCCCACGACGTGGTCATCTGCTGGAAGTACTGCACGCCGATCATCACGGGCCTCAGGCTCTCGGACTGCACTACCATCAGCGGCCAGACGTACTGGTTCCACATGGGCAGGAAGCTCAAAATCACCACGGTGGCGGTGGCCGGGCCCGACAGCGGCATCACGATACGCGAGTAGATGCGGAACCAGCCGGCACCGTCCACGCGGGCGGCCTCGTCGAGATCCTTAGGAATCGTCTCGAAATACTGCATGTACAGGTACACGGAGAAGGCGTTGGCGATGAACGGCACGATCTGCACGGGCAGCGTGTCGATCCATCCGCGCGTGAAGTACAGGCCGAACTGGTCCACCACCGGGCGCGGCAGCTGGTTGACCCACCACAGCAGCGGAATCGCGTAGGTCTCGAACGGCACCATCAATGTGGCCAGAATGAACGTGAAGATGATCTTCTTGCCGCGCACCTGCAGACGTTGGATGGCGAAGGCGGCCATCGAGTTGACGATTACGCCAAGCACCACGGTCACCAGCGTGATGATCACCGAGTTCATGAGGAAGGTGGAGGCCGGCACGCGGGTGAATACCTGCGCGTAGTTGTCGAGCGAAATGTGCCCCACCGGCAGGAACGCCTTGAACGAGCCGAGGTCCGCCATAATCTCATCGTCCGGTTTGAACGAGCTGACAACCATGAAGATCAGTGGGAAAGCGAACAGGCAGGCGAACAGGATGCGTACGATCCACCCGCCCACGGACAGCCGGTTGTGCTTGTAGGCGACTTTCTTGGCTTCTTTCGACGTGCGCTTGTCGTGCGCGGTTTGGTCGGCCTGCGGGGATGCGGCCATAGTTGTTGCGTTGCTCATCGTCAGTCCCTTTCCTTACTTCTCTCGAGTCAGATAACGCTGGATGCCGGTGATCACCATGATGATGCAGAAGAACACGAGTGTGATCGCGGAGGCGTAGCCCATCTCCTGCTGCTGGAAGCCGGAGCGCACAGCCTCGAACACCACGGTGGTGGTGGCGTCGCGCGGGCCGCCTTGCGTCATCACGTTGATCTGAGTGAACAGGCTCATCGCGGCGATGGTGATGGTGATGAGGATCATGTTGCGCGTGGAGCGCAGGCACGGCCAGGTCACGTTCTTGAACTGCTCCCAGGCGTTGCAGCCGTCCAGTTCGGCGGCCTCGTACAGTTCGCCGGGGATGGTCTGCAGGCCGGACAGCCAGATCAGCATGTGCTGGCCCACCGCTTGCCAGATGGACATGACGATGATCGCGCCCATTGCGGTGCGCGGGTCGTTCAGCCAGTCGACTGCCTGCCAGTGCCCGAAGGTGAGTTTGGCCATGACCTGGTTGAGCATGCCGTCGTTCTGGTAGATGAACATCCACAGCAGGGAGACGACCACCATCGAGGTGACGACGGGCAGGAAGTAGACCGTGCGGAAGAACACGGAGGAGCGCACCTGCTTGTTGATCAGCACGGCGAGCAGCAGGCCGAGCCCGGCTTGGACGGGCACCACGACGACCGCGAACACGGCCACGTTACGCAGCGCGTACCAGAACGTCGGGTCGGAGAACAGTCGGGTGAAATTGTCGATGCCGATGAACCGGGTAGGGTTCGGGCTGATTGTGCGCGCGTTGGTGAATGCCAGTCCGAAGGCCAGAATCACCGGAATGCCGATGAACAGCAGCAGGAGGATGGATGCGGGCAGAAGCATCGCCCAGCCGACGGCGTTCTCGTGGCGCTGTTCGGCGGTGGACTTCCGGCGCGTGGCGACGGTGCCGGTTTTGTCGGCACCGACTCCGGTACCGGACGTACCGCGAGTGGTTGCGGTTGATGTTGCAGTGGTCATGGTTGGTCCCTCTCAGTTCTTCCGGTAGCCGTCGGCGCCTTGGATGTTGCCGTCGATATGGTTGACTGCTTTGTCGAGCCAGGTGTCCACGTCGGCACCGTTCATGATGTCGCCGATGGTCTTGCGGAACTCGGTGGAGATGAAATTGTATGCCGGGGTTTCGGGGCGCATTTTGACGTACTTCTTCGAAATCTCGGTGAAGATCTGCATGTCGCCGCCGTCGGAGAACTCGGGCACGAGCTTCTGTGCGCCTTCGGTGGTCGGGATGTTCATACCGGCCTTGGCTATGTTGGCGATGTACTTGTCTTGCAGGGAGAATCGGATGTAGTCCTGCGCGGCTTCAGGTGCGGGGCAGGATTGGGTCATGCCGACCGTCCACGAGCCGCCGTCGGTCACCGAGCCGTGGCCGAAGTCGGTCATCGGCATAACCACGATGTCGTCGTAATCCTTGGCGTACTTCTGGAAAGTGCTCATCGACCAAATGCCGCCGTACAGCAGTCCGGACTTATTGTTCACGAAGTCGAGCGCGGTGTCGGAGCCGCCCTTGGACGAGATGTAGCCCTTGGCCACGAGGTCGCGCATCCAGTGGGCGAATTCCTTGCCTTCCTTGCCGTTGAGCACGCCGTCCGACGACTGGTAGTCCGTGCGGTTCACCAGGTCGCCGCCGAAGGACTGCAAAATCGGTGCGTAAGCGTAGGCATACCATTCGCTTTTGTTATCGGCCGTGCCGATTTCAAACGGGTAGGTCCATTCGCCGCTTGCCTTGAGCTTGGCCAATGCGTCATCCATTTCGGCCTTGGTCCACGGCTCGTCGACCGTAGCCACGCGGACGCCGAGCTTGTCCAGCACCGACTTGCGGGCGAACAGGGCGATGGTGGCATCGAAATAGCCGACGGTGTACAGGTCGTCGTTCCACGTGCCCTTGGCCGATTCCATCAGGTCGTCGGCGCGGGACAACAGGTCCTTGTCGGTGAGCGGGGCGAGGATACCGGCCCACGCCCAGTACGGGGTGTTCGGCTGGTCCACGTCGATCAGACAGGGCAGGTTGTTGGCGGATGAGGCGGAGATGATCGAGTCGTTGTACGAGCTTTGCGGGAAGGACTGTAGTTTGACGGTGGCCTTCTTGTCTGGGCTGGCGTTGTAGTCATCGATGATCTGCTGCACGCCGGCAAGCTCGGCTTCGCTGCCTGCCGTGTGCGTCCAGATGGTGATTTCATTGGCGTTGGCTTTCGCCGCCGCGCGTTCCGCCTCACCGCAGCCGCCCACGGTCACAAGGCTTGCGATGGCAAGCGTTGCGGCCAGAGCTTTGACGGCTGAGCGTCGGATGGTATGGGGCATGATGCTCCTCCTTATCTCTTGTTTCTTTCTTCCTTGAATAATGGGGTCGAACCGGTTCGACATACAGTCGAAACCGGATCAAGTAGGATAGATGCGTGATTTTTGGGCAGGCTATCGCTGGGGGTGGGGCCGGCCCCAGGATTGCTTGATGCGCAGCTGGCATTCAATCTGGGGTGACTGCTCGCTCAGTGGCGGCGGCTGAACCTTCTCGACCGGGTATCCGGCACGAGGAAAGGGATCGGGTGCCTCGCCTTCGATGAGCGAGGCCAGCTTACCTACTGCCCAGTAGCCCATCTCGTAATGCGGCAGTTCCACAGTGGAAAGCGGCGGATCCAGCGCTTCGGCCACAACCTGGTGGTTGTCGACGCCAACCACCGCGATATCTTTGCCGATAATCAGCCCGCGACGGGTGGCCTCGGTGTAGATGGCCCAAGCGCGGGTGTCGTTGAAGCAGAAGAAGCCGTCGACATCCGGGTGTTTGTCGAAGAACGCGGGCATGCGGGCGGCGGCGTCGCTGCCGGTGTCCATGTTGATCATGAGTTCTGGGTCGAACGAGATGCCGTGCTCGGAGAGGGCGTCAATGTAGCCGGACACTCGCCCGGGCTGAGCGACCATATTGTGCATGGTGCCCACGTAGGCGATGCGGGTGCAGCCGGCGTCGATGAGATGGCTTGTGGCCTTGAATCCAATGCTGTGCTCGTCGGGCACGATGCTGGGCGCTACTTCGGCGGCATCGGTCGAATCGGCGAGCACCACTTTGCAGCCCTGCAACGATTGAGGCAGCATCGTCTTCTGGTTAAACATGCGTGCGTAGATGAAGCCGTCCACGCCGAACTGCCGCAGCGTGAGAATTTCGCGATCGGAGCTTTTGGCTCCGCTGTTGATGCCCACGGTGAGCAGCAGATATCCGAGTGTGCGGGCGGCGTCTTGCGCGCCCTCAATCATGCGGCCGGCAAACGGCGTGGTGGCCACTTCGTCGCTGAGGAATCCGATGGTGCGGCTACTGCTGGTGCGTAGCCCGCTGGCCAGACGGTTGGTCAGGTAACCGAGTTCGGCGGCGATGGCGCGGACTCGCTCGGCGACATCGGGGCTGACGCGGCCGATATCGCGGTTGTTGAGCACCAGAGAGACGGTGGAGATGGAAACGCCGGCGCGATTGGCGATTTGCTTCATTGTGACCACGGTTCTACCTCCTTGCTGGCTTCATTGGCTGGTTGTGGTTGGTTGTTGTGAAGTTGTCCTTCATTGGATCGTTATGTTAACCACGTTAAAAAGTCAGACGTTTGACGTCAATCGATTTACGTATCGGAGTGTCGGTTGGAATATCACCATTTTACGCTGTGCTAACCGTTGGTCAAAAGTTTGACTTGGTGTTGACTTTCAGAGTTCAGCTTGCGGGGTGGCCGAGGGTTTTCGTTTGTGGATGCCGCGTTCCGTGTGAACCTCGTTATTCTGGATGTGTTGTAAACGTGTTGAATGGCTGATAATGGGTGCTATGGGCACATTTGGTTTGGGTCATGACGTGGTTGACGTCGCCGCATTCGCCGAGCAGCTGTCTGAATCCGGCTCGCGCATGCGCTCGCTGTTTTCCGTTCGTGAGGTACGTCAGGCGGCGGATCGTGCACGGCTGAAGAACGATGACGAGGCCGTCCATCTGGCCGCCAAATGGGCGGGCAAGGAGGCGTTCCTCAAAGCGTGGTGCGATTATCTTGGCAATGCCCCCTATCCGTTCACGCTTGATAATTTCCCGTGGCCTGAAATCGAGATCTTGGATGATTCCCGTGGTGTGCCGCATGTGTCTCTGGGTAAGGGGGCGGCGTCAGTCTTCCAAACTGATTACGCGAATTCGGCTGCCGGCGCTCGCTATTCCTCTGCTTGTTCCCCTGCTTCCGATAACGGGCCTTATGCAGTGATGCAGGAGCGGCGGAATGCGCGTTCGGCGCAGCGCTCGGCTCTCGGTGCGGGGTTGATGCCGCATATCCATATTTCTCTGAGCCACGATGGTCCGATTGCTTCCGCGGTGGTGACGATTTCTGTGGAATAGCGCCGGTGGCTCGGCGAGTCTTGGGTTGTGATTATCGAACCGGTTTGATGTATTGTAATACAATACGTCAAACGATTGATGCGGGCAACGGATAGAGACAAAGGAGTTTCCGGTGGCTCAAAGCAACCAGTCGGCACAGGCAGGATCCGGACTGGTGCAAGCGCGGCGATATGTTCGGCATGACCATGTACACCGACCTGTTCGCCGGCGACCTCAAGAAACTTGCCGACAAGATTCCGTACTTGAAGGAGCAGAAGCTCACTTACCTGCACTTGATGCCGTTGATTGACATGCCGCACCCGAACAACGACGGTGGCTATGCGGTCCAGGACTTCGACACCGTGGACCCGAAGCTCGGCACCAACGAAGACCTCGCCGCCTACTTCGGCACGCCCGAGGCCCCCGAGTGCCACATGCTATACAACGTCTCCATCATGGTCAACCTGTGGAGCGCGCTCGCCAGCCGCGACGTGCGTCTGTTCAAGAACCAAATCGACAAGCTCGACTCGCTGCCCGAAAACTGCTGGTTCGTGATTCTGGACGCGATGGACGCCGACCTCCAACCATACGAGTCTCAGCTCACCCATTTGTGATTTCGACGGTTTCTAGCTCCCCTCTCTGAGGGGAGCTGTCGCCGTAGGCGACTGAGGGGAGTCCTCGGCAAAGCCGCAATCCATCAACTAGATTGGCTGGTCCTGCTGCAACCACACGCGTTTGCCATCCTCGAAGAAATATGTATAATAACTCAAGTCGCCAAAAGCGACGCTTAACGCGGATGTAGCTCAATGGTAGAGCCTCAGTCTTCCAAACTGATTACGCGGGTTCGATTCCCGTCATCCGCTCCACTGAAAGAGGCCGCAAACCCTTGGAATTACTTGGGTTTGCGGCCTTCGGTGTTTTCGGTGCGGAAAACATGCCGATGCAAGTTTTCCGCCCAAGTCCACCAATTTCCGCCCGAAATGTTTGACCTAATGTTTGACCTCGACCGCACGAAAAGGAAGAGGCCTGAAGCCCATGACACAGCAGAAGAACACCCGTCGACCCAACGGAAGCGGAAGCGAATGGCGCGACGACAACGGAGTCTGGCACGCGAAGAAGAGCGCCGGCGTCAATCCACGAACCGGACGACGCCGCTGGATCGAGGCGCAGGCGCAGACCAAGACCGCCGCCCGACAAAAACTCCAGACCAAGCTCGACAAACTTCAACGAGAAGGCGATCTGCCCCTCGCAGACGTCCCCACCCTCGACGTGTGGATAGACCGATGGCTCAACACCATCGCGCCCAACGTCAAACCCCGCACCCTCGAAACCTACCGATCCGACTGCAACACCATCCGCAGCGTCATCGGCGGAATGCGACTCGACAGAATAACCCCCGCCACCATCGACGGAATGTGCGCCAAACTCGCCAAGGAACACCGAAGCAAAACCGTCCACAACCACTATCTCAGACTCAGGCAGGTGCTCGACGCAGCGGTCCGCGAACGCCTCATCCCATCGAATCCGGCGCTCGCTGCAACGCCGCCGCGCTACGAGTCGCAGGCCACCCAAATCCTCGAACCCGGACAGCCGGCCCAGGCGGCGCAGGCCGCACTCGACCCCCTCGCCGCAAATACAGCCACCTGGCCGACATCGACGACGACCGCGAAATGTGGAGCCTCATGTGGAACATCATGTTCGAGACCGGCATGAGGGAAGCCGAAAGATTCGCCGTCCTTCCCGAAGAGCTCGTCACCGTCGACGGTGTGCACGGAATCCAGATCATGTGGGAGCTCCAACGCTTCAGATCCGATGCAGAAGTGCCCAACTGGCTCCGCTCCCGCCATTACGAGGGATGCTTCTGGCTCGTCGAACCGAAAAGCAAGCAGGGCAACCGGTTCGTGCCCGTCAGCAACCAGACGTGGCTCGGACTCTGGGCGCTCGTCGGACGCAGGCAATGCCAGCCCGGCCAGCTCATATTCACGCGCGAGGGACACCCGCTCACCAACACCGTGGAACGCCGCCGCTGGAAACGCTCTCTCGAAGACGCCGGATTGCCCTACGTCACCATCCGAAGCGCCCGCCACTTCTTCTCCACGCACCTCGCTGAAGCCGGAGCCCCGGAAGACGCGAGAAAAGCGATGATGGGCCACGCAAAAATCAGCACGACGGCCGGATACACCCACTGGTCCGCCGCAAGCCTTGCGGCGCTCGCCGACAAGGCTCGTCAGGCGGTGGGGGAATCGGCCTGATTGCGATTCTTGCGCGGCCTTCCGCCGCCCGCACCGCGACCGGGGCGGGCGGCGTTCCACGCATCGATTGTCTCCGGAAGCCAGCCGCGAGTCGTGCCGATCAGTGCGTCCGGTTCCGGCAGATGATACCCCCTCGCGGCCGGATTGCTCGTGCCGATGCGCTCGCCGACCTCCTTGAGGCTGAGATATCTTGCGGTGCTCATTTCCGGCCTCCCGACAGATAGCCGAACACCCCGGCGGCCATGCCGAAGGTTCCGGCCGCGATGGCCTGACCGCCGATGGCGAGAATGAGGCACATCGCGCCACATATCAGCGAGACGAGCCTGTATGCGTTTGTTGTGTTCATGATGTTCCATGGATTAGTCTGGGGATAGGGAGCCGCAGCTCCGGATACTAGGACTATTCGGAATCTGCGGCTCTTGTACTACCGGCGAGGCCTTCGCCGTATATGCGGCGGCTTGGGCTTCGGTACGGGTGACGGCTCATCGCCTTTGGATTTCACCGCCGCGATGACTGCGGCGATTCCGACAAGCAGGGAGCCGATGGCTTCTATCGCTTTCCAGACCTCATCCATGTCTCACCTCCTTCCACTGTTCCGTTTTTGTTTACATAATAATTATAGCTCAACTAAGTAAGTTATGCAAGTCAGAACGGCAAAGATCTGGATGTGCCTATTCGAATGTTCTCCATTACTCGCACATGGTGTAACAAGTGCATGTAAAACCGGTAGAAAATCAGGATAATGATAAGACGACAAGGAAGCGTCTGGCCGTTGTTTTTGCGTCGGACGCCAGCCGGAAAAAGTGGAGATGAATTTTAGAATAATAACCAGTAGAATTGTTAACTATGAGTCAATTTCGCGTGGGAGCCTATATAGATGGCTTTAATCTGTATTACGGAATGCGTTCGCATATGGGGCGTTCGACGCCTGAATGGCGATGGCTTGACATACGTGGAATGCTACAGCCGTATGCGCAGTATTGGGATCCCAACGCCTCTCTGACGGTGGTCTATTGCACCGCTCGTGTGAACGCCTCTTCCTCGCAGTCGGCGGCGATTGACCAGAATTTCTATCTGAAAGCATTGCGTGCGTCTGGTTCGGTAGATGAAATCGTTTTGGGGCATTACGTAGTTCGCAGCAATTATGCCTTCATGGTTGATAAGTTATCACGCAGCCGAGTGCCTCAACTGCTGAGCGTAACGGCGCAGCAGTTCAGCAGGATAATGCCACGCGGTCCACAGAATTGGCCCATCTCACTCCGGAATGGCCATGTCGGAGTGGATATACAACGAATTGAGGAGAAGGGCTCCGATGTAAATGTGGCTTCAAGACTGTTGCGCGACATGTACGAGAACACAATCGATGCAGCTCTCGTTCTGACTAACGACTCCGATCTGTCGGAACCCATACGCATTGCGCGAGAACGTATACCTGTTGGAGTGTTGAATCCCCATAAAGGGCCGATCGCGGGCAGTCTGAAACCATTCCGTAATGCGCAGAACAGAATTGGCAGCTGGAACAAAGCTCTCTCTCCAGCCGATTTTAAAGCTCACCAACTGCCCGATGAAGTCAACGGAATGGTCGACGGAAAATACGTGTTTGCGCGTAAGCCAGCAGAATGGTGACATGCTGGAATACTTGACGACATACGCCTACCAAGGTATATTTACCACTGTACCCACCCCGATTGCCACTGGCGACGGGGTTTTTTCATGCCCGATCGATCGGCAGACAAAGGCGAACCATCGGTATGGTCATGTTCCGTATTCTGGCAATCGGAGTATGGATATTCGCCCTGCTGATTTTCGTTGGCGGATTGAGCACCGATTTCCTGACATGCACAATAGTCGCGCTGATCATCGCATTGAATACCCTGATTCCGTCAAGCCAAAGCCCCGGCGCCCGCAGAGAGCGATCGGGGCGATTCCGTATATACGGCGGTAGAATCTAATCAAGCCGCATCGAGACGGCCGAGAGAACAACGAGGTTGGGGGCATGATGCCGGAACGAGAGAACGGAAAAATGGGCAAAATCGTGAAATGGGTCAAAGACAATGGTCTGGCCTTCGCACGCGAAATGGCCGGTCGGCATGACGCCGATATGAGCAACGAAGGGGCGAGTCGCCAATTTCGCCGTGATATGGAACGAGCCACCGCGGCATTCGCCGAGCTTGGCGCAGACAAGCAGAAAATGTACGAACTGCTCCGTAAATGGTTCGGAGTGGACAGCATGGAAGAAGCGGACTCCTACATCAGGGACGGAGCCCAGTTCGAATACCCCATGACACTGCTCGAAGAATACCTGAAACATGAAGGATACGAGACAATGGACATAATCAGATTCAAGAGAGACCACAACGTAGCGGAGAGACTCAGACGAGACCCGTCACTGTCAAGCCTCACCCCAGAACAACTCAAACAACGAATGGAGCAGAACAAATAAAAACGTCTCCAGCGCTCGCCTGTCGAACGGTAGAATCTAAATATGTCGCATAGAGGCGGGTGAGAGAACGAGGGGCGTTGAGCTCGGCAGCCATCTGGTGGAGTTCACCGTCATACATGCGTTACTCATGGTGCCACATCCGTATCATTTTGCGACACGCGCGGGCGACCTGAATGAGCCGAACTTATGCACATTTTGGCCGAAAATGTGCATAAGTTCATCAAAAGTGTGTAAATTGAGCATACGGAGACGTGATGACAAGCCGAAAGGAGACTGACATGACTGCAGTGGCGGTGGCTCCAAAGGCCCATAAAATCGGCAGGCCGGTCATGCTGGACAGCGAGGAAATCCGAAAGCGCAGGAATGTCCTCGAAGGCAAGTACGGCACTCGTGAACAGCTTTCTCAGAAGCGCGACCTCATCGGACTTACTCTCGAGGAGCGCATCGCATTGTACGACCTCGAGGATCTCGACTTCCTAGAGGGCCGATGAGCACGGAATCCGACCAGACCGAGGAACAGGCCATCGATTTCGCCCAGAGACTCGAGAACATGCTCACTGAGGTTCTCGGCCAACCGTCGGACGGGCAATACACCGCCGACCCGCAGGGCGCACGCAAAAAACGCAGCGCCAGCTATCTGATCAAGACGCGGGATCCGCAAGGCATTTCTCTCACCGTGGGCGGCAGCACCATACTCCGCCTCTCGTACCGTTACCAATGCTCCTGCCGCGACTCGAATTCATACCTCCAAGTGGATGAGTCTGCGATCACGCTGCGAGCCGAAAGCGACCCCGCACCCATCATCCACTACGATTTCGTGCGCGACCCCCATAGCGCCATTCCCGCGGCCCACATCAACATTCACGCCAGCAACGACAGCGCCACGAAAGCGATGCTCGCATGCGGCAGCAAAAGCCAGGGCAAGAACAGACGAAAAGCGTTCCTTGAAAAAGGAACCTTCCCCACATTCTCCTCCCTCCACTTCCCGGTAGGAGGAGACCGATTCCGCCCCGGACTCGAAGACGTCCTACAAATGGCAATCTACGAATTCGGCATCGACGCACAGCCGCAATGGCAGCAAGCCATCGAACAGAGCCGGGCCGAATACCGCACCCGCCAAATCAGCGCCCTTGTATGCGAATTCCCGGACATCGCATACCAAGCCCTCTCGCAAAACGGATACCTCGACAGCGGCACACCGCCACAACGACCCGAACGAGAAGACACCAAAAGTCGACTCACCAAATACTGACGCCAAACCGCCCCGGCGCTCGCAAAGAGCGGCCGGGGCGATTCCGTATATACGGCGCTTGAACCTAATCAAGCCGCATCGAGTCGGCCGAACGAACAACGAGGTTGGAGGCATGATACCCAGAGAACACAAAGGGGCCAGCGTACTGGCCGACAGAAAAGATTACGTAGCCTTGGACCTCGAAACCACGGGATATGACCCACGATTGGACGAAATAATCGAAATCGGTGCCATCAAAGTCCGAAACGGGCAACCCATCGACCGGTACGGACAACTCATCAACCCTGGTCGCCATATCCCGAATATCGTTACCGAAATCCATGGAATCGACGACGGCATGGTAAAAAAACGCGCCAACGCTCGCCGACGTGCTCTCCGAATTCCTTGACTGGATGGGCGACGGCCTGATTCTCGGCCACAACGTCAACTTCGACATCAATTTCCTCTATGACAACGCCGAAGATATCTGTGGCAAGTATGTCGGCAACGACTTCATCGACACCCTCCTCGGTCACCATGATCGTTTCCTTTCAATCAGATGATCCCATACACAAACAATTAGACACCCTCTGTGGAACCAGGCGAGACGCGCCGGCGACGAGGAGGTGACCAAGCGCATGCGCGGCGCCAAGTACGCCGTCCTGAAGAACCCGGACGACCCGACCGACCGGCAGAACGACGCGCTCGGCGCCATCGGGAACACGGACCCGAAGGGCCGGCTCTACCGCGCCTGGCAGCTCAAGGAACTCCTGCGCATCCTGCTCAGACACCCCCTCGACCAGGCGCGCGGCGAACTCGACCACTGGGTGTTCCGGGCCTCGCGCAGCCGCATACCCGAGATCGTCGAACTCTCCAGAAAGATCCGACGCTGACGCCCCGACATCCTCAGGACCATCCAACTCGGCTACTCCAACGCCAGGCTCGAGGCGTCCGACAACCGGATCAAGGCCGCCATCCGCATGGCCTACGGCTTCCACCACGTCGACAACCTCATCGCCCTGACCATGGCTCCGATACGGCGGACTCGACATGCACCTACCACAACCCGCAATCTAACCCATGAAAACAGCAGAAGCCTCCGTTATTACGAATACACGCTATACCGCGCTAGCGTAACGGTAATGCCTGACGCCTGGCGTTCCACTGAGTTCCATGTTGGTGCCAAGGACTGCCGCTGGATGACTCTTGATGAGATGCTTGCCGACCCCGGCATCAACAAAATCAATCATGATGTCGTCGCGATGGTGCGGGATAACTTGTAATTGTTGCCACTTCGGGCATATGACGATTGAGCCAAAGCATGTTCTATGTTTCGATAATCATCAAAAGCAGAGCATAGTATGCTCTACGGGGATTTTTCTATACCCTGAAAACACCGAAAATCAGGATATAGGGCAGTAGCACGAATTAGCCAACAGCGGTATACCAAGGAATAAGGCCTTTTCCGCCCGCGATGTAACGTAGATCCGTACCTTACGAACCTCATATATAGGATCGCGACCAAAGCGTCGCTCGCAACACCGCCCGCGCCATCATCGCCAGCCATCACCAGCATCACACACCGCTCGGTGAGTCGTATGTTTGCGTTCACAAAAATTACATGTAGTGTGTCTCCGCGTATGCGTAGCGGTGTGTGATGGTGTGTGATACTGCACGCACACGGAGCAGTGGCATACTGACGGTCGTTGGTAACTCCGTACCCCACGTAGCGGTGGCAAATCCGCCTCCGTTCCCGGATGGTGGGAACGACACGCCCCGTCGAGAAGAAAAGGTGCGTTATCGCGGGGGGGGGCGGGGGTGCCGCTTTCCGAAAATTCCAAGGTCTTTACCAATATCGGATAAGAATCTTCCCCTATCCGGGTGGACGCATTCGCACTTTTTGATTAATAGCATAACGCCTCGTACGTGTAACGCCAGGTTCTGGCGTACGCGATTGTAAGAGAGACGGACAAGGCTATGAAGAGAATTGCAGAATGGTTCGCAGCGGTAGGAGCCGCAGCGGGCAGGAGAGGCAAGCGGTTAGTGGCCGTCGTTGCCGCCGTGGCGATGCTCGGCGGCGTCGCCGGCGTGGCTGGGGTAAGCGCCACCGCCATGGCGGACGATGGGAATGCCTCCACAACACAATCGCAGACCACCGATGAGAAGGCGGCCGCCAGCGTGCCTGTTCCTCTTTCCGCTGAGGGAACAAACGGTGTGCCAGATGATCCGACGTTGCCTGCTCCGGCCCGCGAGAAGACCGTTACCGCCAATGGAGACGGCACATACAAGGTGGCATTGAACGTCACCGGTGCGAAGAGCGCGGGTACGGGCGAGATCGTGACGAACCAGCCGCTCGACATCGTGCTGGTGCTGGATGTGTCCGGCTCGATGGCCGAAAAGATTGCTTGGAACCAGCCTACGAAGATTGACTCGCTCAAGACCGCGGTCAATAACTTCATCAAGGCGACGGCCGACGAGAACGCGAAGATTACCGACCAGAGCCAGCAGAACCGCATCGCGTTGGTGAAGTTTGCCGGTACTGCTTCCGATAATGTGGGTAACGACACTTATTGGGATTATCGTTGGGGACAGCGCTATAACAACTCCCAGATTGTGACAAATCTGACGTCGAATCTTAATGGTCTGACAAGTACAGTCGACTCGCTGAACGCTGCGGGAGCCACGCAGGCTGACTACGGTTTTCAGAAAGCTCGAGTCGCACTGCAGAACGCGCGCACCGATGCGAAAAAGGTTATTATCTTCTTCACGGACGGACAACCGACGAGTAGTAATGAGTTCGAGAAGTCGGTTGCAAATGAAGCGGTGAGAAACGCGAAGGCGCTTAAGGATGCGGGAGCAACCGTCTACTCCATCGGGGTGTTCGGCGACGCGAACCCGAACAACACGTCAACCAACTGGAACAATCGCTTTAACGCCTATATGCACGCTGTCTCCAGTAACTATCCGAATGCCACGGCGTGGAACAGGCTTAGCAATCGCGCCGACAACAGCAGCTACTACAAGGCCGCCACGGATGCCGACCAGCTGAACAACATCTTCGAGTCCATCCGCCAGGAGATCACCAAGACGGCAGAGTACGCCGACGTGACGATTCACGACAAGCTGTCCAGCTGGGTCGTGAGCTCCGACGGCGCCTCCGCGAATGGAAAGCCCGCGGGCTTCACGTACACGAAGACCCAGCACGGCCAGACCACGGCGTGGGCTGGCGCCCCGGAGGCGACGGTTGCGGCTGATGGCACCGTGTCTTGGCCGGTCACGTCCAACGGCGGCAAGCTTGAGGACGGCGTCACCTACACGGTGAGCTTCAATGTCAAGCCGACGCAGGCTGCGTTCGACGAGGCTGTTAAGAACCACAAGGACGATGCCAGTGCCTCCGGCGACAACAACTTCTACACGAACGACAACCCCAGCGCCACCGTCGGCTACAGGACCGTGGTGACCTCCTCGCAGGGCGGCACGACGACGAGCGATCCGCAGACCGCCCTCTACCCGCAGAAGCCGACCATCACCCTTCCGGTCTCCAGGATCACGGTGACGAAGACTTGGTCCGACGGCAGCGAGAATCACGCGGATGATTCTGTGCAGGTCCAGCTCAAGCAGGACGGCAGGGATTATGCCAATGGTTCAGCAACGCTGAATGCCGCCGGCAACTGGACTCACGAGTTTACGGTGTCTGCCGGCCCTGAGGGACACGCATACTCGGTTTCCGAGGTCAAGGTTGAAGGCTATGACTCCAAGGTCGATAAGACTGACCTCAAGCTACAAGGTCTGACCGCACAATCCGGTGCCTTCACGGTAACCAACGCACCTTCTTACGTGACCTTGCCCGCTTCGGATGTCAAGGTGGCGAAGGTTGTGCAGGGACATGCTGCTAATTCGGACTTCAGCTTCAACCTGAAGTGCGTGGATAGCACGGATGCGAATGCTGGTAAGTGTGCTGACGTTACCGGCTTGGTCAACAATGGACTGACTACGACTGTGTCCAAGGGCGAATTGACTGCTAGCGGCGCGAGCGCGACGGTTGGCTTCGGCAATGGGGATCTGAAGTTCAGGGTTCCGACCGGTAACGCCACGCAGCTCGTCTACAAGTTCAATGTGACGGAGGACCGCACCAATGTCCCAGCTGGCTGGCGTTACGACGGCAGCACGAAGACGGTGACGGTGACCATTGCCAAGAACGATGACGGCCAGTGGGCGGCGACTGTGAACGACAACAACCCGACGTTCACGAACAAGTACATCGCTGTGTCTTCCCTGCCGTTAACCGGTGGTCGTTCGGCCCGTGACTGGCTGGTGTATGGCGGTGGCCTGGGTCTGATGGCCTTGTTGGCTTCTGCGGGTTACACGGTGTGGCGCAAGCGTCAACTCGTCTAGCCCGTTCCTGGCTCCCCTCCCTGAGGGGAGCTGGCCGGCGGAGCCGGACTGGGGGCGCAGGAGACTTCCCTCAGACCGAAAAGAGCAATTAAAGATTTGCGGATTGCGAAGCCCCTTGTGAAAAAGGGTTCTTAGCCTCCGTGATTGCAGAAAACAAGTAGTAAACAAGTTAAGGAAGAGAGGGTTTCTCATGAAGTTGAGGAAGCTTTTCGCGGGCGTCGCTGCGGCGGCGACCCTGTTGGGCGGCATGGCGTTCGGCGCCACCACCGCCAACGCGGCCGCTACTGACGCGGCCACGATTACGGTGAACAACGCCCAGGCGGGTTACACGTACACGGGTTACAAGTTCGCCACGTTCGATAACGTCCAGGGTAAGGCCCCGAATGCCACGTCCGTCGAGGTGAACACCGTCGCCGCGTGGAAGGACGCTGTGGCCGCTGCGGCCGACGTGGCCAACGGCAATGCTGCGGTTCCCGCCGAATACGCCGAGAACCCGGCCGCGTACGTGGCCACGTTCGATGCCGCCACCGCCCGTAAGTTCACCGACGAGCTGACGAAGCACATCCCCGTGGGCGAGCAGGGCACTGCCGCCGTGGACGGCGTGATTACCGCCACCGAGGGCTGGTTCCTCGTGACCAGCAAGGCAGGGAAGGCCGGCAAGTCCGCTTTGGTTGCCACCCAGATCACCAGCGGTAACAAGACCTACACGAAAATCACGCTGAACGCCGAGGACGGCCAGCACAACATCGACGCGCTGGGCCAGTTCAATGCCAAGGACGAGAACGCCCCGACGCCGCCGACCAAGAGTGCTAACGGCACGGGCACCGTGAACGTGGGCGACACCGTGAACTACACGATCACCGCTGTTGTCCCGCCCGCAGCAGCCGGCTACGACACCTACAAGTACACCATCACCGATGCCGCATCCAAGGGCCTCAACGTGGCCAAGGACAACGCCAACTTCGTGGTCGTCGTCAAGAAAGGCAGCACCGACGGCACCGACAAGACCCTGGCCGAGACAAGCGGCGATTACACGCTGACCCAGCAAGGTTCCGCCTCCGACGAGAACGGCACCGTGACGACCATCGCGTTCCCGAACGTGAAGGACTACGCCGGCAAGACCATCCAGGTGACCTACAAGGGCGTCGTGACCTCTGACGCCGTCGACCAGGTGACCAACAAGGCCACCGTGAAGAACAATAACGACCAGACCGGCGAAGGCACGCCTGTCGTCAAGAAGCTCGGCAAGTTCGACTTCACCAAGATCGGTGTCGACAACGACGCCAAGGGTCTGGCCGGTGCCGAGTTCAAGGTTTCCGCCGATGGCGGCAAGACCTTCATCAAGTTCTCCCAGGACGCCAACGGCGTCTACTACCCGGACGCCACCAACGGTAGCGAGACCCTGACCTCAGCCGACGGCAAGGGAGCACAGAAGACCCTTGGCAAGGTCGCTGTCCGCGGCCTCGCCGAAGGCGTCTACACCGTTCAGGAGACCAAGGCCCCGACCGGTTACGCCGAGAACTTCAAGGTCACCTTCACCGTGACCATCGGCAAGGACGGCGGCGAGGGCACTCTGACCGTTGACAATCTCCATCAGGTCAACACGACCGACAAGACGGTCTTGAACGTCAAGTCCATCACCCAGCTGCCGCTCACCGGTGCCGCCGGAACCATGCTGTTCACCGTGGTCGCCGTGCTCCTCGCCGGTGTTGCCGCGACCGTGTTCGCCAAGTCCCGCTCCACCAAGCGCGCACTCAACGTGTGAATCGAGAGCAATGAACGCGTGGTCTAATTCATCAGTGAATTGACCCCAATTGGAAGCGAGTGAAGTGCCAACTTCGCTCGCCTCCTTTTTTCTTAGACTTTCAAATTCGACATAACCAGAATCAAAGGTGCAGCATGGCAATGGATCCTATTACTTCTTCATTGTTGAGCGATTTCATCGCTAGCAGTGGTTTGGAACATGAAACGGATATAACCCGCCAGTTTGAATACTTCGCGAACTATTGTGTGGTTACCAACAGCAGCCCTTCAAGCGACTTCGAATATACGGATATCGCAACGGGTGACAATGCTCCGGGAATCGATGGCATGGCCATCATGGTGAACAATCAGCTGGTCTCCAGCACTGAGGATATAGATAGTCTCATCAACGCCAACGGGCATATCACTGTGCGGTTTATTGCCATCTCGGTCAAAACGACTGCCGGATTCAATACCGGGTTCATCAGCAATCTATTCAGCAACGTGCAGTTGTTCTTTGGGGACAACCCCGGAGCGACGTTCAATACGCCGGAGATGGAGAATTTCCTCGAACTTAAGGACTACATATACAGCACCGCAATCGTCAAGAGATTTACCCGTAATCCCGATCTCCTCGTATCACTGGTGACATTGGGGTCATGGGATGACAGCAATGAACAGTTCAGAGCGCTGGTCGGCCAGTACTGTCAATCTTTGCAAAGTACGATGCTGTTCAACCGTGTTGACTTTCGTCCGTATGGAGCCGCTCAGATTCAGATGCTATATCGCAAGGCCGTGGCAAAAATCGAGAATGCCGTGACTTTCGACAGGGCCTTGATCATGTATGACGATAACGACAAGGGCGAAGAATCCGGATATATAGGTGTGCTGCCGTTCGGAGAGTATCGCAAATTGTTGTTGAATGATGACGGCAATGTGCTTCCCGTCTTTGAAGACAATGTCCGTGGGTATCTCGGCGACGATAACGAAGTGAACAGCGCTATCGCTAAATCCATCACTGAAGGTGATGCGAATGCATTTTGCCAGAAAAACAACGGTGTGACCATCGTGGCTTCCTCCGTTAAGAGAACCGGCAACCAGTTCGTTATCAGCGATTACCAGATTGTCAATGGTTGCCAAACCAGCAATACCTTGATTGTCAACCGAGACAAACCAAATATCGATAAACTACTTATCCCTATTCGCCTCATTGTGACGAAGGATGAGTCGTTGAAAATCGAAATTACTAGAGCCACCAACAGCCAGAACGCCGTCAAGCGTGAGCAGTTGGAGTCTCTGTCCGGTTTCCAGAGGAAACTTGAGCAGTATTACGGCGGCATGAGCAACAGCTTCGGGAAAGATGCGCTGGTATATCAGAGGCGTGAAGGGCAATATCGGGGTACGGAATATCAGAATTCACCCTTGCTGGTTACTATCGCACAACAAATCAAGGCATATGCCGCAATGTATGTATCAAAACCACATGAGGTGTCCGGACGATACGGTGTGGTTCTGCGCAAGATGGGTAAATCCATCTTCCAAGATACTGATTCACTCGCTCCCTACTATTTAAGTGTGTTGGCGCTGAAGAAATTCGAAGCATTACTTGGGAATGGTATCGATCGCCGATACCGTAAGTGCCGGTATCATGTGCTGATGCTGATGCGTACGGTAATCGACATGCAGTTCTCCGACATAAAGCCGAAGAAGCGTCGGGAGGGAAGCGACGCGATGATTACGGCCATCCTGCAGGATCCCACGGCCTCTCTTCGTTGCTTCCACCATATTGTCGACTACATCGCGAGCCAAGCGGAAGATATCGAGTTTGATAATCGAAAATGCTTCGAACGCAAAGAGACAACGGAGAAACTGTTGAAGTCTGAGCGTTTGGCCAAACTCGAAAAGGCGATTCGCGAGGATTCGGCTATCGCTGGTTGTGCAGCTCGATAACGGCATGGCATTCGGCTGATTCCCCGTTATAGATGATGACTTCTGTTGACGGCTTGCAATGAGGCCACTATGCCAATGGCAATCTGATGTCTGATGGTTGGGTGACATACCGTTTGATGTGTAGGGCAAGATGACCTGGCGCAGATTTTTTTCGGCGGCCTCGCTCGGCAACGAGCGAGGCCAGTTTATTGTTCTCGACTACCCAATTTCTGTGTCATGGTACGTAAAACTTGTGTTATTGACGCAAAAACTTGTTCCATCCGAAATTTCGGAGCCACCGTCATCTACCGGCCACCGGTTCACGTAAGAAAAGCGGCATATGTTGCACCTTCCCGCAAGGGTGATAATAGGGGGAGTGCCGGCAATGAGGCAAGGAGCAGTTTATCGGGGATGAAACCTACCCTACTAGGGGTTAGAAAAGTCCGTATAACAAGTACTATCATCCCAAACTATGACATGCCCCCATATTCAGGGGATGCGAACGAACCTTCCAGAGAATGTAGGGGGATGAAAATGACTGTCGGTGGAGGGGCCTTTAGCCCCGAAGAGATCAAGTACCTGAAGTCGTTGCCGGCGGTGGCGGAAGCCACTTCGAAACGCATTACCTACACTGACGACTTCAAACGGTATTGCGTGACCCGTTATAACGAAGGTGCCTCACCGGTGCGTTTGTTCCGTGAGGCCGGGCTCGATTCCGCCCTGATCGGGTACAAGCGCATCGAACGTTGCCTTGCCCGCTGGCGCGAGGCACAGGATGAAATCCTGGGTGCCGAAACGCCGGAACTCGACGAGAAAAATAGTCGGGGGGGGGGTATCACATTCGAAGTTTTATCGATCGGGAACCGCTGGAACGTCAGATACCGCGAACGAGTGGCGTGAGACGGAGGGTGCCGCGATTGCGGCGAAAGCCGGCAGCGAATCCGATTTCCACGTATCTCCTGAACGCCGCGCCATCATCTTCCCCATCTCCCGCAAAGAGCAGAACAACGATCTGCGTGACCTGTTGATCACACAGCAAGTACGTCGTATCGATGAGCTGGAGCGGCAGGTCGATATGCTTGAGGCTTTGCTGCATAGCGGGCGACGGGGGAGCAGGGCATCATCTTTCTCGCTTCCGAAACGCGAATCGGGCGAGCGGGGCTTGTCTGCGGGCAATAATGACGTTGCTCCCACGGATTCGGATAAGGAGAATCGTAGCGAGGATCATGGTGAGGACCAGGGCGAGTAATCGATCGTATCGGAGACTTGCCCAACACGCACGCTAAGATGGGCATCGCAATAATCGGCAATGAGCAGGTAATCGGCGAGGCGGTGCATGGAGCAGGAATCCAACGAGCAAGAACCTAACGAGGCGACGGAAATCGTGGGCGGCAAACTAGAGACCGTCGAGGTTTCCAAGCACCCCGAGGCTTCCATACCCGAGACCGATTTGTCTCTGGCGGATATCGAGCGCCGTCGTTCGCATCCGTTGCGTTGGGCGCTGATTATTCTTGCCGTACTGTGCGCCATCATCGCGCCGTACTGGTTCGGTCGCTCGTTGGCGGTAAATAATACTGACTCCATTGTGGCCGTGCTCGGGGGAGTGTCTCCGCAAGGCATCGCGCTGGTCGGTTGGGTGGCCGTGGTGATTGCGTACGTCGGATTGGCGATGGCGGTGGTCGTCTCGCCGTCCTGGCCGTGGCTGATTGTATTTGTGATCGGGTTGGCCGGCGAGCAGTTCATCGCGGGACTCAGCATGCTCAATCTCAATTTCTGGTATTCCACGTACGTGGTCTACGGCAAGCAGGCCGGCCTGGCGAATGCCGCGAACCTGGGCATTATGGGTGCGGCGATCGGCATCGCCGTATATGCCCTGGTGTTTGTTGGTCTGCTGGTGATTATCCGGAAGACCTCGCCGTTGAACGTGCTGACCAAAAGCTGGGCGAGTTTCATTCTGTACTTCGTGATTGAAACCATCGCCCTGCTCGTGGTGTTGTTTGGCGGATTGCTCACCACTGTGTGAGCGTACGTGAGTCGCCGTACGTTGCTCAATACTCACCACTCACCACCGCGCAAACCGTGTGCCGCTCCCTTCAGTACTTATATGATGTGTTATATTTGTTGGCCTTTCGCTGTTTGTGGTGGGTGGTTTGGGTGCGGGGTGATGCCGGTCGGGT
>OAVP01000358.1_pt1 | contig 29774 bp, 36 predicted proteins | sample 1495311 | NCBI WGS metagenome assembly OAVP01 (sample SAMEA2580102, study PRJEB22360) | human gut metagenome | biome: human gut; feature: human-associated habitat; material: faeces | place: Denmark | collected 2008/2010
GGTTTCATATCTTTGAGCTTTTCGATAAATAAACGCTTTTCTAAAAGCAATTTATGTGTTAAATTTTGTCCCTTCTTTGGATTGTCTATGCTTGGAGAGTAGGAGTATAACATTTTGCTTATTTTGTTTGCTAAGTCTAATTCCATAAGCTCAGAAGTATTACTACCATATAACTCATAGTAAAAAATCAGTTTTACAGACGATTTGTACAAGTCATAGTAATCAAATATTGTTTGAAAATAAGAATAGTCAAATTTACTTAAAGAGTGACCGAAAAAAATTATTTCCTTTATATCGTTCTTACTAGGTAATATATTATCCTGATAAGTTTTAGCTAACTTGGTTTCTGTCATTTGTCGGAATGTTTTGGTAAATCTAAAACTTTCCGACTCAGGATTAACTTTATCTTGGTCAATATCAATACCGAACAAGATCGAATCTAACTCTGCCTTACCGTGTACATTTACAATATTTAATCCATGCATAGAAAATGGGTCCGTATAGTTGAACGAAAATATCTGGTCTTTACAAGCAGGCAAACTTTTTTGTGTAATTCTACATATATTTTTCTCCGCATTACGTTGATAGGTTTCATCTGATACCTTAGAAATGTAATTAGCAAAGGATTTTTCAAATAAACGTAATTCGTCATACAGATATTCTATGAAATTATCTGCTGTGTATGTTTTTTCTCTCTCTGGTAAAAAACATGCCAAGTGTAAACATAATTGTGAGGCAATATTTTGATCATTGTCAACATGTCTGAAATAATATTGCATCGATTCTATATTTGGAATATTCTCCAATCCTTCGGGATTATATAAAAATTCCAACATTTTTTTTTCGATATCTTGCCATTCATAATTTTCGACATCATTATTTGTATTCGAATAGAAAAAAATTAAATCCCAAAATGTTAAATTACTTTCAGGTAGCAAATCATAAATGGGTATATCATATCTATCAGGCACACCTATTTTATGCTCAACTCTAGCATAGGTTCTACTCCGCTTATACTCCTCACTGTCAAATAAAGCGCTAAAATAGGTTCCTTTTCTAAACATATAAGTTTTAAAGTATCCTGATGCATGAATCAAGTAATTAAGAATATCCGAACTAATTCTATCAGCAAAAAAATCATAATAGGATGATTTTAACCCTGAAGCTAGATCAAAACCATTTCCTAATATAATTAACTTTTTGTTTTCCATTATGGCATTCACTCCTACATCAATTTAAAGCTATAATTCTAAGTTTTTTGTGTATTCAATAGAATTAACTATCGAACGTATTTCAGCTGTATTTCCATCAAATTGAACAAACATCTCTCCCGTTTTATCCACCAAATGCCAGATACCATCTTCAAGGCGTTCAGTTTTCGTAAAATCCATTGCACTAAATTTCTCATTCAGAAGCTTCACTATTTTTTCATGATCAGTCAATTCTCCTATACCTCCTAGTTTTTCTTATTTAACTCGATTTATGCAAATTGAACTTTAGCAATTTGAAAGTCAAAGTATATTCCTGATAACCAGTCTTCCGTACCCGTTTTTTCATCTGTTTTGTGGATCACATCTTCTTCACCTTTCACAGAATTAATTAACTCAATAATTTCCCTTGCTTCTGTTTCCGTAAATAACCCCAACTCTTCCTTTTTTTGTGTGAAACATAAATTTTCAGTAGCTGCATCCACACTCAAAAATCCAATAAGCTCTTTTGAAAAATGGCTCAAGACAATGACTGTCCATTCTTTCTTTCGCTTATTCTCAAAAGAAATGACATTCCCTTCAGTCTTCATTCTCATTCACCAAAATAAACTGATTCCTCCCATAGACCATCTCATACTCTCGGTGACATGAGATACATAAGTAACGCCCATTCGCATACAAACGATCTCCCTTTCTTTCTCTTACTTGTTTTGCGAGTTCACCACAGTTACATTCAATCCAACTTGGTGGCCAATATAGGCGTTTGTTGTAAGGTGTGATCGGTACTTTCCATTGACCACCGTAACATTTTCTTTCTTGTGACAACTCAACCACTCCCTTCATTGGGCTTTTAGACGCTTAACTGTTCTCTTTCTGTAAAGCGAATTCCTTCAGCGTAGCCTGAGTAGAACGCTTCATTGTTCTTTGTTTGATGGGAAGTATCTTTTCCAGGTACCAATTTCATTCGTTCGACTTCCTCTTGAACTATTTCAGGTACCTGTAAGGCGATTTCATAGCCGTTTGTTCGTACTTGATTCCTGAAGGTTTTTGACAATCCTACCAAATATCCTTCTATATAGTCTTGTTTTAACTGCCATTTCCGTTTGTATTTTCGTTTTATTTCAGGCAACTGCAGGAACTGTCTTGCACAATAAGCAGCACTGCCTCGGGCGTAATCAAAGATAATTTGCGCTATTTGAACGTCTGATTCTACACCCACAAAGCGCAATTCTATCGGGGAACCTGCGACATAATAAGTACGGACACGAAAGTTTTCTGAAATAATCGAGGCTAGTCGATAGAGCCATTTTTGCGGACGTCCTTGATAAATAATCGTTTTGATCACTGCTTCTGATTTTTGCTCATGTTTGTAGCTGAAGACATCTTCTTCGGCTATATTGTGCTGAAGCATTAACTCTTGCGCTTTCGCTAAAGCAGACATCGACTCTTCATCGCTAGCATCATTCGCTAAGGCAAGTAACTTAACGATTTTCTGCTTGGCTTTTTCATCCATCAGCGCCTACTCTCTTTCTATCAACCAGTATAAATTGCATTCTCGGTCATCTGAATAGGTGTAGCGTAAATGGTAACCGGCACTGCGTACCAGCTCTTTAAAAACAGTCGTTGGACCATGATTGTCCAGTGGTCCCTCTTTTTGCCAAAGGGGTACACGTAGCGTGTCTGCAACGTCCTTAGATAACGTACCTTTATCAATCAGAACATCTAGCACCTGATTCACCGTCAAATAATTAATCTCTGATTCCATTAGGCACGTCCTCCTGATTATCAGTGACCAATGTTTCCTCTTGTGTAGGGTAGTGGGTTTGTTTCACCGCAAAGGCTTCTGCTTCGGTTTTGGTTGGAAAGCTAGCAGCGACCGCTCCTCTCACATAAACCACGAATTGCCCATTTTCTTCTTTGATTTTGACCATTGGTATCGCTCCCTTTTCTTTTTATTTTAGTCTACCATACAGATAGACATTGTTTGCACCTTTATTTTTTGCTATAATAAAGGTGCAAATACAATGCTAAACCGTTACCTGCTTATCTTAACTCGTAATTAAGATAAGCTTTTTTTGTGTCTTGAATGACTACGCAACATATTTTTTCTCCCTTAATTTGCCTCTTGCATTGACAATTTCTAACCATTGATTGACTGTTTCTAGTAGGTATTCATCTGGACTTTTGTTGTTTGAACCTGATATTTGTACAAGTTCTGAATCGTGGTACTCAATAGTGTAATACGGCTTATCAGGTTCATACGCTTTACGGACAAACACTATGGTTGTGTCTCCATCTGCATGTTCATCGATATAACTATTTGTCCCCACGCAATGTTTCAACTTTTTTCCTTCTTCTATTAATTCGTTGGCTTCTTTAGGTAAAATGAATTTCACATCATTTATCGTCATTTCAAGAAAGGCTTCCTCGAGTGCTCTTTTTTCAAATTCCCTTCGTACAACCTCTCGTTCCATCGCATTTATTGTTTCTACGGCTTTATCATGTGCTTTTTCAAGGTCTCTTGGTAGGCAATTCATTGAGTTGAGCGGAATATTTAAATCCTTAAGTGCATTGAAATAGTCATGATAGTAACCTATTTTCTTCTTTTGCTTTATGAGGTAATTTTGAAGAGTGATTGGCTTGACCTCTTTTGGTATCTTCTTTACATCATCTGCGCCTATAAACGCTTCAACACCCGCAATATATTTCGTTCCCAATGATTCAAGTGCTTGCTTTACTCGATAGGCTTGATAGCTTCGATTGCTGTTTCTGAAAAATACTTTGTTTCGCTTCAACCACTTCATCGTGATTGACCGCATGTCTAGCTTCCTTTCTAGAATCTGCTTGGCTAACTCTAGCGCATTGATTCGTTGTGCATACTCAATTCGCTGTCTGTATTTGTAAATAAAGGCAATTTCATCTTCCCTTATATCATCTAGTGAGAGATATCGTAACTCTGAAACAGTCAGTAGACGGTCAACCCATTGGTTATTATAAAGGGGCGGACGTTCGTGATAGGTGGCAAACATGCTACCTATCTGAATCAATCGAAAATCATAGGCAAAATCGGAAACTGCACCGACTTTGATATGACTATCATTACTAAAGTGTTCCAAATTCACTAATTTCTCTCGAAAGTATTGCTTGCCTTTTTCAAATAAAGAACGGACTTCGTAAGTTTGTATCTCAATCCGTTTACTGGTCGAGAGGATAATTCTGTAGTGGTCTCTACGGTCGAAGAATGTTAGTCGAGAGTTCTTCGTGAGCCGTCTTTCATAAGTTAAGAAATGCTTTCGTTCAGAACCGACGATTGTCTGTTGTTTGTTTTCCCATTTGTAGGTAGGCATATTGTAATAACACCATTCGAAAAATGCCTTTGGTGGTTTCAAACAGTTTTTGGCGTAGTCATTAGCAGTTTCAATCTTTCTCATAACATATCTAGCAAACTTAATTGCTCTCCTTCCATCATTTTTGTCTTGTCCTTTGTGCTGTTGGTTTTCTTAGTTTCTTTTTTCTTCGGTTTCACCTGATTGATATTCTGCGGTTTCTTGGGCTCCTCTTTCTTTGGCTTGCTCTTTTGAACCATTTCCTTGGCAAAATCATTAGTAACTACGGTAACTGGTTGTTTAAAGTAGTGCGCTATCCATAAGTAAACCAATTCGTGATCGATAATGGCACACCCGCCGACTTGATACTGTACTGCTTGTGAGTAAGCATATTGGTGAGCCTTTTTAAGCGATTTTTCAGGGGTCAAAATCCCTTGATATAACGCAATGTCCTTTTGCTTACATAGCCATTCGTACATCATTTTCTCGCTAGGTGACGTTTTTTCAGTCAGTTCGATTGATAATTTTTCAAGTGCTACACGTTTGATTCGATTCATCGTTTTCCCTCCAAATTTTTAAGATAGGTGTGCTTTTCTAACTGCTAGAAAAGCACACTCGGAATCATAACTTGCCTTCTTCTCGATAAGAGTAGTAATCATCACTGCCAACGATGATGTGGTCTAGTAATTCAATGCCCATCAGCTCTCCTGCAAGTACCATGCGTTTGGTCACTTGGTTATCCGCAATGCTTGGTTTCGGATTACCAGAAGGGTGATTGTGGGCGATTAGAATGCGAGAAGCGTTGGACAATAGCGCTCGTTGAAATAGATTCTTCGGTTCGACAAACGTTTGATTGATGGTTCCTTTATGAACGACTGAGTAACTGGTCAAGTTGTTTCTCATATCCAAGCAAAGCAGAACGAGATTTTCTTGTGTGTCCAATCCGATTTCATTCTGAAGCCATGTCGCTATCGTATAACTTGAGGTGGTATTTAGCGGAACAAAGCGTTCCATTGCACAAATTTCTTGTTTCACTTTAACGATTTCGTAGACTGTTTCCATATCATTCACTCTTTTCTTTCTTTTTGTTTTGGTCTTTACAAATCCATTTGAGTTAAGCGATTTGTGGGTGGCGAAAAAATTTGATTTGAAGAAATGTCACTGGGCATTTGTTTATACTCCTCCTTTCTCGTTGTTTGATCTTCGAACATTCGAGCATAGCTGATAGCGGTTTGGCGTGCTTAGCCCTTACACCTGTAGCAGGCGGAAAAAAAGGGAGTGCTGTAGGAAAAAGTTTTGTGCGGGTTTCGCAAAAGTTTTTACGCCCCTTTTTTTCTGACTGCGGAAGGTGTATAAGCACTCTCGCCAATCCGATAGCAGCATGATCGAGTGGTCGAAAACAACGAATAGGAGTTGAAACAAATGCCCAGCGCTCTGACATTTCTTCAAATCTAACAAAGATTCCGGAACGGAATCTTTCCACCTGCGGATCTCATTGCTTTAGCAAGGAGGTTCCGCTTCTCTTTTCTCTTGAACTTGTTCTTTTGACCTTGAGTGATCTATGGGTTTGTGGCTTTTCCTGTCTGATAATCGATCGTTACACCATTTTGAACGTTGTGGATCAAGACATTGAATTGAACGTCATTGTTTTCAATGCTTTGTGCTTCCATTTGAATCGCTCTGGGCAACAATTCTCGCTCTCTAAATATCGGTGTGACCCGATAGCGTACGTGGTTATTGGTTTTTCTCAAATAGTTGGCCACTTCATTTTCAAATTGAACCATGTGGATCTGGTTCAGCTGTTGAGTGCCGGTAAACAAATTTTTCCAGTTATCATTTTCACCGGTCATTTGAAAGCCGATTAAGTGACTTCTATTATAGAGCCAAACATTATTTTCAAGCTTTTTCTGATTCCAACCGGTAGGATAGACGTTTGATATATCGCCTCGTTCTTCTGTAGGCATCATCGATTGGTGTAGCATCGCATTTGCGACACCGACACGATTCAACGAATCGAGATCCGAAAAGGTTTGCCAAGACCCTGCATCGATCGATGCCTCTTCAGCTGTAAAACTTGGTCGGTTTCGATTTACTCGTATGACAACGTTCTGACCGTCAAAATCAGGAAGATTTTCAATCTCTTCAGCTGAGATTTGTTCCTGGGCCGTCCATTCGTCTAGGAAGGCAGGCAACTGAACTTCGACTTCTGATAAATCCACTAATGAAGCAGTGAATCCAAGCAAACTGATCAACGCTGCAAGGATAAATTTTGACTTATGTTTCATAACAATCTCCTTTTATACGTATTAGTGCATTAGTCTTTTATTTTGGTGGTTAGTGGACTAAGCGTAAGCCCACATTTCATTTTTTGGTATCTTGGTCATCGTTACAGTCCAACCATAAGAACCGTCTGTGTAATAATATTCTTTATCCTCTTCCTCGTCTTTTAATCTTTGCCATTCGTTATGATTATCATTGAGTCTTAGACACTCTTCAAAGGCTTTTGTCGCTTTTCTCAAAGTCGTAAAAACTCCAATTTTAATATCTCCACTGCCAGGATATTCTTCTACCACAATAAACAATTTAGTCACTCCTTTTTATTCCGTAATCTCTTCCTACTATCAAAATAGCCAATCTACAAATCTACTATGCTTTCAATGAGATTAATAGCCGATTCAAGGTTATCCTCTGCTTCCCCCATGTCATTAATATGTTCTTGTGCCTTCTCATAGCGTTCGCTTCCCCACAAATTTTCTGGCATATTTTCTGTGTATTCTTCCTCTTCTTCTCTTAAGTTTTCTAATTGATTTTTTAATTCGCTTACTTGCTCGAAAATCTCCTTCAGAGATTTTCTTCTTTTTGCATTCAAAATAACTCCTCCTTCCTAACACCATTCACTTTCAAAGTCTTCAGAATCTTTAACAAGAAAAGACATCTTATCTACAATCCGTTGCTGAGAAACGCTTCTAATGTACTCTAATCCCTGCTCTTGTCGTTCTTTCCTTTCTTGCTCCTCCAACTCACCAATTTGCTTCATCCGCTGCTGTTGCTGTTTATAATCTGTTCTGTTTGGAAACACACTCCCTTCAGCGTTTTTAACAATTTTCAACAAGTTCTTTCTATCCTGGTCGGACAAAGATTCTCCATTCATTAATTTGTCGATCGCTAGATACATTTCTTCATAATCAATGTCAAAAATCTTTAGTTTCATCTTGATCTCCTCCAGTTTGATTTAATTTGGATTTTGGCAAAGAAGAAGGAAGCCTTGCGCCCTTCTTCTTTCCGTAAAATCAATTAAAACAAGGCGAGTTGTTCAGCACCTTCAGGAATGACCCAAACGTCTGGTTCCTCTTTTTGTATTCTTTTTGGTGCAGTTGCTGGATCCTGCTTCTTCCTCGTGATCCATGCGGGATTTATCATGTGAAACGGTGTGTACCAAGTAGACGTTTCCTCACCCGACATGGAATTTTTCACTTTGCATACGGCATTGATTCCGCATAACGAAAGTTGAACATAAGCCATCAGTAAGCAGTTTTCGTCAATGTCTTCACACTCCACTTTCAGTTGCTTCTGGTAGTTATAACCCCCGCTTTCCATTGCTACCGCAAAAGCTAAAACCATGCTACCAGCGCCAATGCAAGGCTCATAGTAGCCAATCCATCCCTTTTCCTCTATTAAGGTCTCATTATTGGAAAAAGTCATTCTAGCCATCAATTCTGCAATATGAGAAGGTGTAAAAAATTGACCTGTATTTTTACTGCTTATGTTTAATTCCATGTAAATTGCGCCTAGCCAATCTTGTACCTTGTATTCAAACGCCATGGTAAGCAATCCTAAGCAATCTCCAAAAAGACAAGCTTCTTCCCTCGTATATTTGCCGACAGTCGCTAAATAGGCGGCTTCTCGCTCCTCGTACTGAACTTTGTCCACACTGTTTGAAAAAGCATAAGCCATCATATGCACCCAATCGAAGAAAACGGTAGAGATATTTCGTTTTCCTGATAGACTCTGTAATTTCGTAGTGATCATTTTTTGATAGTTTCGCTTGTCTTTCATGTTTTCCTCCAATAATTTCAGTTGGTTTTACATTCTTTTTCCTGCGTATCAGAAAATAAATTAATCAAATGGCAAATCTAATCCTAAATATTCGGCTTCTTTAAACCACTCTTCATGTAATTCTAGATTTTCGCACGACATCGTTTCCCAATTTCTAAGATAGGCAGTTTTTGTTTGGTACTTTGCGACATTACCGATTGCGACTATATACAAAAATCGGTACCTCTTACCGTTTCTATACCACCCTCGGTCATACTTTTTGTCATAGTAAGTTAACTCTTCAGCCATCTGTATCACGTCTCCTTTTTAGAAATATCAGTCAACCGCCGAAGCGGTTGACAATTTTTTGTCCTCTTACAAGCTGTTATCAATCGCGGTTTTTCCCACTTCGTTGTACGAAACATCGATTAGTTGGAAAAGATTAGAATCGTCTTCAAAACCAAAACTATCAATGAATTCAGTGAATTCTCCTCTTTTACTTTCAAATTCCTTGAATTGGTCACTTCCTTCCAACGCGCCAGTCATGCTGATAAAAAAGGTTTGATAACCGACTGGATTTGATACTATCGGTGTAACCGAATCCTTAAACAGTGCTTTTGCAAAGCCATGTGCCTTCTTCACCTCTTTTTTGAAACTTGGTAGTGCCGTAACAATCATTGCGTTATTTGTGATAAATTCCATTTGAAATCTCCTCCATTTTTTGTTTTTTGTCTTTACAAATCCATTTGAGTTAAGCGATTTGTGGGTGGCGAAAAGTTTTGATTTTAAGAAATGTCATTGGTCATTTGTTTTTATTTCTCCTTTCTTCGTTGTTGATCTCGGACATTCGAGCATAGCTGATAGCGGTTTGGCGTGCTTAGAACTTACACCGGTGATAGGCAGAAAAAAAGGGAATGCTGTAGAAAAAAGTTTTGTGATCTTTGCAAAAGTTTTTTCGCCCCTTTTTTTCTGACTGGCGCTGGTGTATAAGCGAACTAGCCAACCCGATAGCAGCATGATCGATGGACGAAACAACGAACAGGAGTGAAACAAATGCCCGACGCCCTGACATTTCTTCAAATCTAACTAAGATTCCGGTACGGAATCTTTCCACCTGCGGATCTCGTTGCTTTAGCAAGGAGGTTCCGCTTCTCTTGTTCCTTCATTTTTTATGTACTAGGTCAACCGCCGAAGCGGCTGACCTCCTTGTTCTGCTTTAAAATGGCAAATCATCATCTGAAACGTCTAACGTGGCGCCTACTGGTGCGCCTGCTGGCATGTCGTTATCACTCGGGAAACTAGATGGTACTGGCTCGTTGTAGTTCTGACGATTGGCTTGCTGAGTGGGTTGACTCGGTTGTGTACTTTGACGTTGTTCGCTTGTTGCCTTTGATTCTAACAATTGGAAACTGTCTGCTAAAACTTCAGTCACATAGACTCGCTGTCCTTGTTGGTTGTCGTAAGAACGTGTTTGGATTCGTCCGGTCACTCCAAGCAATGTACCCTTGCGAGCATAATTAGCAAGGGTTTCCGCTGGCTTTCTCCAAATCACACACTGAATGAAGTCTGCTTCACGCTCTCCCGCTTGGTTGGTAAAGTTTCGATTGATGGCAAGGGTAAAAGTAGCCACACCTTTTCCACCGCTCGTATAGCGCAAATCAGGGTCTTTCGTTAAACGTCCTACTAAAGTTACATTGTTAATCATATTTTTTCCTCTTTTCTATTAGATAATTTCTTAGTTCCAATAATTTATAAATAGCCATACACAAAGAGCGACAATTACAATACCCACTACTTTTTTAATCGCTCTTTTCACGATTCCACTTAAAAATCCGAAAGCCAGTGACCGAAGTATTCCGATACCAAAGGCACTTCCTATAAGCGGAATCATTCTTTCAAACATTTCCTTTGGCATTAGTCATATTCACCTCTTAGTTTTTTTGCACAAGGTGCGCAAACGTACCCAACGCCCCAAGCACCGCTTGGGTATTCGTTTAACATGTAGCGACATTCTTCACACTCGCCGTAATAAGTCGCTTCACTCTGAAAATCGATCGATTGTTTTAAGCGTCCCAAGTTGATTTCAATCGTTCTGAGCCGTTTCAACCCATGGTCATCTTCACGATACACGTCGCAATAGGCTACTGGTGATTCGATATGATTGACACCAATAACATCCCCTCTTGCAATCATTTCCTCTTGAAAGACAAAAGAATTTTTACATTTGTACTTCTTACCATCATTTATCATCATTTTTTGGTACGAAAGGGTTATGAAACCCTTTCGTACGCCTCCTTTTCCGTTGTATTGTGCTGTTCTTTATGCAAGTCCTTCAGGGATTCGATTGCCTGCTTGATTCCCTCTAATTCGGTCAATGTATATTTTTCGCCCAACTCTATCCAATTAATTGGCATTTCAATCATTCCTTTCCTGATTCTTTGGCTTAGAGTTTCCCGAAGTGACCGATCGTTTCTAAAAAAACAAGGGCATGTGCTAGGTCATAAACACTATTCAACGTATGTTTGCGGTATTGAATAGAACTAGAGCGGTCTTTCATCATCAATGAAATTGTTTTGTTTTTGAAAAAGGCAACTGCGTTCATCGTCTCTGTTTCAAAAATTTGTTCACCATCGTGTGTGTCTAACTGTTCTAAATGTTGATAAATAGTTTCTGCTTGCGAATATTTCGCTTGAATCGCTTGCTCTATAACATCATCATCATAGTCGCAAAATACGTACGTATTACAGCCCTCTAATATCTCCCCTTGTACTTTTTCGTCATAGCGAATGCTCCCCCACCGTTTTTGGATTTGGTGACGAACCTTTTCAGTTTCAAGCGTTAAATCATGTAATGTTACTTTGATAGAAGTGCTACCGTAGCCCACCATTTCAACCCGAATACGTACTTTTTTCGTATCAATTCCTTGCTCTCTCAAACTCTTTTTGATATTTACTGCGGTAATTTCCATGTGAATCTCTCCTTATTGGTCGGTTTTGTTCCTGACAAGTTCATTTCAGTTAAGCGATTTGTGGGTGGTGAAAAAATTTGATTTTATTGAATGTCTGCAACGATTTGTTTAGAATTCTCCTTTCTTTGTTGGTTGATATCGATCATTTCGAGCTGAAGCTGATAGCGGGTTGGCGTGCTTAGCCCTTACACCTGGAGCAGGCAGAAAAAAAGGGAGTGCTGTAGGAAAAAGTTTTGTGCTCTTTGCAAAAGTTTTTCCGCCCCTTCTTTTTCTGACTGCGGAAGGTGTATAAGCACTCTCGCCAGACCGATAGCAGCTGCTCGATAGGAGCGAAACCAACAAACAGGAATGAAACAAATCCGTTGCGCTCTGACAGTCAATACAATCTAAAAAAGATTCCGGCATCGGAATCTTACGCCCTGCGGAAATCATTGCTTGTCAATGAGGTTCCGCTTCTCTTATCTTTTGAACTTTTGTTTGATTCTTTTGACTTTTATGAAGAGATTACTTGGTGGTTTTCTTACTATTAGAAGTGTCGCGACAAACAAAAAACCAGCTCAATTCCCTTAACGTTAAGGAATCAAACTGGTTCATATGATATAATGGTAGGCGACAGTAAAGTTTAATGACGGTGGCTATCCATGGAAAGTGAGGTGGTGCGTATGAGCGTACTTCCAATATCTTATGAAAGGAGACGCCTTTTGTCTGCATACGAAACAATTCAGACCATCCTTGGCTTTGGTATGTTTACCATTGCTTTGATCAGTCTGGTTGTCAAGTTGCTTAAAAACGACAAAAAGAAATAGCCGTCACTTTAGCGAGCAGACAAGCTATTTCTTTTTGATATAGTTATATTCGCCACCGTCTTTAATCGGTGCTGTCATAAGGGGAGTTGTTGTCGCAACTCCTCTTTACATACTTATTATACCATGGTAGCGCTGAAAAAACTACATAAACGCCGAAAAGGGAAAGCTCGTCTTTCCTTTTTTTGTTGCCCCGTAAGCGGGGGAGGCGGTCGGAGTGTCGGGGCAACAAAAAAAATCATCCTAATGCAACTGAGCCTCAAAAATTGCCACGATCGTGTTCATAGCTGGTCTCCATTCTTTAGATTTTATCTTTCATTAATAAAGTCGTTTTCATCTAACATTCGTTTCAAGACTGAAGTAAATTCATTACTGGATACGATGTGCAGTCGATCAAACGCTGTAGGATCTATCTTTAATTTTTCGTCTTGTTGTTTTAATATAAAATATTCCTTGAACGTGTCCAGGGAGTTATAAATTATGTTGCTTGGTGTCACATAGATTAATTGAGCATTTTTTTTCTGAGTAAGAACGCGAAGGTATTTCGGAAAGATTGCCCTGGTATATCGATTTTGAGATTTGAGCGTCAGCTCAATTTCAAAATGCCAGTCACTAACTTCAGCCAATTTGTTTTCAAATCGTAAAATATAATCTGAAACATGAAAGAGCGTGCCTTTTTTTGCTTTGGACATATCTTTCTTCTCGTACATCTGCCGACGCTCTGACTGAGCCAGCAAAAATGTTGGCCTTGTTTTTGCCATGCGAATGGATTCGATTAAATAATTAGAGACCTCTATATGGTGTTTCAAATTATATTCTGGGACTTTTGGAAAAGAGTAAATGCCTCCAATAGAATTGTGTCCTTTTTTTGTCAGGAAGAAATAACGCAAATTAGATTCTTCTTGAATCTGTATATAATCAATTAACTCGTGATTCAACAATGATGATACCCTGTTATATACTGAACTAAGTTGATATGAATACTCAAGATTTATTAATTTCATCATTTGCTCTGCTGTCATGATTCTTAGTTCATGTAACATGTTTAGAATCAGCCATTCTGTATTTTCCGTTCTGAATTCATTGTGTTTACTGTAAAGGAGTTCTCGAATTTTAATCAGCACCTTTCATATCTATTCTGGACTAATAAATAAAATAAAGCCAAACCGCGAGTTACTAGCAAGTTAAAGCGACAGCCCCTTCAAGGTTTGGTGAAGGGGCGCGGGCGCAAGGGGTTGTTGTTGCCTCGAACCAATATTTTTAAGCTATCTAGTAAAAGTGTAGGCTATCTTTTTCTGGGTTATGGTTCGGACTACACTAAGCTACAATCAATATTAAGGCATCATTATCTCATTTAGGTTTATGGTTCTGTGCCAGCCCCTTCAAGACTTGGTGAAGGGGCGTTGGCGCAAGGGGTAGTTGTAAGTTCCCTCTTTCAATGATTGAAAGAGGGCGGAGGGTGATAGTTAGAGACCCCCATGAATGGGGGTAGGGGGTTGATCCCTTTAATCTTTTCCATCTTCCACTTATCTACTCTTCTTACTTTGATCTATCATAATTTGTTTCGCTTAGTGGGCGCCTTGCCGCTGTTGTCACTGGTTTATTTTTCCGGTTCCTGACCATTTACGGTAAAACTGGGGATTTTTCCCACGTTGTCCGTAAATGGTCAGGAATTTTGCTTTAGCAAAAAGGAAGAATAAACCTTGGTGTGACAACGTTCAGCGGCAAGGCGCCCACGGTCTTCGATTCCAAAGCTATTCCAACCCTATTCTAAAGCTATTCCAAGGCTATTCCAAAAAATCATGATTAAATTTCATCGATTAGCTGGATTTGTGACGTACACACGCACGGCTTGTTCACGTACGCTTTTAGATTTTCGGTAGACCACAAACTCGCCTTGACGTAAATCTTTGAACTCGTCTGGATGGACTGAAAAGTTACGAACGTTACGAACGGTTCCTCTTGAAGCCACCCAATCAGTCTTCTCAACATCACTATAGCCATGCTCTTGTTCCACCATCGAAGTCTTCTCGACGTCGCTATAGGTTCCAATGAGAGACGTCCATTGATCAACTTCTTTTCCTGAATTGACTTGACCGATGAAGTACGTGTTACAGTTACCAACCATCTGTTCTGTCAGTATTGGATCGATTCGATCAATGTCTGCTAACATCTGTGGGCTGAAAATTGTATGAAGTCCGGCTCCCCTTCCTTTGTTTACCGTATCTAAAAATGAATCGTTCATGTAGACAGACGGTTCATCACAAACAAGTAAGAAAGGTTTAAATTCACTGTAGATATAATTCTCAGAAGCTAAATAATTCACTTCAGAAACAAAAAATTGAGCGAGCGTTTTAATGTAATCTTTGTACACCAACCCGTTCAATGTCAGAAACATGACCTCATTATTTTGGCTGTCTTTTAATAAATCAAGCTCTTCAACGCCTTCTTCAGATGTATCAAACAGGTAACCTAGCTCGCTATCGATCAACATATTGATGTTTGTCTGCAGGGCTTCTGACGTGGCATAAAGGTAAAATGGATTGTCTTTATGTTCGTAGCGCATGAACAATTTTTTGAACATATCCTTTTCTTTTTGAGGAAGAAGATAGCGAAAGCGCCGGATCAAATAGTACAGCTCTTCTAATGGCAAGTGGTCTGGATTGATCTCAATCAACGTTTCACCGACGGGATCACTACTGATTTCATCTTCAATATCCAACTCTTCCAAACGATTTTTCTTTCGCTGGTCATCGGTTTCCTCGCTGTCTTCTGTCTCTTTTTTCTTTGAAGTGGATTTCTTTTTCTTCTCTTCTTTTTCTTCGACAGCCATGAACAGTAAGTCTTCTTTCTCGTCTAGCTGCGTAGCCAAAAACTTCATTAATACATTTCTTGGTAGGAAGTACTCGGACACTTGTTGAAGCGTGCGATCGATTCCAAACAAGTCTAAGAATTGAATCGTTGCTTGAATCAGTGATTTCGCTGCACCAGAATAGAAGACACTTTCTGTTTCGGCAAGTGTGATCAATCGGTCCCGCACCATAACACTGTTCCCGTGTTTGATAGGATTGTACCGGACGTTTTCCGTATCACTAAAAACTTTGACTGATTTTCCGTACTTATTAGCGATTCCCTCAATCGATTCTAAGGTGTCTTTGGCTCCTTTTCCATCGATGTACAAGATCGGAATATTGTGTTCGATCGCATAGTCGATAAAAATCATATTTAAGGTGGTTTTCCCACTCCCTGTTGTTCCGGTAAAGGTCGCGTGTTGATTCAACTCAGAAAATGACATGGTATAAGGATGACCGAATTCCTCAACACCAACGAACAAAGGCGGTTCTTTGGTCGTGGTTTCACCCATGCCTCTTCGTTCTCGTGCCTGAGTTCTTTCTTTTTTTTGTTCTTCTTTAAATCGTTCATTTTCTTCTTTCACGATGTCAAACTTGTTCTCTTTTCGTTTCTTGTAGTCTTTACTTTTTCGAATCATTGATAGTTCTTCTTCTTTGGACTTTACTTTCCGTTTGCTGACGAATCCAACAACAAGGGCAAAAAATGCACATTGTGTGACGGATCCAAGCAATAACGCAAACAAGCTGCCAACGGTAAATGGCAGCTTGTTTGGTAAGAAATTAAGCGGAAAGAAGTTGTAACAGCTGAGGTAAATAATTGGTGTCCAAAGAAACGCTAGAAGAAAATTGACGAGTAATCCACCAAAGTAAACGACGGCCGATAGCACAAGGTATCGTTCAAATAAGGGGATATAGTCACGTTTCCCTAAAGCGCCATTTTTTTCTTTTTGACTGATCCAATACAAAAAGCAAAAAGGAATGAGCCCAACAATCGTAAAAGGATAGAAGACCAACAACAGCCCTGATACGATTAGGCTGATCTGACTTAACTTTCCTTGTGGCTCTTTTGCGCCGCCTCCTGAAGGGGACTTATCTGAAAAGGCGGCGTCAAATGCTCCTTGATTCCATATACTCATAGTTACTTTCTCCTCACTGGTTGACGGACGGTTTGATTGTCTTTTTTAAGGTATTTGTCTGCTCCGGCATGTTTTTGTTCATTACTCGTTGCTTGTTTCTTTGTGGATTTTCCGCGTTCTTTTTTCGGTGCCTTCGCTGGATTTCGAACCGTTTGTCCTTTTGTATGCTTTGAATTTGACCCTTGATTCGACGCAAGTTCTCCTGTGGTACGATCTACTTGACGAGCATTAGTTCCGACACTCTTTGTCTTTGCGCCACCATCTGAAGTACTTTGTGTCGGTTCACTACGTTCTTGACGTTGTTGAGCAGGTGTCTGCTTTCCTGTCTTAGCGACTTTGGTTCCAACGGCAGCTTCCTTAGAAGAGGCTCGTTCTGATTGTTTCTCTCTGCCCTGCGCTTCCCCAGAACCAGTTGACTGTTCCTTACGGTTTGTCCGTTTCTCCGATTCTTCCTGTCCCTGACGTGGTTTATTCAAGTCTTGAGACGCCGCTTCTTCAGGAGTAGGCGTAGATTGTTGAGGGGAATCTGTGGATTGCTGTCTATTTTGACGTCGATCACTGACCGGTCCAGATTGACCATTTGTCTTATTCAATTCATTGTCATCTGAACCTGATTGTTCTGAATCCTTTGGATCAACTTCTTTACGAGCGGCGCGTTGCGCGCGCAAGTCCTGCTTGTCTTTGTCCGTTGGTTTATTCAAATCTTGGCCATTTGCATCTTTTTCTTTGTCCGTAGATTCAGCTTTTTTATTCGCTTCTGCGGCTTTGTTTCGTTCGGCTCTAAGGGCATTTTCAGGTTTATTTTTCTTGTTTACCTCGTTCAACCCATGACTGGAAGCACCAATCTTTTCAGCTTCAGCTTGTTTCTTCTTATACCGTTCTTTGGCATCTTCTCGTTGCTGTTGACGTGCAGCCTTTTGCGCTGCTTGTTCAGCTTTCGCTTGCCTATTTGCTTGAATCGGGTGTCGTAGAGCCATTCCCATACGACTTAATTTGCTTGCGTAGGGTCCAGGTGTGAAGATAATGCCCAAGAACCGTCGAAAGGTCCAAAGAAATGGCGGTGCTAAGATCCAAGCAATAAACGTAATGACGCGGTCTAGCGGATCCGTTGTTTGGGTATTCATTACACTATAAGCCAATGTCACATAGCTCATAAAAATCACCATCAGTAGGCTGATCCCACCTTTGATAAACATGATCGTCCCAAGCCCTTTGAAGTAACTCCCTAAGACATCTTTTCCTTGAATCACCATGGCAAATATCAATGCGATCGGGAAAAAGACAGGAATGGCAACCAACAAGAACTGAAAGGCGATTCGTACGATTCCTAATAGGCCATAAATGAAAAACTGAAGTCCGTTCGTGATCACATACAAAAACGCAAGTCCAGTCCATCGAAAGGCGTTTGTATAGATCGGATTCGTATTTCCTAGTTCGTCCACCTCATAGTCTGTCACGTCTTCTACAAACGCTACCTGGGCTTCTGAAGCAGAATCATTATCTAATAATGCACCAATCCGATCAAAACTTTGACCGTTATACTCGATGGCTTGTTCTCGTATCTCGGCTTCATCTGCGGTACCATATTGCATGTAAAGATATGGCACGTACACATTGTTGTAAAAGACCTCTGCAGCCAATCGGTTCGCTAAATCATTGTCAGCCTCTTCACCATTTCCAGGGACAAAGTGAGTTTGGCCTTCCGGCTTGAAGTTAGGATTGACCCCTGCAAGAGCTTTTTCTAGCTGGTGATCGATTGAGATCACACCGTCAAAGAAAAACTCATTGCCTTTTGGATCCGTAAAAATCGCAAAGGAGATCATAGTCAGTATCGCTAGTCCAAAGATTTTAACGGCTTCAAAGAATTGTCCGGTCGTTGCGTATTTAATGACCATAAAAAGGGCAACCATAACCAAACCAAAAGTTGTGGCTACGTTGACCAGGGAGTTGGCTAAGTCTAAAGACAATTCCTGAAAGGGTTCCTTCACTTGCGTCGCTAGATCCAAGGAGAAAAGGCCTTTCACCATTCGCGCGTTAAAACGCCCGATTGCTGAAGCAGCCGACCACACCCAATTTTTGATCATGGAATCTAAGTTTTGGCGAAATTCATTGATTTTATTCAGGCTTGAAAACTCCTTATTCATTAAAGAAAAGGAGTTTTCTTCATACCTATTGTAGATTTCATCTTTGTCTTCTGTCGGCTCTTTGTTCACTACTGGAAAGCCTTTTTCTTCACTGACGGCTACATACATGACTTCTGTTTTCGCTTCTGCTTGAATCGGGTGTGACGTATTGAAGCCGATGAACGAAAACAGTAAGACAAGAAACAGTAGACACTTTTTCTTCATAAGTTCCTCCTTTCTAGAATTCATCCTCTTGCTCAAGCGCTAAAGCTTTTTGTGTTCCTTCATCGGACGTATCCGTGGATTTGATTGCCTCAAGCCATTCTGCGAATAAGACATCGATCGCAATGGCTTGATTTCTGCCCTTATGATCCTGAAACAGACAGGTTCCTTGCTTCAAAGATTCGATCCGTTCTTTGTTGCTTTTGTTGACGGACATGCCAAAGAATGAGAGAACTTGTTCTTGTTGATCCTTGGCTTTTGGTTTAAAGGCAAATTTATAGGAAATCAGATCATTCGCCGTTTCTTTGTCGAAATCGGCGAAAGACTGCATGAGGATCGTCATATCCGTTCCATACGCCCGCCCTTTACGCAAGTTGTCTTCAGCCAAGTATTTTCCACGCGGCGTATCCATAAACCCTTTGGCCTCGTCGATAATGACACTCGCATCTTCTTCCATATTCGTTGAGAAGATCGATACTAAGTGCATGATCACATCCATAATCGCTTCACTAGCGATTTTATCGGGTCCCAAGTTCCCATATTCTTTTTCTTCTTTTGTTGGCAAAGAGAGTCCCTGGATCCCTAAAACGGTGACTTGAGAATGAAACCCAATGGATTCACTATCATCATCTCCAATAATGACTTTCCCTATCCCTTTTTTGTAACTATTTAATACTGCCCCTAAATCTTTATCCTCTTGTCGGATCAGGTCAATAACGGCACTGAGGTGCCGGTGGTCTGCTTGTTGATCCACCGCTTCGATGGCATCAATAATGATTCGCTTCAAGCGAGCAGCTTTTGACGGGTCTTGATTCACTTCTCCTAGTTGAAACAAGACTTGTCTTGCTTCTAACATGCCTTGTTCCCCTGGCAACAACATCAATGGATCCAAGATGCCTCGGTATTGATCATCCGTTGATAAGGTAAGGAAATGGATACTATCACAAAGCGCCACAAACTCGGGATAATGACTATATTTGCGTTTGGCATCGTGAACATATTTCACCATTTCGTTCTTTGGCTCAATATAGAGGGTCTTTTGACCAAAGAATAAAAGCCAAAGGAAAATATATTTGACCAGGGTGGATTTCCCTTCCCCTGAAGGTCCAGTAATGACGGTATTCCCGTTGGCATGGACACTTCCTTCAACATTTTTCTTCGTTAAATGAGGTGAAAAGTAGACTAAGTTACTTGAGAACTGAATCGCTTCTTTGACATTTTTAAAATCCTTATGAGTGATGATTCGACCAAGTGGAAGACCATATTTATTTCCTACTGTTCTGTATAGATCAAAGCCGAGATCCATGAGATAACTCGTCGTGGCATGTTGTTCATAGTCAAAGAAGGTATAAGGCGCCCCTAGCTGACTTTGATAGAAATAGGTCAGTTGATCGACCAGTGGACGATAAAGCTTATAGTCCGTGCCTTTGAAGACGAGTTTTAAATGATCGATTCGTTCTTCAAGCTCTTCTAAGGAGTTAGCACTGATCATAAACCAAAGAGAAAAACCGACTTTTCGTCGGTTTTCTCTTTTTAGATCATGATGAAGTTTCTTCAATCGTTCGTCCCCAATCAGAATCACTTCATCGTCGTCTAACTCGGCATTCGCCGTATCATGATCGTCCATTTGTTCTTTGATTCGCTTGAACATTTTTCGGACATGCTTCATATCTTTTTCCGTCGGGGTAAAGCGTGCTGGTGTGAAAATATCGATCGGAAAATAGCAGCTGCTCTTCACTTCATGAATAAAGCCACTGCCAAATAGCGAGCTTGGCATCCCCACAAGTGGAAGAAAGACGGTATAGTGGGTTTGATCCATCTGTTCAATGGTCAAATACCCTTTATGCATCGTCACGATCCCCTCGGTCATTTCAGCGTCGCTGAACTCTTCTGGAATGACAGCTGTGTTGGGGTGATAGAGGTGGTATTGAATTTTTTTCAGCTCTGTTTCCGTTGCACGTCGGACACGTTTGGCATGTAAAAGATCCTGGTACAATGCTTCTTCTTTTTCAATATAAACCTTAGAACTTACTTGGGTTTGTGCCGGTTGACCGGTCACCACCTCACGAACCTTTTTGGCAAAATCATCTTTGAATAGTCGAATGAAGTCGATTGGATCTACTGGAATTGGCTTATTTGTCAACTTCACTAATAAGAGTGTTTTTGATCGAGAGATTTTCAATTCTTGATTCAAAATACTGAAGGCCTCGTCATAATAGTAATCGCCAATGCCCTTTAAGGGGCCACGGACCAATTCTGTTTTTGTTGTGTCGAACTGTTTCTTCAAAGGAAATCGCTCAGAGATATCAAGTACCCGGTATTCATATTCATCATGGGCAAACAGTTCTTGTCCATCATCGATATAAGGCTTAAAAAATTCTGGTTCATTCAATGGAAAGTAGGTCTTATCGATCACATAAGCTACCCAAACATGACCGTCCTTCATAAAGATAAAGTTGCGAAACCAGCTGTCTTGAGGGGTTTGTGCGTAGGCTACTTGGGTTTCCATTGATAGACACGTCCTTTTTTCCTTTTATCTACAAACTGAAGTGGTGTTTCCATGAACCCTACTTTATGACCATGTTCTGTTTGCGTATTTCCTCTTGCGGTTGCCTTAAATCGCCCCATCAGAAAAGAGGAGAAGCGTTTCTTATCCCATGACAAGCTAAACAGCACCCACAAACCAACGCTCAGGAAGAAAATGAGAACGATCCATGTTTGGCGAAAGAGATTACTTAAAAAAGTAATCCCAAACACCAAAGAGAGAAGCCAGGAGCCAAAAACAAGTCCTGCAATGACCCCGATACCAATCAAAAATGAGACTTTGACCCCTTCAGGGAAAAAGCGACTCAGATTGATTGCACCGATGGCATAGACTTTATGAGGCTGTTTCCATTCCCTTGTGTAGTTATATTCCATTGATTATCCCTCACAAGTAAAAACGCGATAGAAAAATGGCTGTGCTTGAAGCGGAAGGGTCAAAGAATTGATCTTTGAACCAATTTCCGATTTCCCATGCGTTATCAAGAACAATAATCAAGGCAATCAACACAAGTACACACATAATCGATGCGATTGCTCGTCCGATCCCTTGGGTCATAAACGCTGCAATGGCCATAAAAATTGCGACCACCACTAAAATAAAGACTAGCTGTGGGGCAAATTCGCTAAATAAATTACTAAAATCAAACATGTTTCATTCCTCCAAATAGGGTTTATTTTTTAAAAAGGGGTCACAGAATCGACAAAGTAAGAGCCTGCTTCCCCAGAAATCGTTAAACGAGCAGTTGAGGTAAAGAAATTGCCTTCAATAAATGATAATTGGAAGGATGTTTCGGCAATCAACTGCCCCTCTTTTTCGACTAAGTTTAATACTTGAATATTTCTGACTTGATCCGCTCCGACACCTGCGACGTCACTCACTAGCTTCAGATTCGGATCATTTTGAACGTAAAGGGTTAAAAAGTCTTCAATGAATGAAACCACACGTGCAGCTTCCCCTTCTTCAAGACTTTCTCCTTCCGTCAAGAATGGATCAATCGTTGCTTTTGCCGTGTTTCCTTCATGATTCTCAGAGAATGTCATGCTCAAGAAACTAGGTGGCTGTAAGACTTTCACTTCGCCATTCTCAATATTGGTAAGTAAGGACACACGTACTTGATTTGTCTGTTCCCTCTCAACAAAGACAACGTCGTACGTCGTTTCAAAGGTGAAGCCTATCTCGTCTGCTTCTTTCTCCTTCTGCGTAATTGCTTGAATCGATTGGATCGATCGCGTATTTCCAACAGAAAATTGAATCAAGTCATTCATGGATAGACCTTGTGCCAGGTAAGGGGAAAGGACTTGTTCCAGATCACTGCGTGACGTTCCTTCTTCGATCGTAAAATAATGGGTCAAGAACTCCTCGCCAACGTGACGGCTCCAATCTCCTTCTTGCGTTGCTTCTAACGTTGATTCGGCTACTGCCTTTGCCTCTTGGACACCCGTAGCGGCAATATGAGCGAGCTGATTCATACGGCTATAAGAAAGAAAAGAAACGACGCACATGACCAAAAATGTGAAGTAAAAGAAGTAGGTGAGCCATTGTCTCACCGTTACTGGATGAAAGCGAAGGCTACTGGGTTCTTTTTTCTTCTTTTTCTTTTTTGGTCGTTTTTCTTTTTTCGGCTTTTCTTTCTTTTTCTTTTGTCCCTGGGTGGATCCCTGCAACGCACTGGGATCAAAAAAATCTGTTTCACTCATTCACAATGCCGTACCTTTCTTTCAAATATTTCGGAATTGATTCTGCAATGACCACTTGATCGACGAGCAGTCCAGCACCGGATAAAAACTCTTTAACGAGTGGCCACTGTGACTTTGATAATCCGAATTTTTTGTTCAATGGCTCAAAGAATAACTTACTCCCGACACGAATTTTTCGATTCTGGATCTGCCAAAGAATATAGATAATGGTTTGTTCCTTTTTTTCATATTGATCAAAGTGTGGCGCGTATTGTTCTTTTTTCTCATTTCTTTGGTCATTCACATGGTTGGTTTCTTGGTTGTTCATTGAAAGTCTCCTTTTTAATTTGAATAGAATTGGCTATTGGACGGATCTTCTTCGTAGGCTAAGTCATAGACCAACCAGGTCTCTCCGGAACGTCGATAATGAATAGTGACAAGCAGGACTTGGTTGGTTTCTTTATGGGCGTGTTCCCCTGTTTCATGGTCGTGATTATGGTCCGAATCGTAGAGAACGTGGATCCTTGTTAGCACTTCTTGATTTTGTTCATCAATTTGGCGAAAGAAGCTCGTCTCTTCGATAATTTTGCACGCAAGGTCTTGATAGACGGGCACGCCTTCGGTTATTCCTAATGCTGGATAACGATCCTCACTATAAGCAAAGGGCTTCATTTGTTCTTTTTGTGTATCTAACGAATCATAGATAAATGCCGCTTGTAGAAAAGCTGCATGGACATCGGTGAATGATTCGTCACTTAACTCAGTTCTTGGTTGTCTAAGTTCACTTGTGGTTGTGCTTTTTGTAGTAGATTTTTGCGCCTCTTGCTCTACTTCCCGACTCCCTTGAATCGCTGTATCATTGCTCGATTGAAGGGTTTCTTCACTATCACTAAGTGACAGACGAGAGAGAAAAAAGACACACAAAAGCAACAAGACACCACACATGACCACAAGGGCTATTTTTTTTGACGGTTGCATTTTTGTTTCCTTTCTTCTTATTTATTTCCGAAAAAGACTGGATAGGGATCTACCAATCGGTCTTGGGCTAGGCTGTTGTCTAAACAAAGTTCCAAATGCAAATGCGGACCGGTACTATGTCCCGTATTCCCCATATACGCAATCAATTCCCCTTGCTTGACCTTTTGACCAACGGTTGCTACATTTCGTTGATTATGGGCATACAGTGTCGTTGCACCGCCTTCGTGGGTGATCGTCACATAATTCCCCCAGGAAAAATGATATTCCGAGCGAGTAACGATACCATCTTTTGCGGCATAGATTGGTTCGCCTTCAGGAGCAGCTAAGTCGATTCCTCGATGAAATGCTCCCCATCTTGGGCCATAGTGAGAAGTGATCGTGAAATTCTTCATTGGCACCACAAAACCATCTACACCAGTGATCAAATCCCCTTCTACGCTTTCGCCTTCACAGCCACCGGACAAGCCACCTAATTCTTCAATGAATTTATGAATCGTTGGTACCCAATGGATATTTAGATTCGTTGGATCGTTACCAGCGCCCACAGGTGCATACGCAGAACCTAATTTTTCAATCGTATTCAAGCCGCGTTCATTCCATAAATTGTTTAAGGTTTGTCCGGTCATTTCTAACCCATCTTCAAGCGAATCAAAGTGAATAATTTGGTTTCCACGCATCTGCCCGGAAGGGTTATTATGCTCAAGTAAGGCACGACTCGTTCCCCACGCGGTTTCATGTATAGAAATGGCGATCATTAAGACAGGATCAACGTTATGCTTGGCCGAGGCATGTTCAAAGGCTGCTCGTTTGCCTTTAAAGGCTCCGGCTCGCTCCAAGACCTCATCGATCTTATCTTTGTCATAGTCGCCTGAGGGGGAACAAATACTGCCTCCTGAAGCAGTTTCTGATCGTAGCGTCTGTTGGTTTCCCCCTCCGATAAGACCAATCAATAATAAAAGACCAAGCGCTCCTATAAGGAGACTTGGTCCGATTTGCCAGGCAATAAATTTTTTCATTCTGAATCCAGCTCCAAAGGCGCTTCATCAAAGATCGCTTCTAGGCTGACATCAATCAATTCTGGTGCTTCACTTTCTTCAGTGTCTGTACTTTCTGGTAAATCAAGTTCGTTTCTACTAGGACTTGACCAGGCTTCGTTGGACCATTCGACAATAGTTACATGTTCAACTTCGCTTTCTGACACTGACTCAAGATCGGTAAGGTCTGGTAATAGCGGTTCATCATTGTCCGTCTCAGGATCCGGAGCTGGTTCTTCTATTTCTGTTACGACTAATTGATCAATCGCTAATCTGAGATTCTCAGCAGCCTGATCCACATCACTTTGACTTGGCTCGTGTGCTTGTAATAGTCCTTCTGCTTGATTTAAGGCGTCCATTAAGATATTCCAGCTATCTTGTGTGTAATTGTCGCTATCTAATGATCGTGCGTGTGTTATTAGAGAAGCCAGTTGATCTGTGTTCGCTACTTCGATCAATTGATTGATTGCTTGTTCTAAGCGCTCATGCATGGTTCTAATCGCTTCTTCAGAAGCCGTTCCTTCGTTTACCAACGTTTTCGCGTCTTCTATTGTCGCTGTCAAACGAGCGAAACTGTCAGCTGTATAGTTCTGTGCTTCAAACGTTTCTGCCTGATCAATCAGTCTTTGTAAATCAAGCAAGGCAAGTTCCAATGACGACCGCTCTTCCAGCTGATCGATAGCTCTGACGAGTCGCCGATTCATCCGGTCAAGGGCTTCTTGCGTGTGTTCATCGGTTTGAAGCATTTGATTCGCTTCTAAAACACGTTCATCCAATCGAGTAAGACTCTCTTGTGTAAATCGTTCACGGTCAATCGTGTTGGCTTGTTGGATCGTTGCTTTTAATGTCGTCGAGTCCCCTTTTAAAACCAGCTGATCGATCGCTTGTTGCAAGCGACTGATTTGTAAGTCTACTTGTGCTTGCGTACTATTACGATCTTCCAACATTCTTTCAGACACCAGACGTTCGTAACCGAACGTCGAGACACCAGAAGACAAATAGAGATTCGAATTGATTGTTTGTGCTTGGCTCACCAACTGTTCCAATCGTTCGTAAGTTACGGCAATCACCGGTGGGTCTACAGGCGGATTGATCGGCGGATCTACCGGGGGATTGATTGGCGGTTCCGGATTGATAGGTTCTTCTGGATTGATTGGCGGTACTGGTTCTAAAGGATCGTTTTCTTCAGGAAGAGGAGGAAGGGGCGTGATCGGCAATTCCGGCTCATCTGGTGTCACTGGTCGATTTGTATCAATTAATGACGGCCCTTCATTTCCAGGGTTATGAACAACGTTTTGATTCTGTTCACGGTCATCGGCTTGTGCCAAAGCGTCCAAAATAGGGCTTCGGTCAATGGTTTCACGATTTGTCTGGTTACCAAAAACTTGTTGGAAAACCGACTCGGTACCGTCATTGCCAAAGACCCGATCAAAGAGTGAGGACCGATCGTTTTCTTGAGTGACCCTATCTAAGGGTGATCGATCGTTCTCTTGCTCATCTAAGCGTTCAAGTGGCTTTCTCGTGTCTTGTTCTGGCTGGGGTTGTGTTGACTGGTCATTTTGAGAAAATGCTGGATACATAAAACCTGTAATAGCTGTAATGCAAATCAAACTTAGTCCGATTTTTTGCCATTTGGTCATCTTTTTAGACGTTTCTTTTGTCATACGTCGTTCCCTTCTTTCATAAATTTAGCCGTTCTTCTTTTAAGTCAAACAGGTCATTCAATTGTTGTTCAAGTTCTTCCCGATCAAGTGTTGCCTCTTCTTGTAAAGCCTCTATTTCTTTTTCAGCCGCCTGTATTTGAAGGGTCAGCTGTTCGTATAAAACGATTTTTTTCTCAAGTTCAATACTGTTGATCTGGGTATTGATTTGTTTCGCCTCATCCAATTCTCCTACTTTCAAGTAACAATACCCAACGATAGCCAAACGTTCAGGATCATTTGAGAAAGCTTCGGTTTGTTCTTCATAGGCTGAAACAGCTCCACTATAGTTATTTTGCAAAATAGCCAAATCAAATGAACCAAACGTCGTTTCGTTTTCTTCGTGAAAATCGCGAAAGCGTCGTAACGTCGCTTCTGAGCGATTATCCAGCGCATAGTAATAGAAAAAGGTTTCTGTTTTTTGTTGTTCTTTGGGGTACAGCTGATAGGCTTCCTCAAATTGTTGTTGGTCGATAAGCTCTTCATAGGTCAAGGTTTGCCCTTCAGTAAAAAAGACTTGGTTCACACCAAAGCCAAGAACGACAAGTAGTGCAAGGGACACAAACACCATCCCCACACCATAGAGCCACTTGGTCGGTGTCTTATTCTTTTGTACTTTTTCTTTTGGGCTTCGTTCTTTCTTACGTTTTGGCTTTTTTTCTTTTTTAGGTTTGACCGTCTTTATTTCAGGACCACCTTCTAAGCTATTTTTGAATGATTCTGAAAATTGATTGATCACTTCCTCCGAAGCGCCTTTACCTTCTAGAAATTCTTCAACTAATTCCCACCAGTCAAAATCAAAAACCGGCAAGGAAAGCTGCGAACGTAAGACGACTCGTTCATCTTGAATCAATTCATAGTGGAATGTGACGTCAATACCTTCCATATCTACTTCTTCGTTTTTTTTGAAAAGCATTCGATTCGCTTCTTTTAATGACATGGTTTTCGGACAAGCCATGGATAATCCTTCTACTTCTATAAATCGACAGTCCATTAAAATTACCTCCTATGCCATATCAACCTCCCGATCGTACACGATCGTATACGGTCGATTTCTGGAAAATTTGATCCGACGTTCCTTATTATTGATGGTAAGAATGTAGAAGTCGTCTATTCCTTCCTCAAAGAAGGTATAGTCATTCTTCTTACACGAAAATTTCTTTTGAATCGAACGATTTTTTAGCCAGTCTTCTATATTCAATGCGGGTAAAATGACCGATTGTAGTGAATAGCCGGCTACAATGCCTAAGACAAATGTGCTAATTAAAACGAACCCTTCCATATCATTTAGATCCTTTCTTTTTCCTCTTTTGAGACGCTTCATTTAGCTGGTTTAAACTATACAAATCTTCTCGTGATATTTCTTGAGTATCCGAGACGATATATTCGAACCAGCCCTGCCGCGCCCATGACTCATCGGGATTAAATTTTGCCTTCGTTTTCTTCTTATTGATTGGCACCATGACTTCGATCGGATCAATCGGAACCTGCCGAATATCTTTTACTTGAACGTAGGTATTATGATTGCTTTTCGTGATCAGTCCGATACGGTCGACTTCGGTCAAGGTTTCTTGTGTCACTAAGCCGTTACGGATCAATTCTGATACTTTGTTCAAACTCAATTGGATCGAGCGTAATCGCTCAAATTTTGCGGTGAAGGTCAGTCGGACTTCCTTTCCGACGGTTAAATGGAGGACTTTTTCTTCTGTGGTTTCGGTCATGTGTTTTTTCCTTTCTTTTAGAAATAAAAAAAGAAAGCACCGAAGTACTTTCTTTTGGGTAACACTTATTTTGGTAAGACAGTCATAGGATCGATCAACTGATCCTGTGCCAAGCTTGGCGATAAACTCACTTCAAAATGCAAGTGAGGACCGGTACTGTTTCCGGTACTGCCCATGGAAGCAATGATTTCACCTTGCTCGACGGTTTGACCAACGGTCACTAAGTTTTGGTTGTTGTGGGCATAGAGTGTTGTTAGCCCGTTCTCGTGTTCAATGGCAACGTAATTGCCCCATGACGCATGGTATTCAGAACGAATCACGGTTCCTGCAAGACTTGCGAAGATTGGTGTGCCTAGTGGTGCCGCAAAATCGACGCCTCGATGAAATCCTCCCCCACGTGGGCCAAAGGAAGAAGATACGACCGGATTAGCCACAGGGTGGATCATTTCGTCAGTGCCTTCTGGTAATTCAGCTTTTTCTTTGTCATAGCTAGTCAATGCGTAGGCTTCAATTAGGGCGTTTAACTTCTCGCCATATTGTGTATCCGTCGCATATCGGCCGGTTAAAAATTCTGTTGCGTCTTCATAGGAGTCCGTTTCTGACTTCCAGGTACCTTTATAAAAGTCATTATCATGCGCTAAACCTTCTTTTAAAAGCTTCGCATAATCTTTGAAGGTCGCTTCGTAATCTTCATACTGACGGAACGTTGCATCGATCGTATACAGATTCCCTGATCCATCATCTTCTTGCGTTTTGAAGGTGACGCCCTTTCCTTCATACGTTCCCTTGATCCCAAAAAGGTTATGGTAAGGGGCTTGGCTTAACTTACTTTGACCGCTGGCAGATTCAAGAATCGCTTGGGCGATCATAACCGAGCCGTAGAGGTCTTCTTCTAAACCGATTTTTCGTGCATCTTCGCCGATTTCTTTAATGAAATCCCACGTTTCCTTGACAGGAGTGATTTCAATGGCCGTCGATTGATTGGATTCAGCTGGCGTGCTTTCTGCTAGCTCTGGTAAAGTCGGACGTTGATTTTCAACGGGCGCTGGCTGCGCGGTCTCCGGCGTTGCGTCCTGGTTCGTTGATTGATCCGGCTTCGGTGTTGGTGCTGGTTTTGTTTCTTCTTTTGGTGGCTCCACCGGTTTTGGATTTTCTGGTTTCGGTGCTGGTGTAGGTTCTTCTGGTGTTTCTTCAGGAACTTCCGGCACAGCAGGGCCTTCTTCAACAGGTGGGTTCACCGGTTCGGTTGGTGTTTCTTCAGGGGTTTCACTTGGTTGTGACTCCTGGTCTTCCGGAGCAGCCGGAGATTGTTCTTCAGTTGGTGTTGATTCTGTTGTATCCTCTGGACCAACAAGTGCAGCTGAAGCTGGGATAGTTGTTAAAAACTGGCTGCAGACCAGTGCAAGTGCGATCCATTTTTTTGATTGTTTCACTAAATATCCTCCTT
>OAVP01000362.1_pt1 | contig 29497 bp, 46 predicted proteins | sample 1495311 | NCBI WGS metagenome assembly OAVP01 (sample SAMEA2580102, study PRJEB22360) | human gut metagenome | biome: human gut; feature: human-associated habitat; material: faeces | place: Denmark | collected 2008/2010
TACATTAATGCCACCAAATATCTGCTCTATAACAGGAGCATACTCAATTGGTATATCATTACCATTTAAAGTAAATTTATTTTTAGATTTACGCTCTACTTTATATTTTTCAGCTACATTTTTGTTTTCAGTAAAATATAACCCCCAACCAAATGCTTGTGCTCCTAAACCACCACCGATACTACCTAAATCAAATTCATCAAAGTCATACGGCGAACCATGCCATGCGGATTGATAAAAAATATTACTATTTGCATTTCTGTAGTTGCTTAAATCTTTTTCATTTGGTATACTTTTATTAAAGTAACCACTAGATTGGTTTACTTGGTAAGGCAATTGGAGCCCGTTCCTCGTAAACCATCTAGTGGTTTTTTGTTCGTTAATATATAATGGTGGATTATTTTTATCTGCAAAATTATTATAAAACCACGTGTTTGCACTAGCATTATCTTTAGGATAAAAAGATTTTATTCTATTAATTGTAATATTCTTTGCAACATTAGTTGATAGTTCCAAAGCAACAATACTTTGCTTTTTGTTGCTATCTGTAATTTCTGTCATAATCACAATTGAACCATTAACTGTTTTAGATGGGAAAATTGCAATCGGATCTACCAATGCACTAGGCAATTGTTTCCACATTTTGTTAGTAACTGTCTTATGTTGATTGTTTTTGCCAGCACCTGTTTTCATATCAAAATATTTAGAAACATACATTTTAATTGGCAAATCCTTAACACCTATGAGTTGCAGTACAGCTGGAGTATCCATAACTCTAATTAAATCAGATTTTTTATAAGATGAAATATTATCTATAATTCTACTCCACTTTTTCTTATCAATACTTAATTTAAGTCTTGCACCTTGATTTAATTGATTATACCCTTTTTGTTTTTCTAAAACTGCATCCATTTTGATACGCACGCTATCACGCAAATAATCCATAGCAGTATAACCACCACGGCCCATTTGTCGCATATATTGTGCCATTACATCAGCATGTTGTGCCATTAACAACGCATTAGCTTTTGCCGTTTCACGTTGTTTTCTGTCGGTACTTTCGCCAATCGCTTTAACAACTTTGTTATACACCTCATATCCACTCTTGGATAATTGCATCCGTAACGCTATATCGTTATCCGCTAATGTAAAAATCTTATCGTGCAAGCGTTCAAGGCTTTCAATTTGTTGTAGCGTATGCTCCATGTCAGCATGATGGATATTGCTTTGGTTAAGTGCTTCCGCATTATCAGCAAATGCAGTTTGTGCTTTCGCTACGCTTGAATGAAATGCTGCACGTCTACGTTCTGCATTCGTGCGTGGTGCTTTACCTCCATTATTAGACTTGTAATCAGTCAACCATTGTGGCTCTACACCACTTGCCGTAGCTTCTTTAATATCATTGTCCATGTTGTCAAAATCGCTTGCGTAGTTTTCACGATAATCTTGCACTAGGTTTTTGTACAAGTTATTGTATGCTTGTTTAACTTGTGTAGGGTTAGCAAATACTTGGTCTAGTACTTCACGATCTACATCGCTTGCATCTTCAAATTCATCACGGATAATGCTTTCTTTAACTCGTGCTGCCTTTTTCTCTGTTGCATCAACTAGGTTATTATTAAATGCTTCCACTTCCGCTTTTGCACGTTCAAGGGTTTTCATAGACATACCGCCACGAGTAAAGTATGTACTTTCTTCTAGTGCCTTAACAGTTTCTTCCGTCAAGCCACCGCTTAATTGTGCATACTTTCCGATTGGTACAGGAATATCTGCATCAGCTTCAATGCTCTTTGATACTTCCTCTTGAGTTACCAAACCACTATCAATCATATTCTTAATGGCTTGTTGCCCTTGCTCTGTTTCTGCCATTTCGTTGACATTTACATATGCAGTAGATACACCTACATTATCGCCCTGTGCTTGTACAATCTTTCCGTACAACTCAGGGTTTTCTTTTGCCATTTTACTCGATACAGCATCTTGTTTCAATGCTTGCATAATAGCGTTACCATTTCGATTTTGCTCGGCCATGATTGCGTGTTGTTGTTCTTCTGGTGTTAGCTTTTGAAATTCATGGAACGCTTTCATGGTGTGGATGCCACTAATACCGCCGCCAATTGCACCTAAACCGATAACGGCTGGGAGTGGTTGTAGCATTGCACCGCCTGCACCTACTGCCATATCGCCTATGGAATATACTCCCTCAGGGTCATTAGCATTGCGGTAAAGGTTATGTTGGAATTTCTCGTTAATGTCTTGCAATCCCTCTTCAACTAATTCAGAACCGCCAGCCTTAACAGATGCTTTGGCCATTTGTGCAACAGTAGTGCCAATGCCCCTATTGAATGTTGCTATCGTATCACTTGTAGCACCTTGTAATACTTTTGACATAACTGCTTTAGGTGCTACTTTACCTACACCTTTAATCATGAAACGTGTAGATGCCATTTCAATACCTGTATCAACTGCAGCGTATGTCATAGCGTATTTATAGGCTTCATCATTAGAGTATACTTTGTTGCCATTTGCATCACGTTTATTGATGAGTTCTAGGTATTTATTACCAAATGACATTTTGTACATTTCGTATGCCATGTCAGCACCGCCACCCCATTTAGCACCAGTTGCTGCGCCTGCGCCTATACCTACACCATCGGTAGTTAAACCGCCAATTACCGCACCGATTGCACCACCTATGATTGCACCTCTACCGCCTTGTTTACCCATCATATATGCTTGTGCTGCCGTATCACCTACAATTGATTGTAATGGATTAAGTGCATCTGCTTTTCTGTATTGTTGCAAGTTACCTTGCAAGCGTTCCATTTCATCATTAAGTTCTTTAATTCTATCTGTATCAGTAGTATGTGCCATTTCAAATCCAACATCGCCTAGCTTCATTTGATCATTCATGGCCCATACGCTTTGTTGGATACTATCAAAAATACCACGTGTAGCTTTTACCGATTGTAAATTTTGAATAGCTTGAATACCCTCGGCTTGTGAGTTGTATTTCACTTTATACATTTCTGGGTATTCATCATAGATTTCTTGTACTGTTCTACCTCTATCAACTTGTGCAGCTAATGTTGCAGCCGTTCTAAATCCATCTTCATTGCTATTCATGATTACATCAGCACCGATATTTAGTTTATTAGCATATTCTAGTGCTGCATTTGCTTTCAATTCATCATTATTGTACTTAAATTGTAGTGCGGATGTTCTGAATGTAGCATTATATGCAATGCTAGGGTCAATGCCTGTTGCATCTGCAATAGCTTTTAACCTATCCGCAACAAGCATTTTATTGTCATTACCTGTTGTATCAATTATGAACGGCTTATCTTTTACAGTATCAGCAATAGAAGATACCGCATCAATAGCATTGCCAATAACACCATTAACAGGTTTTAACTCTGTTTGATGTTCGTCTAAATTGACTGTGCCGTTCGGTTGATACTTATTAAAATGCCATTGATTAGCCATTATGCTATCTCCTTAGTTATCTAAATCACCAAATGTTTGATGGAATGTACGTTCATCGTAATCGTTGTAATCGCCGTTTTCGTCTGTGCCACCATTTCTATATAACCTTACGTAGTGTCCGCCATCATCACCTATTACTGGCTTGTAATCTACATATCCTGCACCACGTAACGTTGCAAGTGCCACATTGCTTTGATAGTTTTCTCCGCTTTCCCAGAAATGGTCTACTTGTGTTGTTTGTATAACTTTAGGCCCTGCAATTTGATTTGCATACCATATCTGATCACCAACGCTTGGTGGTTCTCCATGTTCCATCATGTACTGTTGATACCATGCACTAAAATCTTTCCTAAATCCATCTTTAAATAAGCCTTTTTGACTGTCTTTTAATCCGTCCATTGCATCGCTCATTACAGATTGAACGGCGGATAAATCAACAGAATATGAACCTGTTCCGTTATCTCTATCAGTTAGTTCTTTGTTTAATTGGCTCATTTCTTGCATAGAAAGACTTCCGTTTTCTGCTGCGTATTTCAAAATATCGCTAGCAGGTGTACCATTTTGTATCATTTGTACAATATTAGTTTTGTATGCTGCATTATTAGCTGCGGATGCTTCTGCACGTTCTGCTGCTATATATCTATTTCTAACACCACCAAATGCAAGGGTTAATTCTTCATTACCTGCAGTAGCATTATCAAGATAATTAGCTAACTCAGCATTAGATGCTCCGTTTTTCTGCATTTCTAAATACTGTAGTTGAATAGCTTTCTTTTGCCTGTCCAACTCTTCTGCACGTGCCTTTTTTCGCTTTCCAACTTCAACATCATATGCTTTTAAATACATATTGCGTTCTTCTAGCAATTCCCCATCAGTTAATTGTCTACCGCTTCCACTAAACTTACCAATACCAACTATAGGGTAAATATCAGCACCAACAATGGATACACCACTGCTACCAGCTTGTGCGACTTTACCATCGCCCATATATACACCTACATGTGTTACCCCTTTATAGGCTTTATCATCTGAGTTAATAGCATTAGGGTCATCACTCGTTGCCCATCTAGCTTCATTACTCGGGACGTGCCAGAATACTAAATCGCCTTTTTTAGCCTGTGAAATATCGGTTGTAAGTTTTCCCTCTTGTTCGGCTTGTAGGTATTGTCCATCAGCCGTTCTATAATTTAGCTTAACCCCTGCACTTGCCAATGTATCGAGTGTGAATTTACCGCAATCAGTAGCATCACCGCCATCACTACCTAGCACATAAGGTTTACCAATAGAACCATTCACCGCACTATCTAATGCAGCAATGTTGATAGAACCGCCTTTGTTTTGATTTCTCAATCCGTTTACATATGCATCGGCTGCTTTTTCTCGTCCGCCCTCACCATATGTATCAACATCACCAGAAATCTTTCCATTTATAGTTTGTTGCGAATTAACTTGTTGAAACGCTGCATCAGCCTTGGCTAATATTCCCTCGCTTACACCTGCTTGCCGTAATGCTGCAATCACCTGTGGGCCGTATTTTATATCGTTTCTTGTTACTGCTTCATTTACAACACTTTGACCGATAGTATCGTATACTTCTTGTTTTTTGCCCTTTACAAATTCTTCGCCACGATCACCATACATCAATTCAATATTCTTACCAATACCATCCAATGCAGTTTGTACTACATTAGGGTTGTTAAATCCTAGTACGGCTATTTGTTTAGATTGGTCTAGGTTGTTATTAAAAGTAACATCCTTGTATTTCTCACGTTCTGACCGCTCGTGTACTTGTACCCTTGTGCTATTGGCTATTGTATCGTTATCGGCCATTCTTAGAAATCTATCTCTAATCCGATTGTTATTAGGTAGATTATCTAGTATTTCATGTCTAGCCTTACTTTCAATTTCATTGAATGAATACCCTATATTAGCCGCACCACCCAATGAAGTATGTAGCAACCCATTATCCTCATTTGTTAGTGCATCTGAAATGCGTTTTTTGTAATCTGTTTCAGCGTTCATGTAGGCGATGTTCAAATCTTCATCGAGTTTCTTTTGATATTGTTCATTAATATTAGCGATACCATTAGCAATGCTACGCAAACCGCTTTGGTCTGCACCATATGCAATTTCGTTTGCGTAATTGTGTATTTGTCCATTAATGGTATTTAGTTGTTCTTGGCTTTCATAATTAACAAGTTTCATATCAGCCTACCTATATCTAACCTTACGTACAGTAATAACAGATGATGGCCCTGTGCCGTTTTCCATTCGCATTGTATCCGCTTGTCGCATTCCACTAAATGCATCAAACGTTGTATCACCACCATATACAGTCTTGTACTTTTTAGCACCAGTACTACTACCTGCATATTGTTGTTTCAAACCATACATACTAGATGCACCACTCAAGATAGTACCAAGCATTTGCAATCGCCCTTGTGTTTTAGCATTGGATGCAGCCGCTCTTGCACTACTAGCTTCATTGCGATAATTAACCCCATTAAGATATTCATTGTAGATACTGTTATTCTTGCTGGTTTCCCAATTGTTAATATCCTTGTTGTATTCATCGTAGCTACTAGCCATTAATTGTAATGGTGTACCACTCATGGATAACCCTGTAGCACCTGCTTCTGCCGTATTCTGACCTGCAATCAACCGCATTTTATTGTCCATCTTATCTCGCTCTTGTAGTGCTTGATTGGCAATATCCTGTTGTTTCCTATCAGATATACGTGCATTAGCTTCCGCTGCTTGTGCCTGTGCATTGTACATTGCAGTTTGTGCTTTAGTTTGTTGATGTTGGCCCCATAATGTAGTAACCAATTGACCTGCCATCAATGCAATAGGATTACACATTCACATCCCCCTTTCTCAATGTAAATAATTCCATTCCGTTATGCGTTATATCAGAATGAATAACCGCCCCTAGTGATGTTAGCCATCGCTTCGAGCGGTTATTGTCTTTGTGTATGAAATTGAATAAACATTCATGAGTGGATAACCACTCTTTTATGATTGCGTTACTTCGTTTTAGAAATTCCTTTTGTAATTTAAAATTCGTATCTAGTATCTTATTTCCCAAGAAATAAATACAGTACATTCCGTTAATTGGCTTTTTTGAAATACCATATACGGCTATTGGTACATCATTCTCAATTACAATGTGGTTTTCGTAATCATCACTGCATATATCCCTCACAAAATCATTTTTTCCATAATTCGGGAAATTTTGGTTCGCTATATTGACCTCTAAGGTGTCTATGGCTCGTAAGTTGATATATAAGTCATGAATTAATGAAGTGTGCCTTACAGGGCAAATCTCAAAGTCCTGTAACATTTGGAAAACCACCGCCTATTTCTATTTCTCTTGTAACGCTTAAAAGGTTAAATGGATAAGGTTTTTCGTGTAATATACATACAGATGCATCGGTTGAGTACACTACATCGAATTTTGGCAATATACATACCTTATCACCACTATATAATTTGAGTGGCGGTAATGAAATATCATCCATATGGTTGAAGTTTCTTCCGATTTTGCCACCGAATGAATTTAAGATATTGAGTGATAGCCTACTCATTGTTAATAGTCGGCCTTGTAATGTTCCATCTTGTATTTGCATTTCAATACTCGGAATACGTAATCGTGTAGTGTAGTTAATACCAACAGCTACGCTTTGTGCCTCACCATCGATATTAATAATTGCCGTAGGTGGTACTTCCTTAATTGGCCGTTCCCTACCATTTACAACGATTTGCACATCCTCACCAATCAGATGGGGTACTGTGATAGTGCTGATATTCTCTGTGCTAGTTTGTCGGATATAACAATCCATGTACACATTGTTATTGTCCGCATTGTACATTGGCTCAAATCGTTCTATGCACATCACTGTACCGCTTTTAAATTCACGTTCAACGATTACATACAAACTATCTTGTTCGCCCTCTGCAACGCTCTCAGCATATTTGTATTTGCCTTTTGTGGTGAAGTGCGACCATGCGTACACTTTTTGTTCTGGTATGTAAGTTAGACAATCGATATTGCCATCATCTGTTACGTAGTAAACGATACTATCTGGATCTTGTGCATAAGCACTTGTGATAAAATTACGATACTTTGTCAGATGCTTAACGAATAGAGTTAAGTCAGCCCCTGTGTAGTTATCGCTTTCATACGAGTAACCTAAATCACGCACTACGCACCCTCTAGCTTGTACGTACACGCATCTATTCCCTATGTATTGTGGTTCACATTCAGATGCACCACGTTGGGTTTGTGTGCGTAGATTGCAGTTAGTCGGTGTGATAGTTTTAGAACCATCAATTATCCATTCGTTACCGCTGGTTAAAATCAATAAGTCATTAGCAGGTATTAAGTGTCTAATATCATACATTTTGCGATTAATTACTGGTAGTGTGATTGCACTATCATCTGTAATCGTACCGCCTACCTTTTCTACACCAAAGTTGGAATAATCACCTGTGCGACTAAACCATATGTAGTTAGGATATTGAAAGCTAGATGCTAGGATAAACCTATCTTGATAAAACGTGCATACACGAGGATAACCAAGGCCTTTTCCCCATTGTCCAAATCTGAATTTAGAGGTGGCTTCGTTATCTACAACGCTATTCAATACATTGACTTTAACATGCTTGCTATCAACAAATTCTTTGATTTCAACTACACCGTAGTTAGAATGTGGCAAGAATGATAGGTCTACATTAACGCTACCACCTTTCAAATCAGATACAACTTTCAATCTAGCACTAGGTGTAACCTTGCCTGTGTCGGTTACGTTATAGTCATTATTGGATGTGTATACCCTGTAATCTTTCCACGTTGTACCGCCATCGTTACTGATTTGAATTTTAACTGTGCCGTTCCATGTGCCATGTGATGTGAATTTCCACGATAAATCCTCATCACTACTGAATTGTTCTACATCATAATTGATATTGTTGTAATCCTCACCAGCAAGTCTACTATATCCGCCGTGTCTTTCACGTGTAACATATTCAGTACGTTGTATTACTTCGCCAGTTTTACTGGTGCTTACTGCTTTAACAAAATGTTCAATCTGCATGACAGAATGAACCATATCAGCGTTGAATATATCTTTTGTGGCGGTTAATGTATCGCCATTTAAGATTACAGTACTTTCTTTGTCTATGTTGACTTCGCCGTATGGTTGCTCAGATAGTTTATATGTATCAAATCGCCAGTCCGTATCACTATATCGTGATAGCGTTTTAACAGGGTATTTACCACTACAAATGAACATTACATCACCACTTTGTATGCAGTTCAATTTATCAACTACATCGCTTTCAAATGGTGTTTCTAGTTCGATACCTGTATAGATACCATTTCGCCACACTCTGATGTACTGTTCGCCGATTTCAAGTAGGAATGATTTATTCTTTTCAGCCGTAAATTCAAATAGCCGTGTAGACTTATCTTTGTTTTTGACTTGCCCTATATATTCTGACCCTTGCCGTCTAGCTACTGCGCCATAAGGTCTGATGACTGCATTTTCTGCTAATAGTAACGCACTTTTGAATTGATCTAGGTCAAAGCGCCTAGATACATCAGGCGAAATCTCACCAGTTGTAAATGCAAGTTGTGATATATACATTGGTTTCATGATTACCAACTCCTTGCTTTTACATAGTTAGAAATATATGGCATATCTTGCCTACGTTCTTTAGCACTCAAGCTCTTGGCCTCTTGCGTTGCTGCTTGGTAGAGTTTATAGCATTGGTCGAATAAACCACTATTGCCAGTTAATGGCATGGCTAATTCTGACCCCATTTTAGATTTCAAGGCCTGTACGAATACAGGACTGAATACATCTATATCTTGCACATCGTACACGTAATCAATATACGCAAGCGGTACATCACTTACTATGTACTTTGTGTTATCGTCGAAAGTAAACACATCATATTCTTTTTGCCTATCCGATCTAAATCGTTCCCCTTTAGGAATAACCCCTAAAATACGTAAGCACTTTTCAGGATACGCATAAACAAATTCATAGCCAGCTAACTTATGTTCAGATAACACGCACTCTTCACGCTTTCGTGCAAAATTCCATTCGTATTGAGATAGTAGCATCTTGCGTGTTGCATCATAATGCAATCTGCATTGTCTAGCCGTTTCTGTTTCTTCATCAAGGCCGTATATCCTACCGCCATTGATTAATGACAAAGCCATGTTGCAAATATCAGTAGGTGTCATATTGCCCCCTTTTTTATAGTGAAAAAGAGGGATGCATAAGCACCCCTCATTCTGTTATTCAGCAGTTTCTTCCGATTTCTTTACTTTAGATTTAGTCTTTGGCTTTTCTTCGCCATCTTCGGCTTCTTCTGCGCCTACAGCTTCAAACAAATCTTTAAAGTAGTCCTTATCATATTCAGCTACTTCTTCTTTTGTAAGTTCTACTGTTTGTCCTTCTTCAATTAACCCCTTTGTATTGTGATACAAAGTTACTTTTGCAATGTATTCCATGTTACCCCCCTATTTGCTAGTGATACCGCTAGTTAAGAATACAGAAATTGTGCCAGCCGTTGCATTGTTGACATTAGCACGTGTATAACGTTTAACACCATTTGCCAAGCGCACTTTATATTCGTACCCAGCTGGTGCATTGGCTGGGAATGTAATACCATGCAACAATACAGGATTAGCAATGTTTTCTGTATCAGATGTATATACGTTGATTAATGCAGTACCTGTTAATGCTTTGTCTACACGAACAACTAACCACAAGTTAGGGTCAGCATCACCGCTAGTAACCATAACATCGGAGCTGACATTGCCAGACAATTCACGTTTCCAATGGAATGTATTTAAAGTATCGATAATCATGTATTTTCTCCTCTCTACTATGCAGTAACACGTGCTTCGGTGGAAAGCAATGCATCAATTTTACGAACAGGAATACCATTCGCACGAGTAACCATTTTACCCATTTCCATATCTTCTGTGATAGTAGAACCATGCACTTTGTTCTTTTGCAAGCGTAAGAATGTACGCAATTCTTGGTTCATGTACCATACTGGACGGCATCCTGTGAGAGATTGCATTTTTTCTTCTGCACGGATCATCAAGTTAATCAAGTTAGGGCCTGCGGAAATATCTTCTTTGATAGATTTCATATCGATATTAGCGATACGCACTACATATCTCCAATCACGCACGGATAAACCGATGTTTTGTTTAAAATGAGTACGATAACCTTGGAACATAGAACCATCAGCTTTAGTTACTGTAACTTCGCCTAAATCTTCTTGTTCTAAACCGCCTTGACTGCCACGTGGATAAATACCATGTACAGTAAGTGGACCCCAACCCACAAGCCACATAGAGGCAAGGTTAGCAGTACCGCCTGCATCAATAATGTTTTTAGCGCAATCAGCTTTTTTCACATCCAATGTATTGAAACGTGCGGATAAACCGATAAATTTTTCTGGTGTAGTTTCATCACCATAGAAAAGTGTGCGTGCGATTTCTTGGCCCATACTTTCAACAAATGCAGCATCTTCTGTTGCACGGAACGCTACAGGGTCATTAGAAAGTTTAACCAAGTCTTTATCCACTTCGGAATACGATTCCAACATACCACAAGTATCTGTGATTTGTTTGGTGGTGGATTTAGATGGTTGTACACCGCCATACAACATGCGCCATGTAGTGGATGGTAATCCAGTACGTACAGTTGTTTTGTTGGATGTGCCATCATTACATTCAATCATTGTCATGTCTTGAATGATTTCGTTTGTTTGGTTCAATTGCTCAATGATTTGTGCAATTTTACCATTTGGATCCATACGAGTTTGTAAATCCAATAATGTAGGATTGTTAGTTCCATTTTTAGCCATTAATTAATCTCCTTTAGTCTTTAAACATGGACGGATACATATTCCGTCTAATAGCTTCATCCGATTGATTATTTGCAGGTCTGTTGTTTCCTGCATTGCTATCTTCGCTTGCCATACCAGCGATATGTGCGAATAGTTGAATTACTTCTACACGATTACCCAAGCCATTTTCAGCTAGGATTTCACGGATATTAGGAATTGTCTTTTCTACTGCTTCAACACCTGCGGCCGCTTGGCTAACAGTAGTATCGAATTTGTTCCCTAATACCTCACGAGCGTTATCTGCATACCCTTTGTATTGTGCTTTGAGTGCTTCTTGCTTTTGGTTTTCGTAAGCCGTTACAAGATTGGTAGCATATTGATTGCCAAACTTAGCCATCTGTAATGCTTGCTCTTGCGTTGCACCTACACCATTAAGCATTTTTGAAAACTCATCTGCGATGGTTTGGTCGACTTCGCCACCATCAAATGCAGTTGAGAAATCATATACAGTAGGTTCTGCAGGTTGGTCGGTGTTAGTATCACCGCCACCGCCTAAAATCGTACTTTGTTGGTCTTATGTGTTCGTGTCCTGTGGTGTACCACCATTTGCACTATCCGTGTTATTGTTTGTGCCTTGTTCTAAATTTTCATCCATGGTTATTCACCTTTCTTTAATTCGTTCTCTTCAAGTGTTTTAAAATACTTTTGCATCTGAATATTTTCAATTTGTGCTAGGTGGTATTTCTTAACACCCTCTACACCATCGCCAATCTTTCCTAAATCGTTTTGTAATAAAATAGCAACAGCCCTCATTCCCTCATTGAAGAATGTTGTACTGTTGCCTGTGAATGATTGGCTATTCAGTTTTGCTCGGTCTAATATGCGATAAAAAAACCACCTACCAAGTTCATCACTCAGTACGTGGTTCAGCGCTTCAATATCACGCTCTCGCATATAATCTCTTTTTTGTTTCATCTAGTACCCCATTCCCATTAACTGTTGCATTACAGGGTTTCCATCATTTGCTGCATCAGTTGCTTGTTTAGCTGCACTAGCCATTTGAGGTGCTAATTGTGCCGCTTGTATCATTTGTGCTTGTTCCTCTTGTTCTTGTTGTGCCTGTTGTTGTTCTTCCATCTTAGCTTGGTATTCATCGTTGGATACAATTACTTTTGCAGGTACACCGAGGTTAACACCATAATAATCCGCTGCTTCTTCAAAATTGAATTTTTGTAGAATATTAGGATTGCCCTGCGCCAATGACATAAGGAACGCAAAATACTGTTCAATTGATGTCAATGAAGATACTTTCTGTGCCTGTGCCAATGGTGAAATGTACTCTATCTTAACATCTTGGCCGTTTAACTCTTCCGCTAATGCTTCATCGATTGGCGGAAACACACCTGCACGATCTAATATCGCATAGGTACGTTCGATAATCGGATTAAGAAATTCAGATAGTAGCCGTTCCACTACAGGCCCTAATTGTTGCAGTTTCTCTTGTGTGCGTTCCATGACTTCCCTTGCCGTCATTTGTCCATTGTCCATATTGTCTAGCATAAGGAATAAGTCAGCACTATATGCACGCTTGATACTGTCTTTAACTTCAATGATTTGTTGCATTATCCAATCTAAATTGATGCCTACATTAAAGATAGGCTCAACCTTACCGCCTGTATCGACTTCGGTAATACCACCAGGAAATAGTGATACGCTACCGATTACATCAGATGTAACGGCCATAGGTGGTTTTACCCCTAACTCAATGGCGGTTAATCGGTCTAGTTCCAATTTTTGTAACATCATTGCATCAGATTGTGCGAACCATGCACTACCTTTACCATAACCATTTAGATCATGTGTGGTGTGCCGTGCAATCGGAATAGGCCATTCTTCATAGCCACTATGTCGCAAGATTTCATCGTCTCTACTCCCCTCAACCCAGTAAATAGAGGAGTAAGGCATGTTCTTATTACCTAGTTTTCCATTGCGGTCTTTGTTTTCACATACGAACCAACAAACAGTATATACAGTTGCATTACCCTTGCCATCATCGTATGCGTTTTTAATCTTATCGGTACAGTTATCATATCCAAACTCTTCCACGAGTTGGTCGCAAGTCATGTTATATTTCCGCCCAAACGTGTTAACCTCACCATTAGCATTACATTCTAATGCGTAAGTACCGATTGGATACGATGTGAAACGTACACCAACTTTACCATCAGGCATGATTGACATCGGTGCTTGTCCGAATGGTAACTCCATATAGACTTGGTGAACAACATTGTAGAAATTGGATTTTGCAAATACTGCATACAATATTTCTTCACGTTCATCTAATACTTTTGCTACATCGCTATTCGCCGCCATATCCGTATTTTCCATGGTTAACTTAAACCATTTACGGCTAGGCGGTGTCATTCCACTCATTACACCACTAGCAAATATCTGGCAACTTTCCCAAGCAATACCAGTAAGGATTTTATCGGTATACAATTTCGATTGGTCTTGTTCGCCATCGAATACACCAAGGAATGGCAACTGATAATCTCTAATCATCTTCCATTTCTCAACGTACTTTTGTCGATTTGTGAACATCTGATTGAATTTAGCTTTTATTTTCTTGTAGTCTTTTGGTTTAGTTACAGGCTTTTCTGTAGGTTGCCTAGATAGGCTTGATAAGATAGTACTCATATTAACCGCCTAATGTTGTTTTGCCTGTGGCTTGATTTAACGCACTAGCCAAGATGGTACTATCATAACCAGTTTTCTTACGCTTTTTATCGGTGAACCATTGCTCATCCTTTTTTTGCGTCATGTCATCAGTCTGTGCGACTGGTGCAGGTGCTGGTGTAGTAACACTTGGTGTTTTAGCTTTCATACACATTCACATTCCCCCTTTACTCAAATGGATTGTACTTTGTATTTGCTACTCTTCTGTGATTGCCATTTACTTTTTTAGTGACCCTAAATGCAAAGGTCAAGGCTAATGCATCGCCTTTGTTCGGAGATGGTAAGCCACGCTCTTTCATATCCTTTTTGCTTTCAAGTTGGATACGGCCATTCTTATCAATGATTGCTTCAGGCCCTACGAGGTCATCATACAATCCTTGCTCATTAGGAATTGAACCGCCCTCTTTTAGCCACTCTTTCATTTCGCCCCACATGTACGCTCTCATATTAAGATACATATTGTTAGGCGATGCACCACCAAAGGCAACTAACCGCCATTTTCTACCCATTGACTTACCGATACTATAAATACCTGTTCCGTAGCCTTGGTCAATGAATACCGCATCAGCTTTATATTCATCCTCAAATTGTGCTATGAGGTTAGCCATACGCATATCATCGTCATTCTTTTCAATGGTTGCCAAGCACTTCATGGAATAGCCATTACGCATTACGATTTCTAACGTATCGCCACCAGTCCATGCAGGGTCTACACCGATAATTACAGGTAGGTTATTAAATTCACCAACTCTGTACATTCGCTTTTGTGCTTCATCAACAATTGATGCGGATATGAATTGTGTGTCCGATGCACTAGGGAATATCCCTCGTACACGCACTTTTACAAAGTCGCTATCCTCACCATGAATATCAACCCATTCTCGTAATTTCGCTTTGTTTGAGATTTTAACAGTACGGCTATCTATCTGATAGGTAGTCCAATATGCACGATGCTTTCTAAAACATTCTCTAAACCTACCACTATTACGTGTAGGATTTCCAAACACGCACCATATAATCTCGGTTTCCTTATCTGTTAATGCACCCTCTGTTACTTCCCAAATCTTATCGGAAATAGCGGATGCTTCATCAAATATGATAAGTATTCTGTTGCCTTGGTTATGCAAGCCTGCGAATGCTTCTGGATTACTTTCGCTCCATGGAATAGCATCTATCCGCCATGTCTTTTCGTACTGCTTATCAGCACTAAACAATGCGGTTGCCGTGTATGTAAATAGTTCCTTACCTATGAACAGGTTATACCACTTATTTAACTCAGCCCAAGTCTTAGACCTTAACTGTGTATCAGTATTAGCGGTTACTACGCCCCTTGTATTCTCATGCGTGGCAATAGCAAATAGAATTAAAATCGATGAAAATGCTGACTTGCCAATACCATGACCTGATGCAACTGCAATTTGAATTGCTTTCGCCAACGATTTGCCCTTGCGTAGTTCTTCACCTATTTTCTTAAAGGTGTCAACTTGCCATTCATCAGGGCCGTCAAAGTTTTCAAGTGGTGTTCCTTTTTCACCCCATGGAAAAGAAAAGTACGCAAATCCTAATGGATCATTCGTAAACGAACCCAACGCATCAATCAGTTGTGCCTTGTTGTACTTCATCAGATTTCACCCTTGCTTGTTTCATTCGGTCGGATATATCAATCTCTATTTCTGCATCAAGTTTAACCTTGTCAGTAAATAACATGTGCCGTTTGCCTAACAACTCGGCTGCTTTGGTTCTATCTGCAATCGAGGCATCCAAACCAAATGCATCTTTTTCTTCGCCATTCATAACCTTTGTTAGGTACTCCAACACTTCATCAGCGGTTGCGATTGTGTTTTTACTACGCTTTTCCATTACATCATCTATGTATTTACGTACCTTTACTTTTCTTAATAGTTGACTTCCCTTGCTTGATGCACTTTTTTCTGCATATCCAGCCTTTATAGCGCTCTGTGTTGCATTGGTAGTCTTGATATACTCATCTGCAAATATACGTTCTTTTTCTGTTAAGGTGCTAGCATCTGCCATATATCAATCACCACCTTTATATGTTCTAACTAAAAATAGCAGTACTTCATGTTGCTTAGTACTGCTATACTCACTTTCTTTCTTATATAGTTGTCCTTGCTTGAACGTTTTCCCTTTCTTGTACTTATGAGGGAATGTCAGTTTGTACTCTTCTTCGGTGTACATTCGATTAACGATATACACCTTACAAGGCTTATCGTATTTACTCCATGATTGCCTTACATCGACTACATACCGCCTGCCGTTCATTTGTAATGCTTTAAGCAGTTTCTTTATCATTGGTTGATAATTCACATCAAGCACCACACAATACCGACTATAATCAATACACCGCACACAATAGCTAGGCAATCAATAATGCTTAACACGTTATCTTCACGATGTTCAAACGCATATTTTGCTTTCGCTTGTAAGTCTTTGTTATCTAAATCTTGTGCTGCACGTTTAAATAACGCTCTATCCTTAATGAATTGTTTAATCGCTTTAATCATTTTAGTACTTCACCACCTTTACGTTTTAGCTTTCCATTGGATCTAACACACAAACCGCATGCACTTTTTCTTGCGTTCCCCTGTGTGATGTATGTTTGACATAATCCGTCATACTCAATGACATTGGCCGTACATTTCCCTTTCTTGTTGTTCAAGCATTTACTCTTACAACACAATATATCAGTCATCATTTCTCCCCTTTTGATAACTTTATACAAAAAATGAGATATATCGCCGTGGATATACCTCATTATGTGATAGTTTTATTCATTTTTATTGCATACTCAAAACCAAAGTTATATAGTTAGCTATTCGCCAACACGAGTATATGAATTGTAATCATGGTTAGCTCACTCTGTCTAACTCTCGCACAATACTCGGTTCCCAACGGAACATATAGCTTTAGTTTTCAATATGCAATTGCACTCTCTAAACTAATACCGCTAGTTGTTTGTAGTATGTAACATTTTTTCGCTTAAGGTTTTATCTCATGAAACGTATAGTTGGTTGTTATTGCAATATTGGAAATGATTATATGTGCGGTATTAGTTTACAAAATGCAATATAAGAGGTGCGGTACAGTTAGAAAATAATATAGATTGTAATGACTTAGAAACAATACTCGTTGATTTTCAAATACAAAATATAAAACCGCACCTCAATTGCTATTTAGTTTTTAGAATTGCTCATTGGCAACTCTTACACCCTATATTCTACTATATGTTTTTAGGTGTTTATACTGACATTTACTGACATTTCATGACATTTACTGACATTTCAACCTGCCTATTTCAATCAATGCTTTTTCTTTGTACCTCATAGCCTGTCTTTCATTGAATTGGTTCTCAAAAACTGAATGTGCTTGTTTGGCTGACATTCCAAGCAGGTATTCATAACGTAACATTGTGCCGCCTATTTCTTCGCTTAGACTATTGATCGTGTTGATTACATCGCACTTGTACTCGCTCAATTCATCAATCCGTCTGCGTTGTTCTTTTTCCGTATCAATAAACCTTGCTACGCTATTTTCTAACCCACATGGAACACCGCCACCGCTCACTCTATCCTTGGAATAATCTATTGCACTAATCGATGTGATGTTACATCGTAGTTGCTCTATCTCTTTTGCAATCGACTTTATTTGTTCATCAACTGTCTTTACAGGCTCAAGGTATTTTCTAGCACTACTAATTAATCTTTTTTCACTTTTTGTTGGTTCGTTCAAATACAAATCACCTCAATCCTTAAATGTACCATTAATGACTAACATATAAACCAACACGCTCCATGCTACAAATATAATTGCATTTGCATAACCATTGTTTACATTACCCATAGCAACTACCAAGCAAAAGAACATAAACCATATCATATGTTTATACCTCTGCTAGTTTTGCATATTTCCATGCAATCGGAGAATTTTTTATTACATTACTCCAAGATGTTCTTCCAAGTTGCCACGCATATACTTCTCCATTTTCATACATTGCAAAATATCTACACTTCCATACTTCTTCAATACTATTTCTTACAAAAATCGGTGTATCAACTTCTACTTTCGACCAATCAACAAGGCCTAGATACTCGCCAATATCGATTAGTTGGTCTTTCTCTTCGAAGCATGTAGATTTCACTGGAACACGTGGCGAAAACGGGCATAGATAATCTCTTTCGCCGACAAAGAAAAATAGTGTATCATCTTCAATTTCCGCTTTTCGATACCCTAGATCATACATGCGTCTAAATAGTTCATCTGTAAATTGTTTATCGTTCATAGTTATACCTCTTCATATGTCATTTCAAATATATCAGGCTTACACGGATAAATCTCACCTTTAACACCTTTAATAATGTAATCACCTAACGACGCTCTATATTGCCCCTCTAATGTGTTAATGAGAAGTTTGTTTTCAATAAAGCATATAAAGTCTTTTCCACAAAATTTCACACACTCTTCCCAATTTTTTCGCGTATACTGTATTGCTTCAATCACAACTGGTTTCTTTTTATAACGCTTAATCATACTCTACCCACTCCCCTTTATCTTCATCCCATTTGTACCATTCAACTTGTTTCAACTTTAATACTGCTCCTTTATGTAGCTCACCGATACAAAATTCATCATCGCCACTTTCACAAGCCAGTTGCTTTAGAAATTCAAACGCACTCTCCCATGTGTCATGCGGTGCTATGTAATAATCTGAATGTTCTGTATATCCGCTATAACCTAGCATTTGTTGTCCTCTTGCTCTTTTTTCCATTGCATATACGCATTGCTCCATTCTTTATCACGCTCATTTTCAACAAAATTCATATATTCAAATAATGCTCTTTTCCGTACTGACCTTGTATATTCTTCTAATGACATTCGTCCTTCTCTCAAATCGAACATACTTATCATTACTGCAATGTTTACACCACCTATACAATATCCAGCGAAAATACCATCTGGCCTTCTTCTTATAATAGGCTTATATATATCGTTCCCATGCACTATTGTTAATGCACTTGATAATAGTTCAAAGTCAATCATAGTTACCTCTTATGATAAGGCGGATATTTCACCGCCTATATCTATCCAATCAATACTTTAATTAAAATCACAAACCCAAATATCAATACCGCTAGTGATACACCCATGATCGCATTGAAAAGCAACTCTTGCATAAACCTAAATGTATTTCTATTAGTTTTTGCATCCCTATTAGCCATTGCTTTGAAGTCTTTTGTTTTTGTTTGTAGCTTATCTACATCGCCTGTATATCTGCTCATTGGTGTACACATAGTACTTATGCTCCTTACTTAAACAATGGTAAAAACATCATGATTGTTATGCAAATCAACAACACAAAAGTCCATATCAATAAACCTGTTGACAAAATCGAAAACAAACTATTATTTCTACACTTTCGTTCTGCATCAAGAACAGCTAAATGTCTTGCCATCGCAAGTCTTGATATTCTACGCTCATCTTCTATTCTTTCGATATCTCGTTCAATCTCATTCATTATTTACCAGCTTTCAATTCTTCAACTTCCGCTACTAATTGATTTACCAACTCTTCAAGTTGTTTGATTTTGCCTTTATGGTTAGTTTCATATTCAGAACCCTTACCAAGTCTAAACGATACACCTGCATTAATCATTTTGTTGGCTAATGTAGCACCCAAGCTAAACATTACATGCTCAGTTGGTGCATAGAACATACCGAGTGCTACATCATTTGCGTTTTTGTAGTGGCCGTAGCCTACCGCAAATGTTAACTTATCATCAGAATTGTAGCCTAGGTAGTGTAACGCACTTAGTGCAGCATTAGATGCACCAGCTTTTGCTACTTCATGCATCACGTTTGAGATTTGCCCCATTGTATTACGTTCCAAATCTGTAATACGTGTTTCATGGTTATTAATTCTATCCGTATTATTCAAAATGGCTTGGCTATTTTGCCCTACACGCTCGTTTGTAGCGTTTAGAGTGTTGTTAATCGTTGTAAATCCGTTATCCACCTTAGAGGTCAAATTAGAGATATTCGTAGTATTGCGTGCAATGCGTGTACCATTGGTTTCAATCTCGTCATATGCAGCGAACAACTGGCTTCCGTTTACTGCATCTAAACTGCTAGGGTCTACACGGCCTGCACTTACGTTGTGCAGTTGGCGGTTGTAGTTATTGATACCACTATAAGTATCGCTTTTCTTGCTGCCAAACGATACTACGCTGTTAGGGTTCTCACCTGCGAACACGTGAGTTACCCCATTTAATACAACTTGTCGAACACCTACAGGGTTATCCGTTTGGCTGTTTGTGCCAATCGCAACGCTATTTTGAATAGGTGCTGATGCATTATTACCAATGACTACCGCATCAATACCACGCACTACGCTATGTGTACCTACTACGATTGCACCTTGGTTATCCACTGTATTATTAGCACCCAATACAGTTTGTTCTTTATTGTTTCCTACGTAATTGTTGTACCCAATTACGCTTGCTTGATCAGCTTCGATTGTTCCATTGCCACCACCGATTACAACACTATCATTTCCTGTTGCTTTATTATCACGGCCAACTGCAATTGTGTTTGTACCTGTAACTACTGTATTTGCCCCTACGGCTACTGAATTATAACCGCTTACTACTGGTGCTTGTGTGTTAGGCTCTACAGGCCCTGTTACAACACCACTTGCTAATACATTACCGCCAATTGTACCCATAATCATTGTTGCTAATACTAATTTATTCATGTTTGTTTTCTCCTTTTACTGTCTACTTTCTGTCTTTCTACTGTCTTTTCTGTCTATTTACTGTCTACTTCCCTGTACTACCGAACCCATTACTGCCTCTTTCCGTTTCATATAATCGGTCTGTTTCTTCTACGTCAGGCAATAGAATTGGAACGATTAACAACTGTGCTACACGTTCGCCACGCTTAATCGTGTAATTCTTGCATGATACATTGTCATACACCGCACATATCTCCCCTGTATAGTCGCTATCAATCACACCCATACTATTTGCCATGCGTAATGGTGTCTTGTGCATGCTACTACGTGGCACTAACAATCCAACGTGAAAGTCAGGTATTTGTACCGCTATTCCTAATGGTATTTTTTTCTGTGCATCTGCTGGTACTACAACATCGAACGGACAATATAGATCTAAACCAGCACTCCATTTACTACCTCGTGTAGGTAACTCAACATATTCATTTAATCTCTTTACTAACATTTATCCAATCACCCCATATTTTCGCCCTTGTTACTTGATTGCTTGTAAGATTTAACTCATTCATGATTTGTCTGTTGTTCATACCACGCTTACAAAGTGCAATAACATCATCAATCAGTTTGAATTCATCTTGTATAGTTCTCTTCTTAGGTAGTCCGCAACCTTTACCGCCTATAACCTTGATTGCCTCGTTTGTATCAAGATTGCCCCACACTACTGATGCTAATGCTAACCAGTTTTTACAGTTGTATGGTATTCCATATACCGATGTATTAACTGCCATGTTCCTCACTCCATTCACTTTCTCTATAGATGCGGAAGAAATCATCAGCACTCATTACTACTAACCAAGGCTTATTGCTTTTCTTCCATGCTACTATTGGCATATCGCCATTATCTGCTTAAATTGCATCGTGTTCAGCCTGTTCATATGCTTTACGCACATTCAAATTTTCAACGAATTTCACTTCTTGATGTATGTTAGGTAATCCGATGCAGTCCGATGCATCACCTGTATTACCGCAATATTGGACTGTTCGCCTTACTTTATCAAACCCTTTAGCATGGCATACATCACGCCACATTCTTTCGCCACGCTTGCCCTTATCCTTGCTATTGATAGGCATATCATCACCGCCTTATTCTGCAAATTCCATCAAATTTGTTTGTACTTTTACATCGCTTAACATTTCTTCTTTTGCTTTTGCATACATTTTTCTATCGATTTCAAAGCCGTATGCACTTCTTCCGAGTTCCATCGCTGCCCTTAACGTGCTACCGCTACCAGCTACAGGGTCGATGATTACATCGCCCTCATCCGTGAATATTTCTATTAAGCGTTTCAGTACGTTAACAGGCTTTTGCGTAGGGTGGATATTAGGAATGATATTCTTGTTATCTCTTTTCCATTCAAAGTGATCAAATATCATTTTTTTGTTATTATTGAATTTAGGCAACTTTTCACGATACAGAATTAACGCATATTCTGTAGCACCGACTATCCGCATATTAGCTTTCAAAACTTGTGCGGAATAGTTTTTGTTAAACGTGATAGGAATATAATTCTTAAACCCATGTTTATTAGCGTATTCAATTACCATCGGCATTTGCTGGAACGAACAGAATACAATCATGCATGGTGCTTTCCCTCGTTCCTTAGGCTCTTTCTTTAATAGCCGATTGCAAAAGTGAAAGTATTCTGCAATATTGAAATTGTAATCAGAATTAAAGAACGCTTTACCTGCTTTCTTACTTTCGCCATTTTTGTTATCCCCCCCTACATACCACATAGGATTACTTGCATAAGCATTGTTGCCTAGATTGTATGGTATATCAGCAATTACCAATTGTGCCTTTGGTATTCCATATCGCTTAAAATTTTGAAAATTGTCATTAAATAACTCTACTTTCATCGTTACCTCTTTTCAAAAGGATTAATGGTTTCACAGATTACAAATTCTCTATTATCATATCCATGTCGTTTTTCCCATTCACGAAATACCTTTGTTAATTCATTTTCCAATTCCTGTATATGTTCTTTCTTTACATCCAACAAATAATCTTCCGAATATTCCGCTATTTCATCGTCAAGATCGCCATATACAATCTCTTCAATAACTCGTTCAGCATTAACAGTAGGAACATAATAATAAGGATTTCCAACTCTAATCATAGGTACTTCTTTGGCTGGATACGTTTTAGCAAAATCATTTACACAATCTTCTATGCTTTTTTCTGGGTACCCTATATGTCCATCGATTACCCAGCACCATTCATTCTCGTTTTTTACTAGCATTGTTACTCACTCCTTTATAACTGGCTTGGTGGTATGTCATACATATCGCAATCACCATTTATCCTTGGCATCTTTCGTTTTCTTAACTTTGGATATTGTTTGTAATATGCTTTTATCCTATGAGATGCAACCTCATAACAATCTGCATCCTCTCCATACACAACATTTATAAAGTCTACATGTTTTGCCTCTTGAAATAGTCCAAACAATAATTGTAATGACTTCATCAATTGTACATATCGTGGATGTTTCTTTTTACTAACTATCCAGTTATTAACACAATCTTTATGTTTATAAGCCATTTGAACACCTAAAACGGAATATTTTCATTTTGCGGTTGTTCAAAACTGTCAAAGTTACTAGTAGTATCAAAATCGCTATCAAGCTTTCTGCCTACAAAATCGGCTACCACTTCCGTAACATAGCGTTTCTGCCCATCTTGTGTATCGTATGACCGAGTTTGAATACGTCCATTTACGAGTAATCGCTCTCCTTTCTTGCAATTGCCAACCGCCTCGCCAGTTTTGCCCCATGCTACGCAATTAATGAAAGCAGTTTGTTCTTTTGTTTCGTTGGTTGCACTATCAATATATGTATTAGTCGCTGCGACTGTGAAAGTCGCTACTGCTCTACCTGTTTTTGTAAAACGTAATTCTGGATCACGTGCTAAATTCCCTAAAATCTGTACTGTATTCATATATTCTCCTTTAAATCTTTTGTTCGATACACATCGTGCCTTTGTATACCTTGATGATTTCTTCTAGGCTTTCAAAAGTTCGTGCATCTGCTTTCATAATCATTTGCATTTGTTGAGTTGCCTCTTCTTGCGTTTCCACATTTAGAGGTATCTCAATAGTGATTACCATTTTTCGTTTTTTACTTAGCATTTATCCACCTTAGTCGTAATACATACAATTCATAGTTGCCTTTACATCGTCAATGTACACATCATAGCTAGGATGGATATGGCAATCGACTGTTGCCTCATCACGCATGATTTCAAGTAGGTTATCAATCTTCACTCTAGCCTGTTCTTCGCTAGTTGCTAGTACTGTAAAACTAACATTGAATGATACATTCACACTGGCTTCAAACTGTTTAATTCGTTCTTTCATCTATCCCCCTATAGCCTGTTTTAACAACGCTTTCCCTTTGTCAGATATTTTGCTTTTGTTGATTATTTCTGTTACATCTACTGGTTTTTTTGCCATCTCTACCAAATTACCTGTAGCAGTCATTTCGATTTGCTTTTGACCGCTCATGATCATTGCTTGTTCTTTTTCTGCTTTTTCCCTAGCCTTGAGCAATATATGATTATCCTTGATTGAGTTCGCCATACGTTGGCGATGCATTTCTCGTTTTTCCTCTTGCTCGTATTGTTTAATAAATTGAGCCCTACAAGAGGCCTCGTTATATTCATCGCCCATTAGAGGGTTAAACGATGACCATATCGATTTTGCACACTTTAATGTCAAGCCGTCTAGGTATTCTAATCCATGTTCATATCCGTATGTACTAGCACATTTAATCACTCGTTCCCATGCACTTTGAGGAGTTGGAAGTTCCTCATGTGCATTCACGTATGCACTTAATGCGGAACATTCCTCTCTCAACTCTGCAATGCTAGGCAAGAATTTACATCGATTAATTACATTGGCTACTGCTTGTGTTAATGTAACAGGATTGATGTCAGCAAGCATCGTACAATACAACTTAAAACGTTCTTTTGTCATATCAGTAGACCACGCTATCTGTAACATCGATAGTGATTGAGCTATCATCTCTTTGTTGTTCATTTCTATATTCCTCCATCACCTCTTTAACAACGTTGATTGCATCTTCTTTACTGTTCTTATTTACAGGCTTTCGATTGTAGTTGTTACGTTCCCATGTTCGTATAGTAGCTTTCCAATCTTTCATCTTTTTCCCATTAGATAGAACCCAGCCTCTTGCCTCTTGAAAGTCTATAAAGTATTCAGCATCAATATTGTTATTACGTTCAATGCAGTATGCTTTTACTTCTTCAAGCGTTGGTGGAGTAAAGTGTGTTCGTGTTTGTTGTGGTTTATCCACAACATATATATCTCTATCTCTATCTCTATCTCTATCTCTATCTCTATCTCTATCTCTGGTGGAGATTTGTCGGAGATTTGTCTGGACATTTGTCCTTTCTGCTTCTATACGTTGTCTGTATTCTCGCTTTCTGTCAGCCTCACTACTACCCTTTCCTATGAAATTTTGAATATCTAGCATATAAATCGCACCATTATCCAGTACATCAATTAAGCCTAAATCTTTAAATATGGTTAGTGCTTGCTTGATAGTACCTACTTGATGTCCTGTAATGCTTGATAGCATATCAGCACTATAAGGAATGCGATCATTAAAAACTAACTTTCCGTCATTTTTTAAACTTCGTAGGTAGAGTTTTAAAAGAATATTACTGTACAAGTAGCCATCTTTCATGCTTTCTAATATCTTCAACTCATCACTGTCAAAGAAATTATCTTTCAGCCGTAGATAGTAATACTTTTTGTTATCACTCATAGGCTAGTCCTTGTTTGGCTTTTCGATAAACTCATCTGCACTTAACGGCTTGCCTAGTGATACAATTCGTGCTAACACACTAGCAATTTCATCGGCTTCATTTTCTTCTGCATCTAATACGCTATCAACCATTGCATAAATTGCGTTTAGTTCTGAGATTATCCGATCATTAAACGTATTACTGTTTTGGTCTTTTTTGTAATATTCAATGCGGTTTCCTACGTATGCTCTAATCATTATTAACTCGTTCATATTTATATGTCCTTTCTTTAATGATCGCTTCTAGCTTTCTTTTGGTTTCTTTAGCAAATACTCCATGTGCTAAATTTTCATGACAATATCTACACAAGCAGGCTAGGTTGTTTAACTCGCTTGTTCCACCTCTCCCCCTAGGCAATATGTGGTGTACTTCCGTTGCAGGTGCGCCACATATTACGCAACATGGATAGCCGTCTATACTATCTCGTTCGATAGCTTTAGGCCTCGTGATTTTATAGAGTTTGTCATCTTCCCTTTTCCGTTTGTTCATTCCCCCACTCCTTAACTAGCGACTGTATGTAATCGCTATCTTCGAGTTGTATTCCTAGTTGATTACATTCATCGACTAGACAATCTATCAATCGTTGCATTTCTACAACTGTATATACTGACGAACCGTGGTAGCACATGATATTGTGATAACCCTTTAGGTTTTGGCACTCACCTATATCTTCAGCAAGCCATCCCAATCCGTGGCCTTGCCATATTTGTATATAGCGTTCGACCGCATCTTCTCTTACTGGCACATATGAGAAATGTCCACAATCTTTTATTGCTTTTCTATATACATCTTCCTTAGACATATACGAGTGATTACTCATGACTTCCGCTATCTTTTGACATAGAACCCAGCAATATGCATTAGCGTTCATACTGCGTGATTTTGACTTCTTTTTAATCTCAATCACATATTCCTTTTCTTTATCTAATTTCGCTAGATCATTGTCATGTGGTGCTGGTATTACTACCATTACACCTAACGGGCTTCTTAACAATTCGATGTTATTTGTTGTCCACTTCATCGTTGTGCGTGCCTTTTAGCATTCACCCAATTAAATGCTTGTTGGTAATGCTCTTGTTTTAGTTCTGACGGCTTACTTACTTTGAATGTTTCAGTTACATACTGTACTAACTCTTCTTCACTAATACCGCCTTGTGTGGCTCTAGCTTTTAGAGTTTGCCAATTGTATACAGTTTCTTGTGTTTGTTGCACTGGCTTTTTGCTATTGTCCATTGTGTCAGCATCTTTTGTATCATCGATTGCTAACAATCCATTAAGGGCATATTTTCTAGCATAACTGGATGTAGCACCAGTTACTTGTGATGCATCCATACCTTTTTTATCAAGGCTTTCTCTTGCATATGCACTTGTTGATAGTTGTTCTTTCCCATCTGTGATAGTTGCTGTTGCTTTAACGTAGAACCTATCACCGATTAAATCGATACTATCTTGAATGGTTAGTATCAATCCGTGTTTAGTGAGTAGAGGCTTAACCCCCTCTAAAATATCTTCGCAACTGCGGTAATTGTATTTACCAAAGGAATTGTATTGTCCTTTAGGTGCTTTTAATTCTGACTGAATAGCTACTATTTTTTCGATAAATTCCATATTTCGCCTAACCAATATTATTTAAATACTTCATCGACTGTTAAATCTTTTTTTAAATCATCAGCAAGTGCATCCACTATTCTGAAACATTCATCTATAGTAAATCTGCTTTTGCCTGTTTCTTTAAATAGATATGTAACTTTACTTGTTTCGATAATTGACGCCATTTTATCTTGAGTAAATCCGCATTCCTTTCTGAGGTTTATTAGCTTTTCGTATCTTTTCATCATTCACACCTAACCAATCTGTAAATTCATGTGCTTTTCAATTCTTGCACCAGCCACTTCTTGTTCTGCTTTAATTGCTTTCTTGATTGCTACTTTGTCAGCTGCAATTGTTACTCTTCTAAACTCATCAGGTAGTGCATCCAAGTCATCAACCTCTACTGTTTCGCTTTCTTTGTAGTAACATTTGAATAGTCCAACTTTCTTTTCTGTTAGTTGGTTTTTTTTCATGACATGATCAATATTGCTCTTTAATCGTTCAGTCATGTTTTCCAACGTTTTTGCTTTCGCCTGCATCCGTTTCGCTTCATCTTTGAATGCTTGAATATCGCCTTTAATGTTGTGTATAAACATTGCAGTATTTTCGATTTTTTCATCGATGCTGCAATCAAGCATATCCAATGTATTTTGAATTGCTTCCATATCCTCATCTGTTTCCGCTACTTCAAGCATCGCTTGTAATTCTTCATAATCTTTACTCAATTCGTATAAACTTGGCATTCATTTTCTCCTTGTATTAAAATACAAGTAGAGATATAAGACATACTCTCTACTAGCACGCTTGCTTTCCTACGGCCTAGCGTGCTTTTTTATTTCTCTTACCCAGAAATTGGATAAGATTAAAAGCGAAAATCCAAGAGCGATTTGTAAAAATGCTGTGTAAGAGTCGATTTTGTTAATTTCAATTGACCCTACAGTTCCTATAATCATTAGGAATGCTATCGTTCTTACCATCCAAATCAATTTCATAATTCATTACCTACAATCACTAGCATTTGGCTGGTGATTTTTTTAATTTCACTTTTTAAACGATTGTTTTCTTTTTCCAATCGTTTCACCTCGTTTTTTAATTTTCTGTAACCAATAGCCGAGTATTCACTTTCAACTCCTGCTAGCGCCTCGACCTCTTTTTTGTTAAATCTAACTCCACTCATATTTGGGAGTTGTTTTAACTTGCCTTTGTTTCTTAGGTCGTATACTGCGGAAATCGAAATTTGAAACAATTCCGCTACTTGGTTAGCCGTGTATACAAGGCTTTCCATACATCACCTCATTACAATGTTGGGTTAAAACAAAAACCATACACTCTATGGTTATTAAGTTGCCCAAATCTTCGCTTTAACACCTCAGATGTGTTTTCACATTCCATTCGTTGAGCATCTCCACAATGACATTCCCACCCATAAGGTGTAATTTCATCAAATATTGTTTCGATGTAGTCATAGTGGTCTTCTCTGATTTTCATACCAGCGCAAGCAATGGCTTCTTTAAACTTATTGTTGATAAACATTTTTGTATCTCCTTTCATTCCTTGCATGAATATCTGCCTTACGTGTCAGTTTTACCCAAGATAGAATGACTTTCTTATTCCATCTTGATTTGTTTCTTAACGGCCATTTTTTCTTGATGAGTTTTCGCCAGTATTGTGCGTATTCATCGTTTCGACCAGCCCATCCAAATCTTGTGGATGTTTGTCCGTATCGTTTGTTGGCTAGTTTTAGATCCGCTTGATTTTGTACTAGCATCTAATCACCTCTTTAAAATTATATTTAAACTGTAACTCTTTTACAAAAAAATAATCTTGTGGTACGGAACCTCATAAAGTTTTTCAATCTTTTTTAGCACATGTACATCTGGGGATGATTTTCCTTTTTCGTAATTCATCAACGTATATTCGCTAATACCTAGCATTTCCGCTGCTTTCTTTTGTGTCAAACCTTTATTTACTCGTGCTGCTTTTAATGTAATTCCATCTTGTACAAAGATTTGTTGGTTCAATTTATCACCTCACTTTCCCTTTCGTTGATTGTATTGTATTACAGTTAAACTGTAATGTCAACAGTTTTTCTGTAAATTCCTAAAAAAATATTTGATTTTTTTGCAGTTTAAATATATTATATAAATAACAACAAAAATTTTAAAATTAGGAT
>OAVP01000367.1_pt1 | contig 29045 bp, 29 predicted proteins | sample 1495311 | NCBI WGS metagenome assembly OAVP01 (sample SAMEA2580102, study PRJEB22360) | human gut metagenome | biome: human gut; feature: human-associated habitat; material: faeces | place: Denmark | collected 2008/2010
ACTTGACGCTTCCCCTGTTGAAGCAACACCTGCCAATGCATCAGAAGAATCAAACCCAAGTTTCAAATTGGTCTTGAGTTTTGCGCCGGATGTAGAAGAAGACTAAAAACTGAAATCCCAGTAAAGAAGGGATCTATCGTATGAAAAAACGAAAAAGAATCATTTTTTTCATCGCTGCATTACTGGCTCTAACTGTCTGGGAGCTATCAGAAACCATTGTCGCAGAGGCGACAACAGGGCAGGTCACTGTGACTGGTCGAATTGGTGAAACAGCGAAGGAAGAGGAAGAAGCAGACGATGACAATAAGAAAACGATCGTCGCAGATGCTTCTCAAATCGGACAAGGGAAATTACCGCAAACAGGTTCTTCAGACACAAGCAGTTTGATCATCCTGGGGTATGCACTCATAGTATTTTCTATCTTATTACTATTGAGTAAAAGCAGACACATTTATGGAACGACTGATTACTATAATTAGTGAACAAATAAATGAGTAGGCAGAGTATTCTATAATTACTTATGCCCTATCAGAACACCTCGATGGAGCTGATAGGGCAGTTTTATTTAATTGTTATAAAAAGGAAGGCAAGATAATAGCGTTTTGCTGATACAAATAAAATTTTAGGAAAAATACATAGAAAGAGGGGCAAATGAATGGACGGTGGAAACAACCACGAAACCTTTTCTTACTACTTCAATTTTAAGAAAATAAAAAAAGGTATTGAACGTGAAAAATTGGAAGCATATTGCGAAAAACACCTAACTGAATTCGGTCAGCTGATTGAATCGATTTCAAAAGATAATTTCTGGGAAGTGCTCCCAAAAATTCTAGGACTTGATGCAAAGATGAATCTAGTTTCAGAATTATCTCGATTCGACGATTTCTCAGCAGATGAGATTATTAGAATTACTGAGAATGATTACAAGACATATTTCAAAGAAATCTGTGGTTATGATCTAAGTGTAGAAAAGAAGAATTCTATCGTATTCAATGTGTCATAGGTTTTGCATAAATAAAAATTATCTTAAAAAAGGCTTCGAAAAAAAATTTTTTGAAGCCTTTTTTTGTTTTCCGCAAGTATTAAGATTAAGAACTAACGCTATTGTCTAATGACATAGTTAAGGGAAAACGCAAAGATCTGATGTCAAAGCTAAACCTTAAAGGAAAAGATAGGAAAAAACGAATAATTTGGAAGTTACTATTTTTCGCTAATGAATTTAGACAGCAACATTATGGAGATAAAGGAATCACGATTAAGAAAGTTCACGATTGATAAAAACTTGCTAATAAATGAAACTATTTGACCTGTTCTTTCGTCATACCCTATAGAACAACGAAAGAGAGGAAATACTATGAGAAAAAAATTATTGTTAATAGCTATATTCTGTGCACTGATTCTTACGTTAGTAGTGGGTGCCATGTATAAGTACCTAATGAGTCAAGTGTATGGAGAAGAACAAACAAATTTTGAAACGCAAGTCGAAAAAACAATTAAAACTGAATTTTTTGATCGTGATATCACTCAGATTGAAGAATCAAAGAGTGGCGATAATCAATACAACAAATATTACCTGTACTATTCTGCGACTGAAAATAAAAATATTATAAAACAATTGGAAGCTCAAACTCAGGTTGCTTCGAAACAATTGAAGGATTCTCGGTCAATGGTGGTTTCCTATGTCAATGAGGAAAAGGTGAATGATGCCCTTATTAATCGACAATTAGTAACAAAGGAATATATTTGGGATGATAAAACAAAGTCTTTGAAATATTTAGGTGAATTAAAAGAATTATCTGAAATACTCTTATCCAAAAATCGAAATGAGCCTCGATTAAAAGATATTGTCAACGATGAATCAGACTTGCTTGCGATAAACAGAATTGTACAAGAACAGCTACTTAGTACTCGAACTAAATTAAAATCAACAATTGATGAGGAAGAATTAGATCAAGTGTTAACAAATGACTTTTTAAGCAAGGATAGTAAGATAACCATTCTCCCCCACTCAATACAAATCGCTTTTGATAAAGAGGTTTTAGGGGTGACAACGATGAATGTCGACATTGAAAAAATTCTGCCTTTTATTAATCCAGCGATCGTTTCTGATAATAATCTGCCGAAAAAATCCTTAGACCAAAAAAGAAACTATATCGCGCTCACCTTTGATGATGGACCTAACGATACGTCTACGAAAAAATTACTAGGAGAGTTAAAAAAAGAAAAGATCAAAGCGACTTTTTTTGTTTTAGGTCAGATGGTTGATAAGAACCCAGAGGTCGCGAAAAAAATAGTGGGAGAGGGGCATGAAATTGGCAGTCATTCATACACTCACCCAGACTTGACTCAAGTAACCCTGGATAAAGTCAAAGAAGAAGTACTGAAGACTGATAAGGCAATATTTCATGCTACAGGGGTATTGCCAAAACTCTTTCGACCACCTTACGGAGCAGTAAACGGCGCCGTTGCCAAAACCATCGGATTGCCTATTATTCAATGGAATGTAGACTCTGAAGATTGGCAAGTCAAAAATAAAGATTTGATTGTAAATAAGGTAATTGATACTGTAGAAAATGGATCAATCATTTTGATTCATGATATCCATGAACGTTCCGTAGAATCCATTCCAGAAATGGTAAGTCAACTAAGAAAAAGAGGCTATGAGTTTGTGACTATAAGCGAATTGCTCTCTTATGGACAAAAACCACTAAATCAGTATTTTGGTTTAGCTGACCAAAGAGAAATTAAATAGCAGTCTTTTCTAGTCCCTTGGAGAGTTGTTAAAGGAGTGATCTTTATTTTTAAGAATAGAAGTCAAACAAAAAAAGTGCGCTATTATGAGCATCTACTAGAAGAACTGATAGAAGGTAAATATGATCAAATGTATCGAATTGCCTACAGTTATGTTTATGATCATGAAGATGCTTTAGATGTCCTGCAAGATAGCTTTCAAAAGGCGTTAAAAAGCTTTAGAAACACAGTAGAAATTGATAATTTTCAAGCATGGTTCTATAAAATTTTAGTAAGAACCGCGATTGATCAATGGCGAGTGAAGAGACTAAGACCATTTGGGTTAGCCTTTGAAGAAACTATAGAACTAAGTCATTTTCGTTTCGATCAAAGTGAATTTCTTGAACTAAAGGAAATTCTAGAGAGAACGCCTAGTCCGGAAAGAGATATCATCATTTTAAAATATTTTGATGGATTTACCTTGCAAGAAATTGCTCAAATACTTAATTTAAATGAGAATACGGTGAAAACGAAGATGTACCGTTCTCTTGTTCAATTTAAGCATCTTTTAAATTAAAAAAACAAGATATGAAAAGGAGAATGAGCGAAATGAAACAGCACACGTTTGATGGAGAAAACCAAGAACAATTAAAGCGTGAAATAGTTGCGCGTTTTCAAATAGAAAAGGCAAAGGTATACGAAGAAAAGAAACGAAAAGTACTTAGAAGAGGCGTCGAAAGCGTGATCTTGGTGGTTTTTAGTTTTTTGATTATGCTTCAAAATACTACCTTTAGAGGTTTTGCATCAGAAATACCTATTTTGGGGGATTTGGTATCAATTATAACTGGGGAAACGCTTCTGTTCAGTCAAGAGGAAGCAGAAATCACTATTGATGTGCCTAAGATAACAGAAGAAAATCAAGTGTATTCGCAATTAAATGAAAAATATCTCCGTGAAGGACAACGAGCATATCAAAGTTATATAGACGTAATAAATAGGGTGGACGAAAAACAAATGTATGTCAGTGGTACCTATGATATGAAAGTCAATGATAATCGATTTTTAGTAATCGACCGTACGTTTGAAGAGACAGTGGGGAGCACCAATGTTGAACATCGATTTGATACATTCGATAAAAAGAACGAGGTCTTATTATCATTAAAGATGTTATTTAAAACGGAAAACTATCTAGAGGTGCTGGCTCAGGAAATTGAGCACCAAATGAAAGAGCGGATGAGAGTAAATAGCGATATCAAATATTGGGTTTTAGACTATAATGATACAAATTGGTTGGAGAATGATCCGAATTTTTATATTAATGAAAATCATGAACTAGTTATTTCGTTTGATAAATATGAAGTTTCGGCTGGATACATGGGGACACAAGAGTTCATAATACCTACTACAGTATTGAAGCCGATCTTAGTTGACGAAAATTTTTTTAATTAGATCGATAAATCAGTTTAAGCTTATTCAGAAAATGATTTCTGGATAAGCTTTCTTTTTTTCGCTAGCAAGAGTGGAAAATAAAGCCTACTTTTCTAATTGGCTGTGATACCATGAGGGAAAAAATCGATGAACCCAGGGGCTCTTTTATACACGTTTACTAAAAATGCAATAAAAAGTCCCTTGTTGTCTGCTTTTGTCAGTAACTTTTCCACAGTGTGGAACTCCCTGAGCCTTACTACCATTATTGAATTTGAAAATAATTAGAGGTCTAATTATTAGATAGCGAATCTTTTTGTTGACTTTCCTTTTTAACCGGTGTATATTCTTTTCGAATAGTTAGATATCTAACATTTGGCAAAGGGGGAGTCGTTTTGGAGGAACTGATCGTATCGAATTTGATGCGTTCCATTATGAATAAGTCACGGGAATCGATGGAAATGCGTATAAAAGACCTGGATATCAGTCAACAGCAAGGAAGAATGATTGCGTATATCGCACAAAATGAAGACAAAGGCTTGATTCAGAAGGATTTGGCCCAAGTGTTTCAACGTCGTGATGCCAGCATCACAAGTATGCTTCAAGGGTTAGAAAAAAAAGGGTATATCGAACGCCGCATCCCAAAAAATAATGAGCGACAAAAAAATATATACGTTTTACCTAAAGGAAAAGCGTTGATTGATCAAACCAATGAAGCTTTTTATGCGGCAGAAAAAGAACTGGTCCAAGCACTGAATGCAGAAGAAGTCGAAGAACTGACTCGTTTGTTAAGAAAAATCGATCAAAGTCTATGAGCAATAAGCAGTCAATCACTGCTTATTGCCTGAAAGTTAGATTTCTAACAGTTAACTATCTAATAAAAGGAGGAATCATCATGGAAGAAGTCACAATGAATGAATCCAATATTTACTACTTAAGCGAAAGTCCGGTGCGAAAGGCAATTGCCCATTTATCGATCCCGATGATGGTTGGTATTTCAACCACGACGATCTATAATTTGATTAATGCCTATTTTATTGGATTGATCCATGATACCAATATGATGTCGGCGATTACCTTGGCGATGCCCATTACGATTCTGTTGATGGCGGTTGGGAACATGCTGGGTGTTGGTGGAGGAAGCTATATCACACGACTACTAGGCAATGGAGACACTCAAAAGGGCAAGAAAGTTGCCGGCTATGCGTTTTACTCAAGCATCCTGCTCGGTGTGATCATAGGGATTGTCACAGTAATTTTCATGGATCCGTTTATTCATTTACTAGGAGCAAGTGGGCAGACATTTTTGTATACAAAACAATATTCACTGATTTTGTTTGTAGGTGGAGCATCGTTCATTTTAAATTTTGCTTTGGAACAGTTGGTGCGTTCAGAAGGGGCATCAAAAGAATCAATGTACGGCATGTTTGTCAGTGTTGCAGTGAGTATCCTACTGGATGCATTATTGATTCTCGTCTTTAACCTACATGTGATCGGTGCAGGGCTATCACTAGTGATTGCGAATATCGCTTCAACAACGTATTATGTCTGGTTCCTAGAAACGAAAAGCGAGACATTGAAGGGCTTTTTAAAGAACATGAAACTTTCAATCAAAGATCAGCTAGAAGTTTATAAAATAGGGATATCCGAGCTGTTTAAATCAGCTTTCATGATCGTCACCACATTATTATTGAACAATTTTTCTGCTGAATATGGAGACAATGTTGTGGCTAGCTTTGGTATCGCTGTTCGAATCACGCAATTACCGGAATTTTTAACAATGGGTCTATTTTTGGGCGTCATACCGTTATTTGCCTACAGTTTCTCTGCCCATAACACGAAACGGGTGAAAGAAGCACTGAAAGAAGTATCTTTGTGGATAGGTGGGATCTCCATCCTTTTTGCATTGATTGTGTATTGGTTGCGAGTGCCTGTGCTGGGGTTATTTACAAGTGATCCTCGTGTGATCCAAGTTGGCTTAACGATTTTAGGGGCCCAGTTGGTTTCTTCGATCTTTAATGGTTTCTCTGGTTTATTCACGGGCATCTTTCAGGCATCTGGACTAGGTGCTCAGACCGGAGTGATGTCCACGATTCAAGGAACATTCTTTATTCCGATCGTTTTATTGCTGCATCATTTTTATGGATTGGATGGATTGATTTGGTCAATGACGATTACAGAAGGTATCGCGTTTGTTGCGGGTGTCTTAATGATGATTCCTTATCTAAATAAACTAAATAAGAATGATCTGCCCGCCATGCAAAACCAGTAGCATATAAGAATCAGGTGCGTTTGAACCATTGGTTTCTAAATGAAAAGATAACGAAAGGTTTCTTTTCGAACGTCCTATAAGGAAAGCTCAACAAAGCAAATTTCGTTGGGCTTCTTTACTTGCTATATATTTCCTTTTCGTTAAAGTAAGAGGAGATGTTGATTCTGTTATACTTACTATTGAAAAAAACTCCATTTCAAGGATAAACGATCTTTTTCATGTATCAATAGAAGAAAAGCGTCTAAAACAAATGCTATTAGCAAAATTATCAAGCGATTGAGGAATCTACTATGCAAAAAAATTTATAAAGTTGTCGCTGTCTCGAATAACAGTCGTCTGTTTGCGATTTTAATGGCTTTTTCAGGTGGGGCATTAGATGTCTATTCTCATAATTACTTTCATGGATTAGTTGCTACTCAAACTGGGAACATTATTTTGATGGCTTCGAATTTATCCCAATATAATTGGCAGCAAATGCTGCCTAAAATCGTATCGATCATTTTGTTTACGGTAGGATTTTTATTAGGTATTCTTCTAAAGCGCAGCAATTTCAGTCATTATTGGCGCAGTTATACCATGTTGCCTGTTATTTTATCGAGTTTGATCATTCCATTATTGTCTCAAAATCTACACCTTTTTAAAATTGGTCTGCTTGCTTTTGGCAGTGGCTTGCTGATGCTGACGTTCACTGGAACGCAAATCGAAGGAAATCCTTATACGATCATGATGACCTCAGGCAATTATCGGAAAATGCTAAATGAATGGTATCTGTATCTGACCTCACGGAATAAAACGTCGCTTCAAAGACGCAATGCCCATAACTATACGATCGTCGTGCTCTCATTTGTCATTGGTGCTTGTTTACTAGCCTTTGTCAGTCTTGTTTTAAAAAAATATTCAATTTGGATCGTAACCTTCACGTTTCTGCTTGCTCTTTTTATTGAAATCCATCAAGCGAAAAAGACGATTCGAACAAAAGGATTGTAGGGCGTATGCAGAAAAATTAGGTAAATATGGCTTATTAGAAGGATTTGCCAAAAGAACTTAGGAAAGGAAAGATGTTAATATTCATCCGATTAAATTTTTTTTTGAATCTAAATGGATATATTAAAAAAGATGTTGACGCTTTCTTTGAAATGTCCTATACTAGGTCTAACAAAATAGTAGGCGTGTTACTACATAATAGTAGGCATAACCGAATTGACTCAGCTCTTAAAAGAGGGATGGGTCAGTTCGGTTTTTTTGTTAAAAAACGGAGGCGAAAAAAATGGAAGAAAAGAAAATCGCGAAAGAAGTGTTGGAAAAAGTTGGTGGTGCAACGAATGTTTCTCATTTGGAACACTGTTCCACACGGTTGAGATTTACATTGATTGATGATAGCAAAGTAGATAGTGAAGGAATAAAAAAAATACCAGGTGTATTAGGGGTTACTCAAGCCGCACAAACACAAGTAATAATTGGGAGTGCCGTTGTTGAGGTATATCGTGAAGTTGAAAAAATGCTTTCAGGAGTCGAACAAGACAAAAACAATAGAGTAAAGAACACTAGAAGTTGGCAATCCGTAATCTTAGATTTTGTTATTAGTATTTTTCAGCCGTTAATTCCTGCAATTGCTGGGGGAGGTATCTTAAAATCATTGCTAATGCTGTTAAATTTGATTGGATTATTAGATAAAGCAACGCCTACCTATCAAATTTTAACCTTTGTTGGTGACGCACCATTATACTTTTTACCGTTGTTAGTCGCTATAACGACAGCGAACAAATTAAAAGTTAATAGCTTGGTAGCAGTTTCTGCAGTAGGAGGATTGCTAATCCCAGGACTAAGCACTTTGATTACAGAAGGGACAGCACTTGCTGGAATTCCTATTCAAAATATCAATTATGCATATCAAGTATTTCCAGCGATTTTATGTGTCATTAGTTACTCATATCTAGAGAAATTCTTTACTAGAATCAGTCCTAAAGTAATCAGAAGTTTTTTTGTTCCTATGATGTCTTTATTGATAGTGGTACCACTCACCTTATTAATACTCGGGCCAATTGGTTTTACCTTCGGGCAAGCATTTGCAAGTGTTATCATGAATATTTTTGCTCGATTTGGCTGGATAGCAGTCTCTCTTTTAGCTGCATTCTTGCCCTTCATGGTAATAACAGGAATGCACAAAGCAATGATTCCCTATGTGATTACTTCGTTAGGTGAAACGGGCAAAGAAATTATCTATAATGCGGCTTCATTGGCCCATAATATATCGGAAGCAGGTGCTTGTTTTGCAGTCACCATTCGGGCAAAAGATAGAGGATTAAAAGCAACAGCTGTTTCAGCAGGAATTTCTGCTTTATTTGGAATCACTGAACCTGCATTATATGGTGTAACTATTTTGCATAAACGCGTCTTATATGGTGTTATGTTCGGCAGTTTGATTGGTGGCGCAACATTGGGGATTTTAGGAGTCGAGGCATATGTTGCTGTAGGACCAGGAATTGCAAGTTTATCAATGTTTATATCGGAGACATTACCAAACAATTTGCTATTTGCAGTCATTGGGCTAGTAGTGTCTTTCATATCCTCATTTGTAGCCGTTTTAGTTTTATGGAAAGAGCCGATTAGTGACAAAAACTCGGAAACAGTTGAATCCACTGAACTAGTGTTCAATGCGCCGGTCGAAGGAGTTGTTTTACCTTTGTCACAAGTCAACGACGATGTCTTTTCAAATAAGATGTTGGGAGAAGGCGTAGCAATTATACCCACTAAAGGGGAACTTTATGCACCAATCGATGGTACTATTAAAATGGTTTATAACACGAAACATGCACTAGGTATGCAAACAAGTGATGGTACAGAGATTCTTTTTCATATAGGATTAGATACCGTGAATTTGGATGGTAAGTATTTCGAAAGCTATGTGAAAGAAGGTCAGACGGTAAGAAAAGGAGATTTAATGATTAGATTTGACCATGAGGCGATAAAAAAAGCTGGATTTGATCTTACAACGATGATCATAATTACAGCGCCCAAAAATGTCACACTCAAAATTTCCAGTAACAAACAAGTCAATATAGAGGAAGAACTATTTATCATAGAAGGAGTAGGAGAGAATGTCATTGCGTAAAAATTTTTTGTGGGGCGGTGCTATTGCGGCAAACCAGGTGGAAGGTGCTTGGAATTTAGATAATAAAGGGATGTCTGTAGCTGATGTAGCAACGTATAAACCGAACGTTGATGTAAAAGATTACAAAGCTCATAATACTGTTACTAGTGAAATGATTCAACAAGCCAAAGAAGATTCGGAAATTCAATGGTACCCTAAACGTAGAGGGATCGATTTTTATCATAGATACAAAGAAGATATTCAATTATTTGCTGAAATGGGCTTCAAAGCTTTGAGAATATCTATAGCTTGGACACGTATCTTTCCAAATGGGGAAGAGCTTGAACCAAATAGTTCGGGTATTGAGTACTATAAAAACATCTTTAAAGAATTAAAAAAACATGATATTGAACCAATAGTTACACTTTCTCACTATGAAATGCCTCTTGCTTTATCTGAAAAGTATAATGGCTGGGTAGATCGCAAATTAATAGATCTTTTTGTCAATTATGCAGAGGTCTGCTTTACGGCATTTGGTAAGCATGTGAAGTATTGGTTGACTTTTAATGAAATTGATAGTGTTGGTCGTCATCCTTTTACTACTGCTGGTATCGTCGAAGACAAGTGTAAAGAGTATTCATTAGAAGAAGCGATATATCAAGCACTCCACCATCAATATGTAGCAGCTGCTATCGCAACTAAGCGGTGTCACCAACTGATTCCAGAAAGCAAGATGGGCTGTATGTTAACCAAATTGACTACTTATCCAAATACGTGTAAACCAGAGGATGTTTTACTTTCCTTACAAAGTAATTTGGACAATTATGCACATGCTGACATCCAGATTTTTGGTGAATATCCCCCCTTATATAAGCAACGGTTACAGAATAAAGGAATAGAAATCAAGAAAGGGAAAGAAGACGATCAACTGTTAAAAGAAAATACAGCAGATTATTTAGCCTTCAGCTATTACATGTCTCGGACAGAATCCTCTGATCCAACCTTGGAGCAGACTTCTGGCAATACGATCATGGGTGTTAAAAATCCATATTTGCCTTCTACCGAGTGGGGGTGGCAGATAGATCCAGTTGGACTGAAAATTTCTTTATTAGAACTTCAGGACCGCTACAACATTCCATTAATCATTGTAGAAAACGGGATGGGTGCCAAGGATGAAGTTACATCAGATGGGAAAATTCACGATAATTACCGGATTAATTATATGAAGCAACATATCAAAGAAATAATGGATGCGGTTGAAGCAGGCGTCGATTTGTTTGGGTATACGAGTTGGGCACCTATTGACCTTATCAGTGTATCGACTTCGCAAATGAGCAAGAGGTACGGATACATCTACGTAGATCAGGATGATTTAGGGAACGGGACGCTAAAGCGGCTTAAGAAAGATTCTTTTTATTGGTACAAGCAAGTGATTGAGAGTAATGGCCAAAAATTAGATTAGGAGAATGAAGGATGATTATAAAAAAAATACTTAATCCTAATACTATCTTAGCTGCTGATAAGGATCAGAAAGAGTATGTTTTTTTCGGTAAAGGTATTGGTTACAGCCGAAAGATTGGTCAAACTGTTGATGATGAAGATATCAATCGCGTCTTTATACCCGTTGATAACCGACAGATACAAGAATATTTGCGTTTGTTTGATTCAATTCCAGCTATTTACTTCGATATTACTCAAAAAATTATTAAACATGCTGAAGAATTACTGAATGCAAATCTGAATACGAGCCTTTTTTTCACACTGAGTGATCATCTTAATTTTTCTATTGAGCGACATAGGAATGGTTTAAATATTCTAAATCGCGTTTTTTGGGAAATTAAAAATTATTATCCAATCGAATTCTCTGTAGGGGAGTATGCCCTCAGGCTTCTAAAAAAAGAATTAGGACAAGTACTTCCCCAAGAAGAAGCAGCGAATATTGCATTTCATATCATAAATGCGCAAAATGTCGCCTCTGCTACAAGTAAAGGTATGGAGTATGCCAAACTAGTTGGAGGGATTTCAGACATTGTAAAATACGAGCTCAAAATGGATTTTGATCGGGAAGATGTCCACTATCAAAGATTTATTACGCATTTGAAATTTTTTGCGGAGCGTTACTATGAAGGGAAAATGATCACCGAGAATGATTCCGGACTTTTCGAGCAAATTGCACAGCTTTACCCTAAGGCGCTAACGGTCTCTTTTACTGTAAAGGACTATATCGAGATATTGAATGAAAGTAAAGTTACGAAAGAGGAAGTTGCCTATTTAACGGTTCATATTAATCGACTCATGAGCAATAAAAAATTAAGTGAAAATTAATCGTTTTTTATAGATGCAAAGCGTTTATCAATAACGGATGCACATATACATTAAGTTCTCATAAATGTTACTTGTGGAACCTCCCATCTTTATTTGATTCGCTTAGTAACTTCTCTAGTATGGTCTATTAAGATATTCTTACTAGGTGTGGGTTGACTCTGGCCGACTCCTCTCACCAGTAGGATATCTTCTTTTTTTGTTCGGCAGGAATATTTAGTTTTTCCATATAGACTAAGTAGTTCAGAACTAAAAGTCCTATATAATTGTTTATTCTTATCAATTTTTCGTTTTTAATATTACGCAAGGCTCGACTAAAGAGCGCTCACAGCTCCGCAATCTTCCGTACGGTATTGATGGTTCGAATCGTAATCTGTTTGCCGACGCTGGTGCTGGCTGTTTTTTTCCACCAATTGGTTTTTTGATAGTCTTTGCGGAGGTAAGACCAGAAGACGACGTCTTTGTAAGGGAAAACCTGTTCAAGCTCGGCATTCGGAGCCCCGAGTTTTTCAGATAACTCCTCGTAGGTCAGCGAAGGCATCAAAAAGATCAGGTTGTCATAGATGGTTTTATCTTCCGTTCCTGACCAGTCGGGCATATGGGTCAAGCGTTCCTGCAGCTCTGATTGGCGAATGATATAAATAGCGATATCAAAGGAAAAGTCGCGTTTGACCATTGCTTTAATCGTTTCGGCAAGGGCTTGTGGATCATCCTCTTCACTGGAAAAAATCACATTGCCGCTATTCAAATAAGTGACCACATTGCTAAACCCCAATTCTTCAAAACCGGCTTTCAATTCTTTCATAGAAATTTTGTTCTTTCCACCGACATTGATGCCTCTTAATAAAGCGATATATCGTTGCATGGATAACCCCTCCTTTAAACCCCTTCTTTTAGCTGATTATAGAATGGATGAAGCGGAAGTACAATCCTGGCTTCTCAGCTACCCAAAATACGTGAGCGAGAAACGACGAATGCAAGCTTATTGGTGGAGTGGCTATGGCGCATGTATTTTTGCGCTGCTAATTAGTAAAAACGAATAAACAGCCTGTAAATGATAACAACCCTCACAAATCTGCTCAAGCAAGCGAATTTGTGAGGGGCACTTTAAGTCGTTTTCTCTGTTTCTGGCTTCGTTGCTAATCCACCGCAATCTTCACAGACACGGTCTGTACGGGAACATCATAAAAGGGATCTTCTCGTCGGCCTAAAAAGTCTTGGGCTTGCTGAGGGAAGAGGGCGTACATCAGCACGTCTTCTTCGCTTTTGGCATACTCAGCGATTTCTTCCCGAAAGACTGGCAGTTGTGGTGCCAGTAGATCAGCTGGTCTGACGGTGATCACTTCAGCATCTCCGATGATTGTTTCTTTGATTTCGTCGGTGATGGGTGCTGGCGATTGACCGTAAAGTCCTTTGACGTAATCTTTGATCTCACTTGGGACAAGTTTGTAACGTTCTCCTGAAATCACATTCATCAAGGCTTGGGTACCGACCATTTGCGACAATGGGGTCACTAGTGGCGGATAGCCCAAGTCTGCTCTGACTTTTGGTACTTCTGCTAGGACTTCTTCATACTTGTCTTGCAATCCTTGTTCCGTCAATTGGCTGAGTAGGTTTGACAACATGCCACCAGGTACTTGATAGATCAAGGTTTTAGGTTCAATATCTTTGACTTTTGGATTCAGCAGTCCTTCTTCACGGAAGCGATCACGAACGGGATTGAAATGTTCAGCAATCTCAGCGACTTTCTGCAAATCAAGTCCCGTAGCAAAGCCGCAATCTTCTAAGGCGATTGCCACAGATTCGGTTGCTGGCTGACTGGTGCCGCCAGCAAAGGAGGAGATGGCGGTATCAATGATGTCTGCACCGGCTTCCGCAACTTTTAAGTAAGTCATCTCAGCGATGCCGCTGGTGGCATGGGTATGGACTTCTAGCGGTAGATCGACGGCATCTTTGATTCGGCTGACCAGCTCGTAGCCAGTTTGCGGTGTCAAAACGCCTGCCATATCTTTGATACCGATGGAATCGGCGCCGAGGTTTGCCATTTTATGGGCAAGGTCGACGAAGTAATCCACCGTATGGATTTGGCTAGTAGTATAAGAGATTGCTGTTTGACAGTGTCCGCCGGCTGCTTTTGTGGCGCGGATGGCGGTTTCTAAATTGCGGACATCATTTAAGGCATCAAACAAACGAAGAATGTCGATGCCGTTTTCAACCGATTTGGTAACAAAGTCAGCAACGACGTCATCGGCATAGTTTTTGTAGCCTAAGAGATTTTGTCCCCGTAAGAGCATTTGTAGTTTGGTCTTTTTCACTTCTTTGCGGATTGCGCGCAATCTTTCCCATGGGTCTTCATTTAAAAAACGCAGACAAGCATCGAAGGTTGCGCCGCCCCACATTTCAAGGGCATGATAGCCTGCTTGATCCATGGTTTTTAAAATCGGTAGCATATCGCTGGTAGGCATTCGTGTAGCGATCAGACTTTGTTGGCCGTCCCGCAAGACGGTTTCGGTAAATTGGATTTTTTTCATTCTTTCACTCTTTCCTGAATGATTTTACGGATCTGCTGCTGCATATCTGCTACGCTATGAGTTCTAGAACGGCCACAAACTTTGGCATCTTGTTCACAGACGTAGCAGCTTCTTGTCGGCAGTCCGATTTCGGTGCGGCTGATAGGTAAAAGCTGGTCTTGGGTTTTGGCTAAGACATCCAGATCCACCAATCGACCATAAGGATGATGGGTCTCAATCTGAACCATCATTCGTTTTAGTTCATAAGGATCTGTGGGTAGTACGAGATAATATTCCGGTCCAGTTTCCAAACTACGGTAGAGGTTTGCCAGTGGAATCAGTTCCTTGACGGCCTCTTCGATTTCCGTAATGAGTTCTTCAAAAACGGCGGTCAATGGGGCAGAATTTTTCACGGGACCGGGAATATTCATGGTGGCAACAAGCAATGCCGCTTTTTCATCCGCAGCGAGAAGCTCCCGTTGAAGCGAGCTTCTATTTTCTCGTGCCTGCAGCATGTCGATTAGCGTCACAGGGGTTCCTGAAAATAGGGCATCAGACATTTTTGACCACATCAATGATCGTGCCATCGCGGTATTCGATCAAAGCGACGGTTTTTTCCCCGTACTTGATTGGTTCGGGTTGACCGACAATGCTGTAGGCTTTTTCTTTTAGCTCTTCAATGGTGTATTGGGGAATATCCAATGCTTCAAAATGGCTGATCAAGTCTTTGCGAGCAGGATTGATGGCGATCCCGATTTCCGTAACGACAACATCAATACTGGCGCCCGGAGTGACGATCGTGTTGACGGTATCGACGATCGTTGGGATCCGTCCCCGCACAAGAGGAGCGATCACTAAGCTCATTTTGCACGCCATACTAGTATCTGAGTGGCCGCCAGAGGCACCGCGGATCACACCGTCAGAACCGGTGATGACATTGATGTTGAAATCCGTGTCGACTTCCAGTGCGGAAAGAATGGCGGTATCCAATTGATTGATAAACGCCCCTTTGCTTAACGGTGAGGCATACATATTGGCATCGATCTCGTAATGATTGGCGTTTTTCCCTAGCGATTGCGCGGAAGGATGATCAAAGTCTTGGACATCGATCAGTTTTTCCACTAATCCTTCTTCTAACAGTTCCACCATGGCATTGGTAATGCCGCCGAGGGCAAAGCTGGCTTTGATCTCATCTTTGATCATCGCTTCGCGTAAAAAACGAGAAACGGCTAATGCGGCACCGCCTGTTCCGGTTTGGAAGGAGAAGCCTTGTTGGTAGTAAGGCGAGCTGGTGATGACCTTGGCTGCATACTCAGCAATCAGTAATTCCTTTGGATTTTTGGTAAAACGGGTCGCGCCTTTTGCGATCCCTGCAGGATCACCGATGGCGTCGACTTCCACGACATAATCGACATCCGTTTGGGGAATGCTGATTGGGGTATTTGGAAACGGCACCAGGGTGTCGGTGATGATCACGACTTGATCGGCGTATTTTGCATCGACCATCGCATAGCCTAGTGAGCCGCAGGTTGCTTTTCCGACGGTGCCATTAGCATTGCCATACGCATCTGAGCTAGGGGCCCCTAAGAAGGCGACATCGATGTGGATATCGCCGGCGGCAATCGCACGAGCCCGACCGCCATGAGAACGGATAATGACTGGGGCATCCATAATGCCTTCGGAGATTGCGGCACCGACTTTGTCCCGCAGCCCGCTGGAGGTGATATTGGTCACGACCCCAGATTTGATATGTCCGATCAATGGTTCATGGACATTCGCGATGGAACTAGGGGCAATCGCAAGATTCTTGATGCCCATTTTTGCGATCTCGTCTAAAACGAGATTCATGATAAAATCCCCTTCGCGAAAATGATGGTGGAAGGAGATCGTCATGCCGTCCGTTAACCCTGTTTTTTCAATGGCTTCACGAATACTGCCCAAGACCTTGCTTTTGCCCGGCAGGACTGGCTCGATCTTGCGACTCGCTTCTTTGTAGGCATGGATATTGGCTGTTTCATTTTCGAAGACCCCGTATTGGGTGGCATAGCATTCAGGGATATCTTTTCCTGCTTTGTTTAACACCATAATTACACTTCCTCCTCGGTAATCAATTTCGCTGCTTTGGCAAGGGCAATCACGCGTTCCGCTCGCTCAACGATTGGTTTATCGACCATTTTGCCATTCAAGGAGATCACACCAGAACCTTTGCTTTCGGCTTCACGAATGGCCCATATCACTTCTTTGGCCTGTTGGATCTCGGCTTTTGAAGGCGCATAGATCCCATTAACTAGGGGAATCTGCCGGGGATTGATCACTGATTTTCCGTCAAAACCAAGCTGCTTGATGCGGGTCGTTTCAGCGATAAAGCCATCTGTGTCATTGATATCAGAAAAGACGGTATCGATGGCGGCGATCCCCGCAGCTCTAGCTGCATGCAAAATCATACTGCGGGCAAACAACAACTCTTGCCCATCTGGGTAGCGACGGGTTTTCATATTGGTGACATAATCTTCTGCCCCTAAAGCGATCCCGATCAAGCGGTCGGAAGCTGTGGCGATGTCTCGGGCATTTAAAACGCCTTCGGCCGACTCGATGGCAGCCATCATTTTGGTGGTTCCTACAGGCAGATCGTTTTCTTCTTCTACTTGTGTGATCACAGCGGCAACGTCAATGATATCTTGGGCGGTTTCGGTTTTCGGTAGTCGAATGACGTTGACCCCCGCTAGGACCATCGCTTCGATATCAAGGGCACCCACCGTGTCGAGGCCGTTGATGCGCACGACGGTTTCGATGGCAGAATAGTCAAAGGTTTTTAAGGCAAAATGCACCAGGGTCCGAGCAGAGTCTTTTTCATTCAAGGAGACCGCATCTTCTAAATCAAACATAACGGAATCGGCGCCATACAATGGCGCATCCCGTAGCATGGCAGCATTGGCTCCTGGTACAAACATCATCGTTCTTCTTAAACGTTCCATGTGTCGATCTCCTTCCAAGCATACTGTTCTTGTTCGGCGGCCCGATGAACGGCGGTCAGAGTTCGGGCTTTGATGGTACAGTCCAATGCGCCTTTATCGGTGGCAGTGATTTTGGCCTGTGTCACGCCTAGATGGTTCAGCGTCTCAAGGATGACGGCGCGAATTTGTTTGCCGAATTGTTTTTCGACACTGCTATCGAGGGTCAGCTCGATGGTTTGGGTTGTGGTGGGCTCGATCGCGATCAAGATATCACTGGATTCAACAGAGCCAGCAACCGCACTTTTTTTGATTTCCACTTATTATCACCTCTAAATATAGTTATGCTGCATTAAAAATGAGAACGTTGTTTCTGGCAAAAATTGCTGCAAGGAAAGTAAATCTTTTTCTGCAATCGCTTTCCGAACTTTAGTAGCCGAAACGGTTGATTGGTTGATCTTCAGACGGTCGATCACGATCAGTTCAAGCTCGGGAGAAAAAACGGCAGCCATTGCCTCATTGTAGAGTTGGGTCACGGGTGAGTAAGGCTCTGAGCCTACAAAACGCGTGGTGATCGCCAACAGCGGGGCAATTTTTTCTTTGAAGAGGGTTGCATCAAAGGCGGCTTGTTTTTTGGCAATCGCCTCAGGTGCTTGCTCTTTTAAGAAATAACTGGGAAAGACCGCTGAAGAGACGAGATAGTTGTTGGTCGGCAGCACCGTTACATTTGACAGGTGAGCCAAGCCCTCCGTCACCATCTGCAGCCGTTCACTGGCAGAAAACTGTGAGCGGTCTTCTGACAAAACGAACACATAAACCTGCTCTTTTTGACTCGCAGCTGTTTCAACTAAGTACAAATGTCCCTTGGTAAAAGGATTGGCGTTCATCACGATCGCGCCGTTGTTTTGTCCGATTCGCTGCCGTTGCAGTTGTTGGGCATAGCTTTCATAAGAAGGAACGCCTTGTTCCATGAACAAGATGTCTTGCGCAGCGAGCACTTCACGAAACCCGAGAGATTCAAAAAACAGACGATTTTTCGGTGCTGTATAGACGAAGGACTTGGTATAGCCCTCGTCTTTGATATGATCGCTAAGGTGCGAAATCAATTGCGTCAACAGCTGTTCGGAGCGTTTTTTTTCACAGACCACCACATACTTGATGATATTGGCATAGCAAGAAGCAGTAGCAATCAAGGTTTGCTGGTCAAAAATGCCGACGGTATAGGCAACTTCTTCACCGACGGCTAAGCCAGCACGGGTGATCAATTTTTGCCATTGCAAAAAGACTTCCGGATCTTTTTGCAGCCAGATTCTTTTTAGGGTATACATACAATGCCTTCTTTATTTTTTTACTGGGAAGAGCTTCGACAAAAGCAAGGATGCGAAGTAGATGATCAGGATCACGACAAAGACGCCGCCCCAACCGAATAACAACAATTCAAATGAAGTCAGTAAATCTTGACTCATAATTTTCCTCTCCTTTCTAGTGACCTAAGCAATCAGTGCCAGCAGTAAGCCACCGGCGATGACCGAAGCAATCTGTCCTGAAACGTTGGCACCGGCTGCATGCATTAAGATAAAGTTTTGCGGATCTTCATCTGTCGCCATTTTTTGGATGACCCGGCTAGACATTGGAAACGCAGAGATTCCGGCTGCGCCGATCATTGGATTGATTTTTTCTTTACGGAACAAGTTCAGCACTTTCGCAAACAACACGCCGCCGACCGAGTCCATAATGAAGGCAACCAGCCCTAAACCAATAACCATCAATGTATCGACTTGTAAAAATTCTTCATATTGCATTTTCACAGAAATTGATAAACCTAGGAGGATACTGATGATATTCACCAGTTCGTTTTGAGCGGTGATGGACAAACGATCTAAGACACCACATTCCCGCAAGAGATTTCCGAACATCAAAAATCCGACCAATGGCAATGAAACAGGAGCAATCAACCCTGCTACGATCGAGATCACGATCGGGAACAAAATTTTTGCCGTTTGCGAAACTTCTCCGGCACGATACGTCATACGGATTTTTCGTTCATGCTTGGTCGTCACTGCTTTGATGGCTACCGGTTGAATGATTGGTACTAGCGCCATGTAAGAATAAGCTGCCACCATGATCGCACCCATATATTTCGAGTTCAGCGTATTTGCGACAAAAATCGACGTTGGTCCGTCAGCGGCACCGATGATCCCGATGGAAGCCGCGTCGTTTAAATCAAAGCCAAGCAGCACGGCAACGATGATCGTAAAGAAGATCCCGAATTGTGCAGCGGCACCAAACAACAAAAGAAATGGATTTTGCAGCAATGGACCGAAGTCGATCATCGCACCAATCCCGATAAACAAAAGCAAAGGGAACAATTCAGTTGAGATCCCCATATCAAACAATACTTGGAACGGGCCAGCTTCTCCACCAGCACTTAACACACCTGAGTTCGGGAAGTTCACTAACAACGTGCCCAATCCCATAGGGACCAACAAGGTTGGTTCATATTCTTTCTTGATCCCCAAATACATCAATAGACCACCGATGAGCATCATAACGATCCGTCCCGGCTCCGATCCTAACCCGACTACACCTTCAATTAACGTTTCCACTACGTCACTTCCTTTTCAATAAATTAGCCGATCGTAATCAGCAGTTCTCCTGGGTTGACCATGTCGCCCGCATTGACTGCAATGGCAACAACGGTTCCTGCTTTTGGTGCCACGATTTCATTTTCCATCTTCATGGCTTCTAAAATCATCAATGATTGGTTTTCTTGCACAGTATCCCCCACATTGACCAAGAGACGTAAAATCGTTCCCGGCATTGGAGAATGAATCGGCTCGCCGTCAGCAGGAAGCGTAGCTGGCGCTGGCTGTGGTGCTACTTCTGGTTCTGGTGTGCTGACTGGTTCTGGTTGAGCAGGTGCCGCTGCTGGAGCCGGTGTTGGCACTGCTGGGGCAGGAGCGGTAGGTTGCGGGGCACCGATTTCTTCCATTTCGACAAGGTATTCTTGCCCATCGATCGCTATTTTAAATTTACGTAACATGTTTTTCCCTCACTTGTTTTCATTTTTTTTGGCTATTTTTTTGATTGTGAACTGAGAATCTGATAGCTCTCCGGCGGCGATACTGGCGGCAATCAGGGTGACTCGCTTAAATTCAGGATTGCGTTTCTCAATTCTTCGAATGACAAACTGACTTTCAGGGGAACACTCGGCACCTAGTGCGGCGGCTATCAGACTGACTAACGGATAATCTTCTGCAAGCGCCGGCTGATAGCCCGACACTTCTTGCCAATCAGACGCGGGTGGGTCCGCTATCATTTCCCTTGGCTTCAGAGGAGGACTGACAGGCGCATCTGGTTCATCATGCGTTTTTTTGAACAATCTTTTAATAAGATTCATGGGTTTCTCCTTTCTCAATGATTCGTTCCCTTTCATTATAGAAACTCCCGTTCAATCAGCGAGATTTATTTCGGCTGAAAATTGTTTTTTCAGTGTTCCTTTTTTGAGAAAAGAGTGAAAAACCGATATAAACGTTGATTTATAAAGGTTTTTCTTGCGTTAATATTCTGTTAAGAACTTTTTAAACGAAAAATAAGATTTGAAAAGAGAAATTGTTTTTTTGCTGTTCTTTTTTTAAACGGGTCTTTTTTTCTATTTCTTGATTGTTTATTCTTAGACGTGTAAAGCATTCAATAACATTATTTCCTTTAAGAAAAGAAAAATATTCACAAACTAGTGACGCTTGTCGCTAACAAATTACGGGCCTGTAATTTTTTTAAAATGTTTTTTGATAACGCTTACACATTTCGATGCATGAAAGGAAGAAGAAAATGTTCTTAACAATTTTGTCCTATGCCATGATTATTGTCTTCATGTTTGTCATCATGAAGAAAAAAATGTCACCCTTTACATCCTTAGTAATTATCCCATTACTATTTACCCTCGTTGCGATGGTTGCTGGTGTTTCCGAAAAAGGCAACATCGGTGATTTTGTCCTTGAGGGCATCTCGACAACAGCCAACACAGGAATCATGTTGCTGTTTGCGATTTTGTACTTTTCCATTATGTTGGATGCCGGTTTGTTTGATCCAATCACGAAAAAAATGATTTATTTTGCTAAAGGCGATCCGATGAAAGTCTTGATGGCAACGGCAGTCGTTGCCGCTGCGGTCTCTTTGAACGGTGATGGAACGACCACTACCTTGATTTGTTGTTCTGCGTTTATTCCCATCTACAAGAAGCTGAATATGAAAATGATGAACCTTGGTGTCTTGATCATTTTGCAAAACACCATCATGAACTTATTGCCATGGGGCGGACCGACTGCCCGAGCAATGGCCGTGCTGGAAGTTGATGCGGATATTCTTTCTTATTTGTTGCCAGGAATGATTTTGTCTCTGTTATATGTGATTTTCTTCGTGGCTCGCAGAATGGGGATCCAAGAACGGAAACGTTTAGGGGTTACGGAACTGACGAACGATGAGATATTAGAAATGACGACTGTGACTGATCCTGATACATTAGCGATCCGCCGTCCGAAAAACTTTGTCTTCAACGGTATCTTAACGATCGTCTTGATTGGCTGGTTAGTAGCAAGCTCCTTTATTTCTAGTATCGCTTTACCACCAATCTTGTTATTCCTTGTAGGTACTTGTATCGCATTGATGGTCAACTACCCAATTTTGAAAGATCAATCGTCACGGATCGGTGCCAACGGCGGCGACGCTGTGCAAGTCGTAATTTTAGTTTTTGCAGCGGGCGTCTTCATGGGCTTGTTCCAAGGCTCTGGGATGGCTACTGCCTTAGCGAATAGTTTCACGCAAATCATTCCTAAACAATTGGCTGGTTTCTGGGGGTTAGTTATCGCCCTGATTTCCGCACCTGGGACCTTCTTTATTTCCAATGATGGGTTTTACTTTGGGGTTCTACCGGTCTTAGCAGAAGCGGGTCGTTCGTATGGCTTCACCAATATGCAGATGGCCTTGGCGTCCTTAATGGGCCAAGCGTTCCACTTGTTAAGTCCATTGGTTGCCTTCATCTACTTGCTATTGCGCTTGACTGGCTTAGATATGGGGCAATGGCAAAAAGAAGCGGCGAAATACGCACTGGGGATTTTCGTGATCTTTGTCGTTACGATCGTACTATTAGGTCATATGCCGTTTTATATTCCACAGTAACTTCATAAAGAAACTATCGAGCAGGCTGCCATTTTGCTCGGTAGTTTTCCTTGTTTATCGATATATCTATTTTTTCCCAAAAATCTCATTTGTTTTTAGTATGATAGGAGTAAATCATGAATCCAATTATTGATGCAGTAAATAAAAATCTGGATCTGACCAAAAATAAACCATTAAAAGATTTGATCTATGAAGCGTTCAAAAAAACCATCATTTTAGGAGACATTCCCGCAGGCTCTCGCATCAATGAGAAAGAATTTTCCGATACGTTAAACATCAGCCGGACCCCAATTCGTTACGCCATGACTCAGCTGGTGGCTGAAAAACTGGTGGAACACGTACCAAAAATCGGCATCGTCGTAAAAGGGATCAGTATCAAAGATGCTTATGAGATTTACGATATCCGCAAATCATTGGATACATTGGCGACTATCAAAGCAATGGCCTTGATGAGTGAGGAAGATTTCCGGGAGATGCGCTGCTTGTTAGAACATGGCGAACAGCTGAATCGTGAGGATGATGTGGATGGGGTCTTGAAAAACTTTTCTGACTTCAATGCGTTTATTTACGAAAAAAGCCAGATGCTGCGGTTAAAAAGTATCGTGCTGGATCTGCAAGCGTACCTCGTGTATTTTCGTGACATTGCGATTCGCTCTTCTAGAAGAAGGGATGCGGCATTGGCGGAACATTGGCTGATTTATCGCGGCATGAGAACCAATGACACGGAACAGATCACGTTGTTGACCCATGAACATTTGGATCACTCCCTGCAATTTATTCTTGCTGAAATGGAGCGAAGAAAAATTGACTGATTCCCGTCTTTTTATCGCCAGCAGCTATGCAGTCAATGCGCTGCATTATGAGGTAGCGTTAGCACCCAAGCCTGGTTTAGTAGATCCTTGCTCCTCTGGTGCGCATCAGGACATGAATGTGTTTACCTTTATCAACAGTATCACTTGTTTGGCGCCTTTTTTTCAGCGCTATAGCCAAGCTGGCTTTGCCCATACAGGCGCCCTGATCCAGCTGTTTGACCAGTTACGTGGGATCGGTCAAGAAGCAGAAGAAGCGATGCTTCAGGCAACCAAAGGCATCAATACCCACAAAGGGGCGAACTTTTCCTTTGCAGTTTTGTTGGGGGCGACAGGAGTCTATTATCAACAGCATGACAAGGCTGTGCTGACGGCTGAAGATACTAATCAGATCCTGCGGCTTGCCGCCAACATCTGCCAGCATTTGGTCAAGCAAGACCTGCAGCAAATCACCCACAAAGACCAGTTGTCTTACGGAGAAAAAAATTATTTGACCTACGGCACGATGGGGATTCGTGGAGAAGCCGCAGCTGGTTATCCAACGGTTAAAAAATTGCTGGAGTACTTACGGCAGCAACCACAAAAAACCTCCGTTTCCTTGTTGCGAGGGTTGGTCTATCTAATGAGTGAAACCGAAGACAGCAACCTCGTCCACCGAGGCGGCTACGAGGCGATGAAGACAGTGCAGCAGGAAATGCAAAAAATTCACCAAGCCAATCTGTCGGATACAGACTTGCTTCGTGAATTAACGACCTATGATCAAGTATTGATCGCACGCCATTTGAGTCCTGGCGGGTCGGCGGATCTTTTAGCCTTGGCCCTTTATTTCTTGCAGCTAGAAGGCGTCTCCTTCTGGTAAAAAGGTATAGCCGATCCCCCAAACGGTTTTCAAAAAACGGGCTTGCTTCGGCTCATCTTCAATTTTGTTTCGCAGATGATTGATAAAAACCATCACGGTATTGGCATCGAATTGGCCATCTTGCCAAACATTGCTGTAAATCTGTTCTTTCGAGAACACTTGATCCGGATTTTCCATGAAAAAGCGCATCAGCATGATTTCTTTTGAAGACAACTTGATGGGCTGATCATTTTTGAAAAACTGATAGCGTTTTTGGTCAAAACGAAACATGCCGCTGCACAGATCGCCTTCCGGTTTGGCGATCCCTTTTTCTCGCAGCACGTTGCGGCGATCAAGAATCGAAACGATTTGTGCTTTTAAGAGTGCCGGTGAAAAAGGCTTCGTAATGTAGTGATCGGCGCCAATCTCATAGCCGTTGATCATGTCTTTTTCGTCACTTTTTCCGCTCAAAAAAACGATCGGCACCGTGGGGTTTTCTTCCCGAATCAGTTGTGCCAAATGATAGCCGTCATTTTCATGCTCTAAACTGATATCCAGTAAAAAAAGATCAAAGCTGACACGAGAGTTGATCGCAATCGTTTTTTCAACGGAATCGGTCTGGTAGATCAGAATACCCGTCGACTGTAAAGATTTCCAAATCAGCCGCCGAATGGCAGGGTCATCATCAACGATTAAAATTTTTTCATCTCGCAAAATATCCGCCTCCTGTATCAATAGTATTATAGTAAATATGAAAGGGGTTTACAATGAAACCGCCATCAAAGTTTTGGCTGTATTTAAGTGTGGTCGCTACCTTATTCATTACACTGATTGGACTTATTTTTACCTTTACAAGTTATAAAAGCGCACAAAGACAAGCTGAAACCGTCGGGTTGCGGCAGTTGGAAACGGTCAATCAAGCGGCGATCAAGCTGATCAGCCGCAGTATCGAATCGTACCACATGGCTCTTACCAATTATGCCGATGACCACCTCGAAGGCGCCGCCTTGGCTGATTTGCAGCGCCCCTTAACGTTACCAGTGATCAATTCTGCGAACAATGCCATGGTCGGATTGTTTTTGATCGACCAACAAGGTCAGGTCATCGCCCAAAATACCGCAACGTCTATAAATAAACCACAAGATCCAACGATGCAGGAACTGTTATTTAAAGATCCATCCTTAGACAAAGTATTGGCGGGTCGGCAGGTACAAAATGGGCAAGTCTATTTCGATGGTAAAGAGGCCTATTTAAATGTGTATCAGTCCCTAACCCTTGACGACAAAGAAGCGGTTCTTGTGATGCCTTTGAATCTGCAGCGCATGTATCATCATGAATTTACCACCGATCGCAATGTTTCCGGCTATACGATGGTCAAAAACGCCGATATGCGGATCGTTATGCACCCATCGGACGAACAAATTGGTTTTTCCATCGTTGAGAGCCGCAAAAAAGAATTTCCAGAGCTGGATTTCACCGATCTTGAGCGCTTGGAGCAAGAACAAATCGACAATGAAGAAGGCACCTCCGTCTATTATTCTTATTGGTGGAACGAAGAAACACTGCAAAAAGTGCTGAAATTGGCTGCTTATCAATGGATCACCATCGGCGACAGTCGGCTGATCGTCGCCAGCAATGCCGATTTTTTGGAGCAAAGCGGTCTCTTCTTACAAGACAACTTGATTTTGATCGGCCTGCTGGGTTTGTTGTTTGTCATTATGATTTTATTGACCGTACTGATCAAAAACTACATGAAACGCAATCAAGCCTATGTCGAAAACCAAGCATTGAAAGAACGACAACGGCTGTTAAAAGAAAAGCACGAAATCGAAAAAAACATTTTGCAAGAATCAAAACTGGAAACCATTGGCTTGCTAACGACCTCAATCGTCCATGACCTAAACAACTTTTTGACGCCTATGATTGGTCATCTGCAATTGCTGATCGAGGAAAACCAACACGATGAAGTCTTAGTGGAGGACTTGCAAGAAGTCTGCAAAGCGGCGGAAAAAGGCAAAGAGTTATCCAGCAATGTGCTGCGTTTTTCGAAACTCGAAAGTGCCGATAAAACTGTGCAGTCGATTGCTACTACCTTGACAGAAGCCATCGATACTATGCGCGCACTGTTGCCAAAAGCCTTTTCCCTTACGTATGATATCCAAGAAGTAGGATATGCCGTCTACGAGAAGATCGATCTGCAAGTCATCATTTACAATTTGTTGATGAATGTGTACCAAGCAAATGCCGATTGCAGCATTCGATTGAGTCACACTTCGACAGAGAGCGCCACCTTTCCGTTTCGTAAGCAAGCTTTCTCCGCACAACAGGAGTTTGCTTTGATCGAAATCGTCGACAACGGTCCCGGCATACCAGAAGCAATCCAAGAAAAAATCTTTACCCGCTTTTTCACGACCAAGAGTGCCACTGGCGGTACTGGTCTAGGACTCTTTACTGTCTCTTCGATCGTGGAAAAAAACGACTGGTTGATCGATGTTACAAGTACGCCTAAAGGAACCACCTTTTATATTGGTATTCCTCTAACTGATCCCGAAAAAGCCACTGAACCCAACTGATCCAATGGGATGGTTTCAGTGGTCTTTTTCTTGGGCATGCTGGAAGGCATTGATTTTTTGCAGGACTAGCAAGACCAGTACCAAGACAAAAATCGCTAGAGCAAAAAATAGGGCATCGTTCGCCATGCCTTGCGTCAGCAATAGCTCGCGCAAAATCGCAGTAATACTGATCAAAATCAAGTAACGGACGGGAATATGGTGTCCGTCCTTCATATACCGCAGCAACATCAAAATGATTTCTAACAAAATGAATAACGTGGCAATTTCTTCAATCAAAAAGGACAGGTGGGGCGCTTCACTTAAAGGAAAGAGCGTCGTGCTGATCATAAAAATCGCTTTTCCCATAAAAATCAAGACGACAACGACTAAGATCGCTAACATGCTATCAATACAGATACTGATCACTCGCTCGAACATCCGGGTCAATTTTTCCATTTGCCACTCCATTTCTGCTTTTTCTTTTATTATACAAAAGAAGGCGCAGGACAAAGGGAAAAGAACAGTGAAAGAACAATCGCGGCAATATCTTTTTGACCGCGAACTTAACGGTCATTCTATGAGCGGGACCTTTGTGGCAGCTTTGAATAGCAGAAATTAGCGAGGAAAATATAGTATCTTTTTCCGATAAAATTAGAAAAAAATGAGAATGAATAGTTAAAATATACACAAATTATTACGAGACACTTAGTTTCTTTTTTTGTTACAATGGTTAAATAAAATAGAACTCTGTTGAAATGTTGCTTAAACAATGTTTTTATCGCTATCGAATGGAAAAATAGTCCGATCGCAAGATGTTTACCATTGTTAATAAAGTAACAAGTTAAGCGGGGTTCGCAAGAAAAATGCTTCTTTTCTCATCATATATGACGGGGATCAGTGAGGAGAAAAGGGCAAAAAGAAAAACGGAGGGAAACAAATGAAAAAAAGTGGATGGTCAAAATGGGTGATTGGGGCAGCCTCATTATTGTTGCTTAGTGCATGTGGTGCCGATGGCGGAACAAAAGCCAGCAGCAGTGCGGCAAGCTCTTCTTCAGAAAGTGAAGTCACTTCAGGTGCTTCCCAACAAGAGTATACCGATCCAGCAGAGTTAAAAGATCAATATGATATCGTCATCGTTGGTGCTGGCGGTGCAGGGATGGCAGCAGCCTTGTCGGCTAAAGATGCTGGAATGAATCCAGTCATTTTAGAAAAAATGCCGATCGCAGGCGGAAATACCTTGAAATCTTCTGGCGGAATGAACGCATCAGAAACCAAGTTCCAAGAAGCCCAAGGCATTGAAGATTCCAATGAACTATTTTTTGAAGATACACTAAAAGGTGGTAAAGGAACCAACGATCAAGATCTGCTGCATTATTTAGTAGACAACTCTGCTTCAGCGATTGATTGGTTGGATTCAATGGGGATCACTTTAGACAATATCAGCTATAGCGGTGGTGCCAGTGTAAAACGGATCCATCGTCCTCATGACGGTTCAGCAGTCGGTACGTATTTGGTGGATGGCCTGTTGAGAAACATTCATGAGCAAGAAATTCCTTTATTTGTAAATGCTGATGTGACAAAAATCAATGAAACAGACGGCAAAGTCACTGGCGTCAACGTGAAAATCAATGGCGAAGAAAAAGAAATCGCTGGTGATGCAGTTGTTGTTACTACTGGTGGTTTTGGCTCCAACAAAGAACTGATCGAAAAATACCGTCCAGATCTGAAAGGCTATGTCAGCACGACTTCTGAAGGAAGTACAGGCGATGGTATCAAGATGATCGAAGAATTAGGCGGCGCAACGGTTGATATGGATCAAATCCAAGTCCATCCAACAGTGGTTCAAGATACAGGGATGTTGATCAGTGAAACCGTTCGTGGAGAAGGCGCCATCTTGGTGAACCAACAAGGAGAACGTTTCTACAATGAATTAGAAACCCGCGACAATGTTTCAGCTGCCATCACAGATCTGCCAGAAAGCTATGCCTACTTGATTTTTGACAATGCGTTAGCAGGTAGAGCCAAACAAGTCGATTACTACAAAGAACAAGGTGTAGTGGTAGAAGCTGACACCATCGAAGCGTTAGCTGAAAAAATTGATGTCGATCCAGCAACCTTGAAGAAAACTTTAGATACATGGAACCAAGCAGTGGCAGACAAAGCCGACAAAGATTTCGGTCGTGAAACGGCGATGGACTATGATTTGACGGAAGGACCATTCTATGCGATTCAAATTGCACCTGGGATCCACCATACAATGGGCGGCGTCAAGATCAATACGAAGACCCAAGTGTTGAAAGAAGATGGCACACCAATCACTGGCTTGTATGCAGCAGGTGAAGTGACCGGCGGGATCCAGAAATACAA
>OAVP01000376.1_pt1 | contig 28401 bp, 25 predicted proteins | sample 1495311 | NCBI WGS metagenome assembly OAVP01 (sample SAMEA2580102, study PRJEB22360) | human gut metagenome | biome: human gut; feature: human-associated habitat; material: faeces | place: Denmark | collected 2008/2010
CTGGGCGAAAAAGCACCGTACAACGGTCGTAAAGAGATCAAAGGCCAGGCATAAGACTGACTTTATCTGATTTAAAAATGCCAGCCTCCGGGCTGGCATTTTTTATGGTTGAGTTACCAGCGGCCGGATGCGCCGCCACCTCCAGAAGAACCGCCACCGCCGCTAAATCCGCCGCCACTTGAGCCTCCACCGGAACCGCTGTTGTCTGAATGATAACTTTTACCTGATGCTCTTTTCTGAAGTACACATAAACAGGTAAAGACCATAAATATGGTGAAAGTAAAAAAGAAGGAAAATACAGCAATGGAAAAAATTTTATCGGAGAACAGGAATAAATCTAAAAGATAGATTGCTGAAATATAGACTCCACTTTTACATGCGCGACAAAAATTACTGCCTTGATGAAAAAACCAGAAAGGGAAGAACATCACTGCAAATACCCAAAAAATAGCAAAGTAATAATGATCACTGGAAGACGCTGATTCACTTTCTGAAGGATTAGTCGGATATTGGTGTTGTGAAGTGAGTTGGTTATTCAAAGCGTTTATAGCTAGCTCTAATCCCTGAGCAAATTTTTGTTGTTTAAATGCGGGTATCATGTTGCTACGGATGATATCTCCAGCCAGAGCATCGGTTACCTTTTCTTCCAGCCCATAACCTACCTGGATGCGGACAGTACGATCTGACCAGGCAACAATGATCAGTATCCCATCATTACGTTTGGCATCTCCTAAACGCCAATTGTCAAAAACTCTTGTAGCATATTGTTCAATTGTCTCGTCTTTGGTTGTGGGAACAATTAATACAGCAATTTGCACTTGGGTATTATTGAAAATAGATTCTAACTTGTGCGTCAGTTCTTTCTTTTCTTGTGAGTTTAAGCTACTCGTAAGATCCGTAACTTGTTGCTGTAATTGTGGGACAATAGTTGGTTGGGCTGCAACAAAGGAACACACGAAAGTGAACATTAGTATGAAATAGCGCATTATAAATTTCTCATTAAATCTGGATAAATAAATTGACGGCGGCATCGGTAATTTTAGATTCGTTATCATTAAAAACTAACACAGAAAAAATAAATATAATTTTGGTGAATGTTTTGACATGATTAAATCCATTTTCTTTATTTTCTTCTGACATAATACGTTACTCCCTTTAATTATTAACGATATGTTTCGCATTTTTCTTTAAATCTGCCTGTAACAGAATGTTAATAAGACATGATTGTTGTGGCAGGATCTGCAATAATTAACAATTATCCACTTCACAGAGAATGCTATGCAGTACCCGATTAACGAGATGTTCCAGACCCTGCAAGGTGAGGGTTACTTTACCGGCGTCCCCGCCATTTTTATTCGTTTACAGGGATGCCCGGTTGGCTGTGCCTGGTGCGACACCAAACACACCTGGGAAAAGCTTGAGGATCGGGAAGTCTCCCTTTTCAGCATTCTGGCGAAGACCAAAGAGAGTGATAAGTGGGGGGCGGCGAGCAGTGAAGATTTGCTGGCTGTCATTGGTCGGCAGGGATATACCGCGCGGCATGTGGTGATTACGGGTGGTGAGCCTTGCATTCATGATTTGCTGCCACTGACTGACCTGCTCGAAAAGAACGGTTTTAGCTGCCAGATCGAAACCAGTGGAACTCATGAAGTACGCTGCACACCGAATACCTGGGTTACCGTATCGCCAAAGCTGAACATGCGCGGCGGCTATGACGTGTTGTCACAGGCACTGGAGCGAGCCAACGAAATCAAGCATCCAGTGGGGCGCGTACGTGATATTGAAGCACTGGATGAACTACTGGCAACGCTGACCGATGATAAACCGCGAGTCATTGCACTGCAGCCGATTAGCCAAAAGGATGATGCCACACGTTTGTGCATTGAAACCTGCATTGCGCGTAATTGGCGTTTGTCGATGCAAACACATAAATATCTAAATATTGCCTGATTAAACATTTATAAGCGTTATAAATGGGTGGAACCTGTAAAGACTTCTACTCATTTATATTGTTTGTCGCCTCTGAAAACTCCTCCATTTTACCCATCCAGGGCTAATCATTAGCATTCTCTACAAATTCTGTGGCATTAATTTTTCGCTGGAGTGAAAATTATTGCGGTAAAGTTTGGTAGATTTTAGTTTGTATAGAGTTATTTTAAATATTTACCTTTTTAATCAATGGATTAAGTGCTCTTTAACATAATGGATGTGTTGTTTGTGTGATACTATAAAGTTGGTAGATTGTGACTGGCTTAAAAAATCATTAATTAATAATAGGTTATGTTTAGAGTGTTCCCCGCGCCAGCGGGGATAAACCGCCAGGGTGAGCCAGCGCCGCAGGAAGACACGCGTGTTCCCCGCGCCAGCGGGGATAAACCGCGTTCCCAACGCTGAATATTGCTGGCATAGCCGTGTTCCCCGCGCCAGCGGGGATAAACCGCCAATACGGAGAACCTTCATCGGTAATGGGGTGTGTTCCCCGCGCCAGCGGGGATAAACCGGAAGTTGCGCGCACTAAGAAAAACAGGTTCGAGTGTTCCCCGCGCCAGCGGGGATAAACCGCTGAAATCAATCGCCGGTCGTCGCCACGTTACGTGTTCCCCGCGCCAGCGGGGATAAACCGTCATCGAAAACCAGCGGATCGAATGGGACGCCGTGTTCCCCGCGCCAGCGGGGATAAACCGAGACGGCGCGTAAAACTCATACGGCGACAAATGTGTTCCCCGCGCCAGCGGGGATAAACCGCTCGCGGGCGTGGAATTTAACGAACGGTTACCGTGTTCCCCGCGCCAGCGGGGATAAACCGTCGGGACGCTGCGCGATCTGCATAGCAACGCAGTGTTCCCCGCGCCAGCGGGGATAAACCGGTATTTTTGCTGACGGATTCTCAGAGAGTTTCGTGTTCCCCGCGCCAGCGGGGATAAACCGGTTTTGGCGATATCACCTGATGCCTGCAATCCGTGTTCCCCGCGCCAGCGGGGATAAACCGGGGTATCGCACTGCGGCAGATGTTCCGGGGCCGTGTTCCCCGCGCCAGCGGGGATAAACCGCATGAATATGGACGATGAAAAAATAAGAGAGGGTGTTCCCCGCGCCAGCGGGGATAAACCGTTAAAACATTTTCCGAGCTTTGCGATTTATATGTGTTCCCCGCGCCAGCGGGGATAAACCGTAAAAATCATCATGGAAAATCAACCCGGCGACGTGTTCCCCGCGCCAGCGGGGATAAACCGAGCGCGCGCGGGCTACTGCACTCGGTGATAACGTGTTCCCCGCGCCAGCGGGGATAAACCGGCGATCTCGCGGAATACACCGACGAGGCGGGCGTGTTCCCCGCGCCAGCGGGGATAAACCGTAAGGCCGTCGCCGGATCAGCCTGGCTATGCCGAGCTCCCCGCGCCAGCGGGGATAAACCGTTCTTGCGGGTGTTGCAAATATTCTTCACGTAGAGCTCCCCGCGCCAGCGGGGATAAACCGGACGCCGCCGCCGCGAAGCCGTTTCCGATGTTGAGCTCCCCGCGCCAGCGGGGATAAACCACCATATAACCCGTTATCTCTTTCTCAAGTTTTTATATTAGCAGTACTTGTAATAAGCAACATATCCACGTAACACCTCATGTTCAAAATAGTTCTCCATGCCAGAGAGGTTCACAATTATCGATACAAAAAATTAAATTTAATCAAAGTGTTATTTGTATGATTCTTAAATCGTTAAGAAATTTTAATCTATTATTTTTTTAATATTGAATTAATGCCTGTTAATTTTTTCTTTAGAATAACAGTATATTTTTTAAGCTTGTTATTCATTGGTTAAGTAATAAATCTGGAAGTTTGTCTTTGTTTTGAGGCTAATGAGTGGTTTTACATAACCGCCTCTATACGCTGTTGATGAATAGTTCTTATGAATAAAGATATCCAGTTCATACTTTAAGTGAAAATTGATAAAGTGCGATTCGTATTGTCTTTTATTCTAAAGACATCGAGTGTAGTTAATATTCCTTGTAAAAACAGGGATAAACCGAACTAGTTAAAGTTTTTATTATGTTCCCTGCATCAGCGGGGATAAACCGGACTTGTTATCATTTTTTAAGTTGTCGAACTTATGTTCCCCGCGTCAGCGGGGATAACCATTCAGGTATGTTCAGGCCGGGCAGTTTCCCGCCCGGCCTTCCTCACTTACGCATTCGACCAGCTCTGGATCGAATCCACATTCCCCAATTCCCCATGCATCACTTCATACGATTTTTTCAGGATCACATCAGTATGTTTGGTTAGGTCTTTGAAAATGCCTTTATTCATCGCGTCGTAGCGTTTGGCATTGCTCTCAATCGGTATAAAGATATCTTTCACGCGAACCATCTTATCAACAGCCGTTGCGTAATCCGGGTATAGCCCCAGACCTACCGCTGTATTAATCGCTGCTCCCAGACTTGCACAACCGTTAATGGCGTTACGGCGTGCCGGAAGGTTGAACACGTCGGCAAAAATTTGCATAAACAGATCGCTGTTCGAACCGCCGCCAGTAATGATCACATGCTTCGCAAAGTGATTCATTTCATTACACATATTGTCGTAATTGTTCTTCAGCGTTAGCGCCACACTTTCCAATATCGAACGATATATCCATGCGTAATCCATGCTGGAATCAAAGCCGATCATAATCCCGCGTTTGTACGGTTCCCACGGATTGGTCAGCCAGTCCAGCACCGTCATCAGCCCATGACAGCCAGGTGGCACACTAGAGGCTTTCTTGTTGAGTAAATCTTCCGGTGAAAGATCCTGCGCCCTGGCATCCTGAATTAACGACTCGCCTAACATGTCACGCAGCCAGCTCACCGTCCACATACCTTTGCGAATACCGTAACCTTCATACAGCAATGTTTGCGGAATAGAAGACATAATCGGCCAGTACGCCACCGGATCTTTCGGCAGTGCTTTGCCGTTCATCATCAATGCGATGTAAGTGCCAAGAGAAATTACCGCAGTTTCATCATCCAGTAATCCGGCCCCCAGAGCTTCTACCGGTTTATCACTGGTGGTACAAACAACCGGCAGTCCTGCCGGGAAATGTGTCGCCAGTGCGGCTTGTGGTGTGATATGTCCGAGGACGGTGCCAGGCATTTGCACATCAAACAGCATATGACGGGGGATATTAAACTTATCCATTACCGCAGCATCTTCGCTCCATGCCCAGCTCTTATAATCCACCGGCCACTGACCAAAATAGTTGGCGATATTGTCTTTAAACTCGCCGGTTAAGCGATGCGTCAGATAACCCGAAAAAGAGGTGACATACGCCACGTCAGGATTCGTATGTTCGTAAGGGCGTGTAACGCGTGCATCCTGCCAGCTAATCAACGGCGCAGCTGGCGTGCCGTCGGCTTTCAATAACGCACGGCAGCAACGGATGGAGCCCAGGCCGATGCCAACAATATCTTCTTTATTCCCGGCAAACTGGCTCATCAAATCGTGACCTGCAAAACATAATGATGCCCATAAATCGTCGTCAGGATGTTCTGCAGTATCGGCATCTGGCGTGTGCATCGGCTGTAATAAGCCTTTGCCTTCGCAAACCACGTTACCTTCCAGATCGTACATCACCACTTTTGTGCTCTGACTTCCGCCATCAATCCCTATGATGTATTTTTTCGACATGATTTTTCTCCTGTAATTTTCCTGGCTTACTTGCTGCTAGCCATTGCGGGGGCGCTATCAGCAGTACGAATTTTTTGGAACAGCAAAAAGGTAAAGACAATCACCATGGCAAGCGCCGCCATTCCCATCAGCCACATATTGCGGTAGGCTTCTGCTGCGGGCAGGGTGTCTTGCCAGTGGCCGATAATCGGGTAAACGAAGACATCCGGCAGGAATCCAATCACCGAACAAATACCTACCGTGGTGCCCATAATGTAAGACGGTGTTCTCGCTTCGCCAGGGCAGGCCCAGTACAGCCCGCGTGAGGCGTAACAGGTGAATCCCAGCAGTAAAATCAGGCCAATCCCCATCGCGACCGATTGCGGGTTAGAGTTCGTGACGAGCAGGGCAGTTAACGCCAGCAGGCCGAGTACGGAAAGGATTTGGATCACGCGGGTAGGGGATTTCACTTTACTGTAGGTGGTGATAATGCCGCCAAGTGGGCCGCACAGCGCGCGGAAGATTTTGTTGATCACAATCCCCATGTAGCTCGCTGCCACCAGCGACATGCCGTACATTTCGGTCAGATAGTTGGTGGAGTAACTCAGAATGGCGTAGATGGTGAAGACACCAAAAATCACCATGCTGCAATACCAGGTGGTGCTGATACGCAAAACGGCAAGGATGTCGCTAAGCTGGAATGACTGTTTTTCTTCGTTATTGGCACTGCGCAGGTTGTTGTTATCGCTAACAAAAAACCAGCACAGAATCCCCAACAAGATGTAAACCACACTGTAGATGATAATGACTGTTTTCAGGCTGGCGCTGTCATCCGGTGCAAAGCGAGAAAAGACCCACATGGTAAACACCGCCAGCGACATTACACCGACGCCGCGCAGCCCTTCCATCCAGCCCATAATTTTCCCTTGCTCACTATGATCGCCCAGCAACGAGGCGGCTTTAATCGACACCGACCACAGCATTAAAATCGTCGTTATCGCAAAGGCGACCTGAATACAGAGCATTACCCACAGCGGTGGATACGTTGCCATTAACAGACCCAGTAATCCGGTAATGATCATCGCGGAAGTAATCATTTTGCGGTGTGAAAATTTATCGGCAATAACGCCGCTGGGGGCATAAAGAATAATAGCCGCAATACCAAAGGTACTCATTATTAAACCTATCTCGGTATTGCTGAATCCCATAAATTTCGCCATGGGAATTTGATAAATATAACGTAAATAAGCCAGGTCGAAACTAACGCCGCCGCTAAAACTAATTATCGCGAGGGTTATCCAACGGCGATATGAGTTGTGTTGCATATCGTATTCCCATTTGTAATAGACAAAAAAAAGAGAAAAGTAAGCCGCCCTTTCAGGTGGATTACTTTTCTCAGGTCTCTAGTAATTGCAATAAGAAATAACATGGAAAGCAGAGGTGTTGTGTGAGAGTAATCACGCTTCTGCTTTTTAAAACTATTTGACAATACGAATATCACACTGTGATTACGATCACATTAGCAGTTATGCCGTTATGCTAAAAATTATCTCCAGTTACCAGAGATAATGAGAAAGGTAACTTCCCTCTCGCGGGGGAAGTTACCTTTCTTTTTTTTTGCCTTACGGAAATTGGAGCTAACTATGTCAATCGAATCTCTCAATGCGTTCTCAATGGATTTTTTCTCACTGAAAGGTAAAACCGCAATTGTTACCGGTGGGAATAGCGGTTTAGGCCAGGCATTTGCCATGGCGTTGGCCAAAGCTGGCGCAAATATCTTTATTCCTAGTTTCGTCAAAGATAACGGCGAAACAAAGGAAATGATTGAAAAACAGGGTGTTGAGGTGGACTTCATGCAGGTGGATATCACCGCAGAAGGCGCGCCGCAGAAGATTATCGCTGCTTGCTGTGAGCGTTTCGGTACAGTTGATATTCTGGTAAACAATGCCGGTATTTGTAAGCTGAATAAGGTGCTGGACTTCGGTCGTGCCGACTGGGATCCGATGATTGATGTGAACCTGACCGCCGCATTCGAGTTAAGCTATGAAGCTGCAAAAATTATGATCCCGCAGAAAAGCGGCAAAATTATTAATATCTGTTCATTGTTCTCTTACTTAGGTGGACAATGGTCACCTGCATATTCTGCCACTAAACATGCTCTTGCCGGGTTCACCAAAGCTTATTGTGATGAGCTAGGTCAATATAATATTCAGGTAAATGGTATCGCCCCTGGCTATTATGCAACAGATATTACGCTGGCGACACGCAGTAATCCAGAAACCAATCAGCGCGTTCTTGATCATATTCCGGCAAACCGTTGGGGCGATACTCAGGATTTAATGGGCGCAGCTGTATTCCTCGCAAGTCCGGCTTCAAATTATGTCAATGGGCATTTATTAGTGGTCGATGGTGGTTATTTAGTGCGCTAATCCATAACGGTGGTTTCTGTTTTCTCTTATTAATGATTATTCCATTTTTATTATCAGGAAGGAATTACTATGTCTTTATCTCGCGCAGCGATTGTCGACCAGCTAAAGGAAATTGTTGGTGCAGATCGCGTAATTACCGATGAAACAGTATTAAAGAAGAACAGTATTGACCGTTTTCGTAAATTTCCGGATATTCATGGTATTTATACTTTGCCGATTCCGGCAGCGGTCGTAAAACTCGGTTCCACAGAACAAGTCTCCCGTGTGCTGAATTTTATGAATGCGCACAAAATTAACGGTGTGCCGCGTACCGGCGCTTCCGCCACTGAAGGTGGGCTGGAAACCGTTGTGGAAAACTCGGTGGTGCTCGACGGCTCCGCCATGAATCAAATCATTAATATTGATATTGAGAATATGCAGGCGACGGCGCAATGTGGCGTTCCGCTGGAGGTGCTGGAAAATGCGTTGCGTGAAAAAGGTTACACCACGGGGCATTCTCCGCAGTCAAAGCCGCTGGCTCAGATGGGCGGCCTGGTAGCAACCCGCAGTATCGGGCAGTTCTCCACACTCTACGGCGCAATCGAAGATATGGTCGTTGGTCTGGAAGCAGTATTGGCTGATGGCACCGTCACACGCATTAAAAACGTGCCACGCCGCGCGGCTGGCCCGGACATTCGCCACATCATCATCGGTAACGAAGGTGCACTTTGCTATATCACTGAAGTAACAGTGAAAATCTTTAAATTCACCCCGGAAAACAACCTCTTCTACGGCTATATCCTGGAAGACATGAAAACCGGCTTCAACATCCTGCGTGAAGTCATGGTGGAAGGGTATCGTCCGTCGATCGCTCGTTTGTATGACGCTGAAGATGGCACCCAACACTTCACCCATTTTGCAGACGGAAAATGCGTGCTGATCTTTATGGCTGAAGGTAACCCTCGCATTGCGAAGGCGACGGGCGAAGGGATTGCGGAAATCGTTGCCCGCTACCCGCAATGCCAGCGCGTGGACAGCAAGCTGATCGAAACCTGGTTTAACAACCTGAACTGGGGACCGGATAAAGTGGCTGCCGAACGTGTGCAGATCCTCAAAACCGGCAACATGGGCTTTACCACTGAAGTGTCCGGCTGCTGGAGCTGCATCCACGAAATCTACGAAAGCGTTATTAACCGTATTCGTACTGAGTTCCCGCACGCCGACGACATCACCATGCTGGGCGGTCATTCCTCTCATAGCTATCAGAACGGCACCAACATGTACTTCGTCTACGATTACAACGTCGTTGACTGTAAGCCGGAAGAGGAAATCGACAAGTACCACAATCCGCTCAACAAGATCATCTGTGAAGAAACCATTCGCCTCGGCGGTTCGATGGTGCACCACCACGGTATCGGTAAACATCGCGTTCACTGGAGCAAACTGGAACACGGCAGCGCGTGGGCGTTGCTGGAAGGGCTGAAAAAGCAGTTCGATCCTAATGGCATTATGAATACGGGTACTATCTATCCGATTGAAAAATAATGTGTCAGGCAGCGTTCCGCGATGACGGGGCGTTGCCTTTTCGGCTTCTCAGGCGAGAAGCCGTTCTTATTACCGGACAATGAAGGGGTAAAGATGAACACTTCACCGGTGCGAATGGATGATTTACCGCTTAACCGTTTTCACTGCCGCATTGCTGCGCTCACTTTCGGCGCACACCTGACCGACGGTTATGTTCTCGGCGTCATTGGTTACGCCATTATTCAGCTTACGCCCGCCATGCAACTGACGCCGTTTATGGCGGGAATGATCGGCGGCTCGGCGCTCCTTGGTTTGTTCCTTGGCAGCCTGGTTCTTGGGTGGATCTCCGACCATATTGGTCGGCAAAAAATCTTCACCTTCAGCTTTTTGCTGATTACGCTTGCTTCGTTTTTACAATTTTTTGCCACCACGCCAGAGCATCTTATTGGACTGCGCATTTTGATTGGCATTGGTCTGGGAGGCGATTATTCAGTAGGTCACACCTTGCTGGCTGAATTTTCCCCGCGCCGCCATCGCGGTATTTTGCTGGGCGCATTCAGCGTGGTGTGGACCGTAGGCTATGTGCTGGCAAGTATTGCCGGACATCACTTTATTTCCGAAAACCCGGAGGCCTGGCGCTGGCTACTGGCATCGGCAGCTCTGCCCGCGTTGTTGATTACGTTATTACGCTGGGGAACGCCAGAATCACCACGCTGGCTACTGCGCCAGGGGCGTTTTGCAGAAGCTCACGCTATCGTGCATCGCTATTTTGGTCCCCATGTTTTACTGGGCGATGAAGTGGTAACGGCGACCCATAAACACATCAAAACCTTGTTCTCTTCGCGTTACTGGCGGCGAACGGCGTTTAACAGCGTCTTCTTTGTCTGCCTCGTAATCCCATGGTTTGTGATTTATACCTGGCTGCCAACTATCGCCCAGACTATTGGTCTGGAAGATGCGCTGACTGCCAGCCTGATGCTTAATGCGTTGTTAATTGTGGGCGCGCTGCTGGGATTAGTTCTGACGCACCTGCTGGCACATCGCAAATTTTTGCTGGGAAGTTTTTTGCTGCTGGCGGCAACGCTGGTAGTCATGGCCTGTTTGCCTTCCGGCAGTTCATTAACGCTGCTGCTTTTTGTTCTCTTCAGCACCACCATTTCGGCAGTCAGTAATCTGGTGGGCATTTTGCCTGCGGAAAGTTTTCCTACTGACATTCGCTCGCTGGGCGTCGGTTTTGCCACCGCCATGAGTCGACTTGGCGCGGCGGTAAGTACTGGCCTGCTGCCGTGGGTGCTGGCGCAGTGGGGAATGCAAGTCACCTTATTGCTCCTGGCGACAGTGTTGTTGGTTGGTTTTGTTGTGACCTGGCTATGGGCACCAGAAACTAAAGCCCTCCCGCTGGTGGCGGCGGGAAATGTAGGAGGTGCGAATGAACATTCTGTTAGCGTTTAAAGCCGAACCGGATGCCGGAATGCTGGCGGAAAAAGAGTGGCAGGCGGCGGCTCAGGGTAAAAGCGGACCGGATATTTCGCTACTGCGAAGTTTACTCGGTGCTGATGAACAGGCCGCTGCCGCGCTGCTGTTGGCGCAGAGAAAAAACGGTACGCCGATGTCTTTAACCGCGTTGAGCATGGGGGATGAACGGGCATTGCACTGGCTGCGCTATCTCATGGCTCTTGGGTTTGAGGAAGCTGTATTGCTGGAGACGGCGGCAGATCTGCGCTTTGCGCCGGAATTTGTCGCTCGCCATATTGCCGAATGGCAGCATCAGAATCCGCTGGATCTGATAATTACCGGCTGCCAAAGCAGCGAAGGGCAGAATGGGCAAACGCCATTTTTGCTGGCGGAAATGCTGGGCTGGCCCTGCTTCACCCAGGTGGAGCGTTTCACTCTCGACGCGCTGTTTATCACCCTCGAACAGCGTACTGAACATGGTTTGCGTTGTTGCCGGGTTCGCTTGCCTGCGGTGATTGCCGTGCGTCAGTGCGGTGAAGTGGCCTTGCCAGTACCGGGAATGCGCCAGCGAATGGCTGCGGGGAAAGCAGAAATTATCCGTAAAACTGTTGCTGCCGAAATGCCAGCGATGCAGTGTCTGCAACTGGCAAGAGCAGAGCAACGACGCGGAGCGACGCTGATTGATGGGCAAACGGTAGCAGAAAAAGCTCAAAAGCTATGGCAGGACTATTTACGCCAAAGGATGCAGCCATGAATATCGCAATTGTGACAATAAATCAGGAGAATGCCGCAATAGCAAGCTGGCTGGCGGCGCAGGATTTCAGCGGTTGTATCCTGGCGCACTGGCAGATTGAACCTCAGCCTGTAGTGGCGGAACAGGTGCTGGATGCGTTGGTGGAACAGTGGCAGCGAACGCCTGCGGACGTTGTTCTCTTTCCGCCGGGAACGTTTGGCGATGAACTGTCGACCCGGCTGGCCTGGCGTTTACATGGTGCAAGCATCTGCCAGGTGACTTCGTTAGATATTCCAACCGTAAGCGTGCGCAAATCCCACTGGGGAAATGCGCTAACGGCGACGCTGCAAACAGAAAAACGCCCGCTATGCCTTTCCCTGGCGCGTCAGGCGGGAGCAGCGAAAAACGCCACGTTGCCCTCTGGAATGCAACAACTGAACATTGTCCCGGGTGCGCTTCCCGACTGGCTGGTTAGCACAGAGGATCTGAAAAATGTTACTCGCGACCCATTAGCTGAGGCCAGACGGGTGCTGGTGGTGGGGCAGGGCGGAGAGGCAGATAACCAGGAAATCGCTATGCTGGCAGAAAAGCTGGGAGCCGAAGTGGGCTACAGTCGGGCGCGAGTGATGAACGGTGGCGTTGATGCTGAAAAAGTGATTGGTATTTCCGGACATCTGCTGGCACCTGAGGTGTGTATTGTTGTTGGCGCTTCTGGCGCAGCAGCGTTAATGGCGGGCGTACGCAATAGCAAGTTTGTGGTGGCGATTAATCATGACGCCAGCGCTGCGGTATTTTCACAGGCAGATGTTGGCGTGGTTGATGACTGGAAAGTGGTGCTGGAGGCACTGGTGACAAACATTCACGCAGATTGCCAATAACGTGTTGCCGGATGATCCTGCCTACGGTTCTGGCCTGGGGACTTGTAGGCCTGATAAGACGCGTCAAGCGTCGCATCAGGCGCTGAATGTCGGATGTGGCGTGCGGCCTACAAATCAAACCAAATTCAATTGGTTACGATTATCCCGTCAAAGTAATTTTTTCGCTAACGTCCAGACCCCGGTATTCGTGGTGGAAAGCGCCACGACACCCGCGTTAATCGCATTACGCGCATCTTCTTCATCGCACACCAGCCCACCGGCAATCAGCGGTTGGCGGATTTTCTCTGTCACCCAGCCCAGCACTTTGGGCATACAGCCTGGCAGGATCTCAATACAATCCGGATTCGATTGCGCAACTTGCTTATCAATGTTGTGAAACGAAATTGAATCAACAATAAACAGGCGATGAATACAGAAAAAACCTTCCGCTCTTGCCGCTTTCAACATTGAGGCTTTGGTACTGATAATGCCGTCCGCCTCGGTCACCAGTTTCAAAAACTGAATCACGACTTCTTTATTTGACGCGCCTTCCAGCAAATCAACATGAATAAAAGCATATTTCCCGGCGTTCTTAATCTTTTTAACGATATTACTGATGGTGCAGATATTGCCGTACAACACGGAAATAAACTGGCATTCAGAGTCGATTGCCAGTTGCAGGCTGGCATTATCTTTAACGGCAGCAATCACCGGATTCTGGCGGAGCAGGTGTAAGAGGGGCATAAATTATCCTTATTATTTATCCAAAGCGGTAGGTGATGCCGAATCCGGAAGGCGGATAGCGCCACTGTTGTAGTGTGGATTCGTCGCACAGCAAACGGCAGGTGCCACACTCCAGGCAGCCGTGATAATCAACGCGTAAGTCACCTTCCGGTGTGAGCGAAAAAAGACCTGCCGGACAGGCGTTAATCAACCGTTGTACCATCTGACGCTCAACGGAGTCAGCCGGAACAATGTGCGGCGCATCAGCAACGCGCCAGAGATTATGGGCTACAGACATCGCAGACTCCTGATAACATCGCCCGCCAGATGCCACAGGCCATGACGACGTAAATGACGCCAGAATAACTGGCGCAGCGGTGGAACAGGTTTATCACCCTGATCCCATAAATCGCGGGAAATATCCTGCATTAACGCAGGCCACGCCCGATACCAGCCAGGGCGTTGCAAAAGCGCCGGAACATGCTGATAACGTTGTAGAACATCCCATAGCAGGCTGCGCTCTACGTTGTGATGATAAAGCGCAAACAGATTTTGCGGCTCGCGGTGCTGGCAGGCGCTTATCAGCGTTTGTGCCGCCGCCTGCGCGCCAGTCAGCGCCATATCCATGCCGCGCACGGAAATTCCGGTATTGACGCAACTGCGCAACGCATCGCCCACCAGCAGCCAGCCGTTACCGGCGTATTGCACCGGCATACTGTGCAAGCCACCTTCTGGCACCAGATGCGCACCATACTCCAGTGATTCCGTGTTTTTGATAAGCGGGCGCACTGCCGGATGCGCTTTAAAGCGAGTCAGCAGCTCGCTTGCCGGAACACGACTTTGCGTAAGGGAAGAGAGCGGGCAAACAATCCCTAACGAGAGCGTTTGTTGATTAGTATAAAGAAATGCGCCGCCGGGTAAGTCATCACAGATCCTGCCGCTGAACAGCAACGCTGCGCCTTCGTTATTCTCCAGATGAAAACGTTCTTCAATAGCGGATGTTTCCAGCGACAGCACTTCTTTGATCCCCAACGCCATCGCTTCGCCAGCAGGACGAGTCACTAATCCGTGACGTTCAGCCAGGACGCTGTTGGCACCTTCTGCCAGCACCACATAACGGGCGCGGAGAATATCGTCACCACAAATGACACCACACACCCTGCCGTTTTCTTCATACAGTGCATCCACCGTCGCTCCGGGGATGCATTCGACACCTTCTTTTTCGGCTTCGGCAACCAGCCACGGATCGAACCGTGCACGTAATACACTCCAGGATTCACCGCCGGGCTGTAAGCTGGAAAACGTCGTTACGCCATCGGGCGTTAACAGGGAAAGGCTTTCGTGAGTGATGCGTCGTTCAAGAGGCGCGGTCAGATGAAATTGCGGGAGGAGTTCCGCGAGTGCATGGGTATATAACCGCCCGCCGGAAAGATTTTTGCTGCCGGGGATTTCAGCGCGTTCCAGTAACAAAACGGATAAACCCGCTCGCGCGCAGCGTAACGCGCAAGCGGTGCCTGCAATACCGGCACCAATAATAATAATGTCGCAGTCGTCTTCCATGTCATGCCCCAGATATCCAGAACACAACACCCTAACATAGCGTTACTTAAGGGAAATTGACCGCCGACACACTCTTATCATTCGCCGCGATAGATACAACCTGCGGTACAGGTTTCTTTTACCATCACCGCACTTAACAGCGGCACAACGGGTTTAACCTGATCCCAAATCCATTTTGCTAAAACCTCGCTGGTTGGGTTTTCCAGACCTGGAATATCATTGAGATAATGGTGATCGAGGCGCTCATAAGTTGGCTTAAACGCCGCTTTCAGTTCAGCGAAATCGATAATCCAGCCCGTATGCGGATCGACTTCCCCGGTAATTTCCAGTCGCACCATAAAGGAATGCCCGTGCAGGCGACCACATTTATGCCCTTCCGGGACGTGTGGTAAGCGGTGAGCGGCTTCGAAGGTGAAATCTTTAAATAACGTGGTGGACATCATAATTTCTCTACAGGACGATAAAACCGCCGTAGAGTACCGGAAAGGCTGTTTTTTCGCATTATCTAAAACGACTTTGTTGCGCAAAATCGCTGATTTATCTTAATGATTGGCTAAATTCATTTGTTTTTCATTGGGTTGGTTAATCTATTTTGTTGTTAAAGACTATTGCTAAAACAGGTTAGTCGATTTGGTTATTAGTTATCGCTATCCCGTCTTTAATCCACACCATTTGCCCCGTTAACCTTACCTTCTCTTCTGTTTTATGGGCGCTGACAGGGCGCAGAAACAGCTTTGCTTACTGGAACATAACGACGCATGACGACACAGGTCCCACCTTCCGCGTTGCTTCCGTTGAACCCGGAGCAACTGGCACGCCTTCAGGCGGCCACGACCGATTTAACTCCCACCCAGCTTGCCTGGGTTTCTGGCTATTTCTGGGGCGTGCTCAATCAGCAGCCTGCTGCGCTTGCAGCGACGCCAGCGCCAGCCGCAGAAATGCCGGGTATAACTATTATCTCTGCTTCGCAAACCGGCAATGCGCGCCGGGTTGCTGAAGCATTACGCGATGATTTATTGACGGCAAAACTGAACGTTAAGCTGGTGAACGCGGGCGACTATAAATTCAAACAAATCGCCAGCGAAAAACTGCTTATCGTGGTGACGTCAACGCAAGGGGAAGGGGAACCGCCGGAAGAAGCCGTCGCGCTGCATAAGTTCCTGTTCTCCAAAAAAGCGCCAAAGCTGGAAAACACCGCGTTTGCCGTGTTTAGCCTCGGCGATAGCTCTTATGAATTTTTCTGCCAGTCCGGGAAAGATTTCGACAGCAAGCTGGCGGAACTGGGCGGTGAACGCCTGCTCGACCGTGTCGATGCCGATGTTGAATACCAGGCTGCTGCCAGCGAGTGGCGCGCCCGCGTGGTTGATGCGCTTAAATCGCGTGCGCCTGTCGCGGCACCTTCGCAATCCGTCGCTACTGGCGCGGTAAATGAAATCCACACCAGCCCGTACAGCAAAGACGCGCCACTGGTGGCTAGCCTCTCTGTTAACCAGAAAATTACCGGGCGTAACTCTGAAAAAGACGTTCGCCATATCGAAATTGACTTAGGTGACTCGGGCCTGCGTTACCAGCCGGGTGACGCGCTGGGCGTCTGGTATCAGAACGATCCGGCACTGGTGAAAGAACTTGTCGAACTGCTGTGGCTGACAGGCGATGAACCTGTCACCGTCGAGGGCAAAACGTTGCCTCTGAACGAAGCGCTACAGTGGCACTTCGAACTGACCGTCAACACCGCCAACATTGTTGAGAATTACGCCACGCTTACCCGCAGTGAAACACTGCTGCCGCTGGTGGGCGATAAAGCGAAGTTACAGCATTACGCCGCGACGACGCCGATTGTTGACATGGTGCGTTTCTCCCCGGCACAGCTTGATGCCGAAGCGCTAATTAATCTGCTGCGCCCGCTGACGCCGCGTCTGTATTCCATCGCCTCCTCGCAGGCGGAAGTCGAGAACGAAGTACACGTCACCGTTGGTGTGGTGCGTTACGACGTGGAAGGCCGCGCCCGTGCCGGTGGTGCCTCCAGCTTCCTCGCGGACCGCGTGGAAGAAGAGGGCGAACTCCGCGTATTTATCGAACATAACGATAACTTCCGCCTGCCCGCTAACCCGGAAACCCCGGTGATTATGATTGGCCCAGGCACCGGCATCGCGCCGTTCCGCGCCTTTATGCAGCAACGTGCTGCCGACGAAGCACCGGGTAAAAACTGGCTGTTCTTTGGCAACCCGCACTTTACGGAAGATTTCCTCTACCAGGTGGAGTGGCAGCGCTACGTCAAAGAGGGTGTGCTGACGCGGATCGATCTCGCCTGGTCGCGCGACCAAAAAGAAAAAGTTTACGTACAAGACAAACTGCGCGAACAGGGCGCGGAGCTGTGGCGCTGGATCAATGACGGTGCCCATATTTATGTCTGCGGTGACGCTAATCGCATGGCGAAAGACGTTGAGCAGGCACTTCTGGAAGTGATTGCCGAATTTGGTGGCATGGACACCGAAGCGGCGGATGAATTTTTAAGTGAGCTGCGCGTAGAGCGCCGTTATCAGCGAGATGTCTACTAATGAGCGAAAAACATCCAGGGCCTTTAGTGGTCGAAGGTAAACTGACAGACGCCGAGCGCATGAAGCTTGAAAGCAACTACCTGCGCGGCACCATTGCGGAAGATTTAAACGACGGTCTGACCGGCGGCTTTAAGGGCGATAACTTCCTGCTGATCCGCTTCCACGGCATGTATCAGCAGGATGACCGCGACATCCGCGCCGAACGTGCTGAACAGAAGCTGGAGCCGCGCCATGCGATGCTGTTGCGCTGTCGTCTGCCGGGTGGCGTGATCACCACCAAACAGTGGCAAGCGATCGATAAATTTGCCGGTGAAAACACCATCTATGGCAGCATTCGCCTGACCAACCGCCAGACGTTTCAGTTCCACGGCATTCTGAAAAAGAACGTCAAACCGGTGCACCAGATGCTGCACTCGGTCGGTCTTGATGCGCTGGCGACAGCTAACGACATGAACCGTAACGTACTCTGCACCTCGAACCCTTACGAGTCGCAGCTGCACGCGGAAGCGTACGAGTGGGCGAAGAAGATTTCTGAGCATCTGTTGCCTCGTACCCGCGCGTATGCGGAGATCTGGCTCGACCAGGAAAAAGTCGCCACTACTGATGAAGAACCGATCCTTGGTCAGACCTACCTGCCGCGTAAGTTCAAAACCACGGTAGTGATCCCGCCGCAGAACGATATCGATCTGCATGCCAACGACATGAACTTCGTGGCAATCGCCGAAAACGGCAAGCTGGTAGGCTTCAACCTGCTGGTGGGCGGTGGGCTTTCTATCGAACACGGCAACAAGAAAACCTACGCCCGCACGGCGAGCGAGTTTGGCTATCTGCCGCTGGAGCATACGCTGGCGGTGGCCGAAGCCGTCGTGACAACTCAGCGTGACTGGGGTAACCGAACCGATCGTAAAAATGCCAAAACCAAATACACGCTGGAGCGCGTGGGGGTTGAGACGTTTAAAGCGGAAGTTGAACGTCGCGCGGGGATCAAATTCGAGCCGATTCGCCCGTATGAGTTTACCGGACGCGGAGATCGTATTGGCTGGGTTAAGGGCATTGATGATAACTGGCACCTGACGCTGTTTATCGAAAATGGTCGCATCCTTGATTATCCGGGGCGTCCGCTGAAAACCGGCCTGCTGGAGATCGCGAAGATCCACAAAGGCGATTTCCGCATTACGGCGAACCAGAATCTGATCATCGCCGGTGTACCGGAAAGCGAGAAAGCGAAGATCGAGAAGATCGCCAAAGAGAGCGGGTTAATGAATGCCGTCACGCCGCAGCGTGAAAACTCGATGGCCTGCGTGTCATTCCCGACTTGCCCGCTGGCGATGGCGGAAGCAGAGCGTTTCCTGCCGTCTTTTATCGACAACATCGATAATTTAATGGCGAAACATGGTGTCAGCGATGAGCATATCGTGATGCGTGTAACAGGCTGCCCGAACGGTTGTGGTCGCGCGATGCTGGCGGAAGTGGGCCTGGTGGGTAAAGCACCGGGTCGCTACAATCTGCATCTTGGCGGCAACCGCATTGGGACACGTATCCCACGGATGTATAAAGAAAACATCACCGAGCCGGAAATCCTGGCGTCGCTTGATGAACTGATAGGGCGCTGGGCGAAAGAGCGCGAAGCGGGTGAAGGCTTCGGCGACTTTACGGTGCGTGCGGGCATCATTCGCCCGGTGCTCGATCCGGCGCGCGATTTGTGGGATTAACCATCAGCCCGGTCTTGTAGGCCTGATAAGACGCGTGAGCGTCGCATCAGGCAAGGCAAACAGTGAGGAATCTATGTCCAAACTCGATCTAAACGCCCTGAACGAACTGCCGAAGGTAGATCGCATTCTGGCGCTGGCAGAAACTAACGCCGAACTGGAAAAACTGGACGCTGAAGGCCGCGTTGCCTGGGCGCTGGATAATCTGCCCGGTGAATATGTACTTTCTTCCAGCTTTGGCATTCAGGCGGCGGTGAGCCTGCATCTGGTGAATCAGATTCACCCGGATATTCCGGTGATCCTCACCGACACCGGCTATCTGTTCCCGGAAACCTACCGCTTTATTGACGAGTTAACGGACAAACTCAAGCTCAACCTGAAAGTGTACCGCGCTACCGAAAGCGCCGCCTGGCAGGAAGCACGCTACGGCAAACTGTGGGAACAGGGCGTTGAAGGCATTGAAAAGTACAATGACATCAACAAAGTCGAACCGATGAACCGGGCGCTGAAAGAACTGAATGCGCAAACGTGGTTTGCTGGCCTGCGCCGCGAACAATCCGGCAGCCGCGCCAATTTACCGGTGCTGGCAATTCAGCGTGGCGTATTTAAAGTGCTGCCGATTATCGACTGGGATAACCGAACTATTTATCAGTACCTGCAAAAACATGGCCTGAAATATCACCCATTATGGGATGAAGGATATTTATCGGTCGGTGATACCCATACAACCCGTAAATGGGAACCTGGCATGTCGGAAGAAGAAACACGTTTCTTTGGCTTAAAAAGGGAATGTGGATTGCACGAAGGGTAAATATTGCCGGATAAATTAAACGCCTCTGTCAGAAATGATGGGGGCGTTTTTATTTTGCGAGCAGTATTCCTGATTTTAAACGTGAACGCCGCTGGAAGAATTATCAGGTATAGAATGGCGTCGGGTGCTTGAGGCTGTCTGGCGTTAAGCATTCGCGAGGTTCCAGATGGACAAAAGCCCCAGGCGATATTTCTATCAACCTGAGGCTTACGTTCGAACCCAAACAATTCGAATGTTAGTCTCTTCTTTGCAGGGAGGCAAGACATGCTGACAAAATATGCCCTTGTGGCAATCATCGTACTGTGTTGTACAGTACTGGGATTCACGCTGATGGTAGGTGACTCGTTGTGTGAGTTGAGTATCAGAGAACGTGGTATGGAGTTTAAGGCAGTTCTCGCTTACGAATCGAAGAAGTAGCCACCACGCGGGGGTAAAACCCCGCGTACTGAATTGTGATGGTTTGGTCTCCTGCACCCTTTTTTAATTTATATTGTTTATGTGAATATTATGCCTATGTTTATTATTCATATATATTACGGATGAAAACTATTTGATTATTCATAATGTAAATATTTTATTGAACGATATATATCACAGATAATTTTTAATATATGCGTAAATATCCTTTAAGTTTTACTGAAGGATAAAAACATTGTGACTTTCTTTGATTTCTGGGGAAAAACCCGACGTGGCGAGAAAGAGGGCGGCGACGACTATCATCTACTTTGCTGGCATTCGCTGGATGTAGCCGCGACGGGTTATTTAATGGTCAAAAACAACTGTTTCGGGTTGGCTGACTATTTTCGTCAATTAGGTATCGCTGACACGGAGCAGGCAGCACAATTTTTCGCCTGGTTGCTGTGTTGGCACGATACTGGAAAATTTGCCCGCTCTTTTCAGCAACTTTACCTGCACCCACAGCTCAAGGTTCCGGAAAGTGCAAGAAAAAATTACGAAAAGATCTCTCATTCAACGCTGGGCTACTGGTTGTGGAATCATTATTTAATTGAATGTGAAGAGTTGCTTCCTTCATCTTCACTCTCTCCCCGCAAACTTAAACGGGTAATAGAGATGTGGATGCCCATGACTACCGGGCATCATGGTCAGCCTCCTGATCGTATGGATGAACTGGATAATTTTCTGCCTGAAGACAAAGCTGCCGCACGAGATTTTCTCCTTGCAATCAAGACACTGTTCCCGCTCATCGAGATCCCCACATTCTGGGATGATGACGAGGGCGTTGAACTTATAAAACAACTTTCCTGGTATATCTCTGCAACCGTCGTACTCGCAGACTGGACGGGATCGTCAACGCGGTTTTTTCCACGCGTTGCACAGGCAATGGATATTAAAGATTACTGGCAGAAGGCTTTAGTTCAGGCTCAAAACGCCTTAACCGTCTTTCCTCCAAAAGCACAAACCGCGCCTTTCACCGGAATTAATACACTGTTTCCTTTTATTGAGCACCCGACACCGTTACAGCAAAAGGTACTGGATCTGGATATCAGCCAGCCTGGGCCACAGTTATTTATTCTGGAGGATGTGACTGGCGCAGGTAAAACAGAAGCAGCGCTTATCATGGTCCACAGGTTGATGGCTGCGGGGAAAGCTCAGGGTTTGTTTTTTGGCCTGCCAACAATGGCAACGGCCAATGCCATGTACGATCGGCTGGTCAAAACCTGGCTTGCTTTCTATTCGCCAGAATCCCGCCCCAGCCTGGTGCTGGCACACAGTGCCCATACATTAATGGACCGCTTCAATGAATCACTCTGGTCCGGTGATTTAGTCGGGTCAGAAGAACCGGATGAACAAGCGTTCAGCCAGGGATGTGCGGCCTGGTTTGCCGACAGTAACAAGAAGGCGTTGCTGGCTGAAATTGGCGTCGGCACCTTGGATCAGGCGATGATGGCGGTGATGCCGTTCAAACATAATAATCTGCGGCTTCTGGGGTTGAGTAAAAAAATCCTGCTGGCTGATGAGATCCATGCCTGTGACGCTTACATGTCGTGCATTCTTGAAGGATTGATTGAGCGGCAGGCGCGTGGCGGAAACAGTATCATTTTGCTTTCTGCTACGTTATCTCAACAGCAGCGCGACAAACTCGTCGCTGCCTTTGCGCGTGGTGCAGAGGGCCAACAAGAAGCTCCGTTCCTTGAAAAGGATGATTACCCATGGCTGACGCATGTCACGAAATCCGATTTGCATTCGCACCGGGTAGCGACGCGCAAAGAAGTTGAGCGCAACGTGTGTGTGGGTTGGCTTCATAGCGAACAAGAATGTATTGCACATATCGAATCGGCGGTAAGTCAGGGGAAATGCATCGCCTGGATCCGGAATTCTGTCGATGACGCTATTAAGGTTCATCGTCAGCTGCTTGCCCGCGGCGTCATTCCCGCTTCCAGCCTTTCACTTTTTCATAGCCGCTTTGCTTTTAGCGATCGCCAGCGAATTGAAACGGAAACGCTGGCACGCTTTGGTAAAGAAGGTAACTCACAGCGTGCCGGAAAAGTCCTTATTTGTACTCAGGTATTAGAGCAGAGCGTCGATTGTGACCTGGACGAAATGATCTCCGACCTGGCCCACATTGATTTGCTAATCCAGCGGGCGGGGCGATTACAGCGGCATATCCGCGATATTAATGGTCAGTTAAAGCGTGACGGAAAAGATGAGCGTTCCCCTCCTGAATTGCTGATTCTGGCTCCCGTCTGGGATGACTCTCCGGGTGACGAATGGTTTGGCAGCGCCATGCGTAACAGTGCATATGTCTACCCCGATCATGGGCGAATCTGGCTGACGCAGCGTGTGCTGCGTGAGCAAGGCGCTATTCAGATGCCACACGCAGCCCGGCTTCTTATTGAATCAGTCTACGGTGAAGACGTGGCAATGCCGGAAGGATTTGCCCGCAGTGAGCAGGAGCAAGTGGGCAAATATTACTGCGATCGCGCAATGGCTAAAAAGTTTGTCCTGAACTTCAAGCCTGGCTATGCCGCCAATATCAACGATTACCTTCCGGAAAAGCTGTCGACACGTCTGGCTGAGGAATCTGTTTCCCTGTGGCTGGCTACCTGTATTGACGGTGTGGTGAAGCCTTATGCCACCGGTGCTCACGCATGGGAAATGAGCGTTGTCAGAGTGCGTCGAAGCTGGTGGAAAAAACATCGGGATGAGTTTTCTTTACTGGAAGGGGATGCGTTCAGGCAGTGGTGCATTGAACAGCGGCAAGATCCGGAGATGGCAAACGTGATTTTAGTCACCGATGACGAAAGTTGCGGGTATTCGGCTATGGAAGGATTGACTGGCAAGGTTGGTTGAGATGCCTGCGACAGGGCTCTCTGAATAGTTGATACACCCAAAAGGATGGAATGATGGACAACCGACCTGGGATGGTCTTTTTTACGAGAGGATGCGTATGAACTCGTTTTCACTTCTGACAACCCCGTGGTTGCCCGTTCGTTTTAAAGACGGAACAACAGGCAAACTGGCGCCAGTCGATCTGGCGGATGAAAATGTTGTCGATATCGCTGCGCCGCGGGCAGATCTCCAGGGAGCGGCGTGGCAGTTTTTGCTGGGGCTACTACAAACCAGCTTCGCGCCAAAAGATCATCGTCGTTGGGATGATATCTGGGAAGACGGACTGGAAGCTGAAAAGCTACGGGAAGCATTGCTATCTTTAGAACATGCTTTCCAGTTTGGCCCAGATTCCCCTTCATTTATGCAGGATTTCGAGGCGCTCACCGGAGATAAAATTCCGGTCGCTTCGCTACTGCCTGAGATTCCCGGCGCTCAAACAACGAAGTTTAATAAAGACCACTTTATCAAGCGTGGTGTAACGGAATACCTGTGCCCACATTGTTCTGCGTTAGCTCTGTTCTCCCTACAGTTAAATGCGCCGTCAGGCGGCAAAGGCTATCGCACCGGTTTACGCGGCGGTGGGCCGATGACCACTCTGATTGAATTACAGGAATATCAGGGCAATCAACAAACACCCTTGTGGCGCAAACTGTGGCTCAATGTGATGCCGCAGGATGAAGCCGACTTACCGCTACCCAAAAAATTTGACGATCTGATTTTCCCCTGGCTTGGCCCGACGCGTACCAGCGAACTGGCCGGTGCGGTGGTAACCCATGATCAGGTCAATAAACTCCAGGCGTACTGGGGAATGCCGCGGCGTATTCGTATTGATTTTAATACCACGACAGTCGGCAACTGCGATATTTGCGGCGAGCAGAATGACTCGCTCCTGAGCCTGATGACGACCAAAAATTATGGTGCGAATTATGCCATGTGGCAGCATCCCTTAACGCCTTACCGTGTACCACTTAAAGAGGGCGGTGAGTTTTACTCCGTTAAACCACAACCGGGCGGTTTAATCTGGCGCGACTGGTTAGGTCTTATCGAAACGGGTAAGTCAGAAAACAATACGGAACTTCCCGCGCTGGTGGTGAAACTCTTTAATGCCAGCAGTCTGAAGCAGACAAAAGTGGGCCTGTGGGGATTTGGTTATGATTTTGACAACATGAAAGCCCGTTGTTGGTACGAACACCATTTCCCGCTGCTGCTCAATAAAAAAGAAGGCCAGATACCGAAGCTGCGGCTGGTTGCGCAAACGGCTTCACGGATTCTAAGTCTGTTACGGAGTGCATTGAAAGAAGCCTGGTTCTCCGATCCAAAAGGTGCTCGGGGTGATTTTAGTTTTGTGGATATCGACTTCTGGAACAAAACTCAGCATCGCTTCCTGAGGTTAGTGCGCCAAATTGAAGAAGGTCAGGATGCGGATGAATTACTCGGCAAATGGCAAAAGGAAATTTGGTTATTCGCGCGTCAGGATTTTGACGAGCGTGTATTCACTAATCCTTATGAGCCCGTTGATTTGAAACGCGTCATGACCGCGCGCAAGAAATATTTTACAACATCGGCGGAGAAGCAAAGTGCTAAAGCCGCCAGGGAGAAAAAGCAGGAGGCTGCTGAATGAGTATTGTAAAAGAGGAGCACAAAGCCACGCTGCGTAAATGGCACGAAGAGTTGCAGGAAAAACGAGGCAATCGTGCCAGTCTGCGGCGTAGCACAACGGTTAATGATGTTTGTCTGTCAGAAGGGTTTCGTTCTCTGCTGATGCAGACCCACACGTTGTGGAAAATTGAATCACAGGAGTGGCGTTTTACCGCACTGGCGCTGGTTGCCGCCGTTGCCGCCAATGTAAAAGCCATTGATGAACGGCAGCTTTTTGCCGCGCAGTTGGCGGCGGTAATGTCTGAGGGGCGTTTTACTCGCCTGTCGGCAGTCAAAACGCCGGATGAATTACTGCGCCAGTTACGTCGCGCGGTCAAATTATTAAATGGTTCCGTCAATCTTATCTCTTTGGCAGACGATATTTTCCGCTGGTGCCAGGAGAGCGACGATCTGCTCAATCATCACCGCCGCCAGCAGCGGCCAACAGAATTTATCCGTATCCGCTGGGCGCTGGAATATTACCAGGCTGGCGACGCCGATAACGAACAAAATTAATAAAGGACTATCTCATGACGACATTTATTCAGCTTCATTTGTTAACCGCTTACCCTGCTGCCAACCTTAACCGTGATGACACCGGTGCGCCAAAAACTGTGGTACTGGGTGGAGCAACGCGTCTGCGCGTTTCCTCACAAAGTCTGAAACGTGCGTGGCGCACTTCTGCACATTTTGAACAGGCACTGGCGGGCCATATTGGTATTCGCAGTGGGCGTATTGCGCGTGAGGCGGCAACTATCCTGATTGAGAAAGGCATCGAAGAGAAAAAAGCCATCGAATGGGCGGCAAAAATTGCGGATTATCTTGGGAAAGCTAAAAACGACAAAAAACCAAAAGATCCGCTCACTAACGCCGAAACTGAACAGCTAGTCCATATCAGCCCGGCAGAATTTGACGCCGTAAAAGCGCTGGCCCATCAACTGGCCGAAGAAAAGCGCGCGCCAAAAGAGGAAGATCTCGCTTTGTTACGTAAAGATCGCATGGCGGTAGATATCGCTATGTTTGGTCGTATGCTGGCGAATAAACCCGAGTTTAATGTTGAAGCCGCCTGCCAGGTTGCGCATGCGTTTGGTGTCAGTGAAACGATTGTCGAAGATGATTTTTTCACCGCCGTTGATGATTTGCGCCAGGCTTCTGAAGATGCCGGTGCCGGGCATCTTGGTGAAACCGGATTCGGTTCAGCACTTTTCTACACCTATATCTGCATTGATAAAGATCTGTTGGTAGAAAACCTCGGCGGAGACGAAGCGTTGGCTAATCAGACCCTGCGCGCCTTTACGGAAGCCGCGTTTAAAGTTTCCCCAACCGGTAAACAAAACAGCTTTGCCAGTCGTGCCTACGCCTCCTGGGCGATGGCAGAAAAAGGTATCGAACAACCGCGCTCTCTGGCGGCGGCTTTTTATGAACCCATTAACGGCACCGGGCAGTTAGATGAAGCGGTGCAGCGTATTACGACGCTTCGCGAAAACATGAATAAGGTTTACGAACAGAAGACCGATTACACAAGTTTTGACGTGATGAACAAACAGGGAAGCATGAAGGACGTGCTGGACTTTATCTGCGCGTAAGGGGCGGCTTATGAGCCAATATCTAATTTTTCAGCTTCATGGGCCGATGGCATCCTGGGGCGTCGATGCCCCCGGTGAAGTGCGTCATACCCATGAACTGCCTTCGCGCTCAGCATTGCTGGGGCTGCTGGCTGCCGGGGTAGGGATTCGGCGTGATGATACCGAACGCTTAAACGCGTTTAATCGCCACTATTCACTGGTGGTTTGCGCCAGCCGTAACCCGCGCTGGGCACGGGATTATCACACGGTCCAGATGCCAAAAGAGGTGCGTAAAGCGCGTTATTTCAGCCGTCGCGAAGAGTTGAGTAATCTTGAACTGCTAAGCGCGATTATCTCCCGGCGCGACTATTACACCGACGCCTGGTGGATGGTGGCGGTGGCAACAACCCCCGATGCGCCTTACAGCCTCGAACAGTTGCAGGAAGATTTACGTCATCCGGTTTTTCCGCTTTATCTGGGGCGAAAAAGTCATCCGCTGGCGTTACCACTTGCGCCGTTACTGCTCGAAGGCAACGCGTCTGATGTCTTACGTAACGCATACCAACAGTATCAGGATCGTTTCCACGAACTGAAAGTCTCACTCCCGAAACTTCAGGATGAATGCTGGTGGGAAGGGGAGCACGACGGCCTGGTCGCGAGCAAAATATTGCGCCGCCGGGATGTTCCTTTAAATCGCCAGCAGTGGCTGTTTGGGGAACGCACCGTCAATCAGGGGCCGTGGCTCAGCAAGGAGGAACCATGTACCTCTCAAGAATAACCTTACATACCGGCCAGCTTTCGCCTGCGCAGTTGCTGCATCTGGTGGATCGCGGTGAATATGTGATGCATCAGTGGCTGTGGGATCTTTTCCCGGGTGGCAAAGAAAGGCAATTTCTTTATCGTCGGGAAGAACTCCAGGGCGCGTTTCGCTTTTTTGTCCTGTCGCAGGAACGCCCGGCGGAAAGTGATACGTTCACCATCGAATGCCGGTCATTTGCGCCGGAGCTGCGTACCGGACAATCCCTTTGTTTCAACCTGCGGGCGAATCCAACAGTCTGTAAAGCGGGTAAGCGCCACGATCTGCTGATGGAGGCGAAACGGCAGGTGAGGGGGCAGGCGGAAGGGCGTGATGTCTGGTTGCATCAACAACAGGCGGCGCTGGACTGGCTGGCAGCGCAGGGGGAAAGAAGCGGTTTTACACTACTGGATACCTCGGTCGATGCCTACCGACAACAGCAACTGCGGCGGGAAAACTCCCGGCAACTGATCCAGTTCTGTAGCGTGGATTATACGGGGATGCTTACGGTCACCGATCCTGGGTTATTTCTGCAACGTCTGAGCCAGGGGTATGGCAAAAGCCGCGCGTTCGGCTGTGGTCTGATGCTGATCAAACCCGGAGCAGAGGCGTGACGTTTGTACCACTGAGTCCGATCCCGTTAAAAGATCGCACCTCTATGATCTTCCTCCAGTACGGTCAAATCGACGTACTGGACGGCGCTTTCGTGCTGATCGACAAAACCGGGATCCGCACGCACATTCCGGTGGGATCGGTCGCCTGCATTATGCTCGAACCGGGAACGAGAGTTTCCCACGCGGCGGTGCATCTGGCCGCCACGGTGGGGACGCTACTGGTCTGGGTCGGTGAAGCGGGTGTTCGCGTCTACTCTTCCGGACAACCCGGTGGGGCGCGTGCTGATAAGTTACTCTACCAGGCAAAGCTGGCTTTAACGGAAGATCTACGTCTGAAGGTGGTGCGCAAAATGTATGAATTACGTTTTCGTGAGCCACCGCCAGCTCGCCGTTCAGTGGAGCAGCTACGTGGAATTGAGGGATCCCGCGTTCGCCAGACGTATGCATTACTGGCGAAACAATATG
>OAVP01000379.1_pt1 | contig 27865 bp, 23 predicted proteins | sample 1495311 | NCBI WGS metagenome assembly OAVP01 (sample SAMEA2580102, study PRJEB22360) | human gut metagenome | biome: human gut; feature: human-associated habitat; material: faeces | place: Denmark | collected 2008/2010
TTCTTTGGTAGCTGTCGGCTGATAAAACGCGACATTTTCCTGCAAGGTCAACCGATAGATATAAGGATTTTGCGGAATATAGATCAGCTGTTCTTGCCAGCTTGCTTGGCGAAAGGCCGTGGTTTGGGCTCCCCTAAGAGTGATCTCGCCACTGTCTGGCACGAGAAAGCCACTCAAAGTATTGATCAAGGTAGACTTGCCAGAACCGCTCAGACCGATGATCCCAATCTTTTTGAAGCCAGTCACGTTCAAGTTGATATCCCTCAAAGCTGCTTTTTCCTCGTAGGAAAAAGCCAGCTGATCAATCGTTAACTGGGTGTCTTCCTGCCAACGAGGCACCGTTACTGCCGGTACTTGGGCTTCCGGCTGATGCAAGATCTCCGTCACCGCAGTCATCGCATTTTTCCCGTCTAAGGTTGCATGATAATCACTGGAAAAGTCGCGGATTGGCAAGAAATATTCTGGTGCTAAAATCAAGATAGTTAACGCCGGAAACAGCAAGATCCCTTCATTGATCAGCCGCAAGCCTAGCAAGACTGCCACGACGGCAATCGATAAGGTCGTGAAAAAGTCTAAGGCGAAGGTCGATAAAATACCGACTTTTAATGAAGCCATCGTCGCTTTCCGAAACCGTTCGCTGGAAGCAAAGATACTTTTGCCATATTTTTTACTGACCCCAAACAATTTCAGCGTGTCGATCCCTCGCAAAGAATCGATGAAATGATTGGACAGTAGTTGAAAGGTACGGTATTGCTTTTCCGCTTTGCTTTGGGCGGCATAGCCCAAGATGATCATAAAAATGATGATCAAGGGGAACACCAACAGCAAGACCAAGCCGGATTCCCAATCCAGATAAAAAACGAGTGCCAAAATGACCCAAGGAATGATCGACATATTCATGATTTTGGCAAGAATCAATTTCAAGTAGTTTTCAACTTGATTGATCCCTTCCAAGACCATCGTTGTTACATTTCCCGTCCCTTGTTGTTGTGCGATCTGAGGACCGACCCGAAACAATTTCTCCAACAATTGATCCCGCAAATCGGCGGCTTGCTGGTAACTGTAATCATCGAGTCTTTTGGAACGGAAATAGATAACGGCTTGCCGGGCGATAAACGAACAAAAGAACAGTAGAATCCAGCCCCACTGTTCCTCTAATGGTCGTCCTTCCCATAAGCCAGTGATGGCACGTGCCAATCCATACGCCTGCCCAATAATGAAGAGCGCCTGCAGGAACGAAAGTCCCGCAAGCAGCCCTAAAAGTTGTTTCATTCCTGGGAGCTTCATGATTTGTTTATCAATCATTTATACCCCTCCAACGCCTCCGTATGACTGATCCGCTTACGGAAGATATAGTAACTCCAAGCCGTATAGGCCAAGACGAAAGGCAAGATCGTCAGTGAAAGATAACTCATGATCTTCAATGTGTAGCGGCTTGAAGACGCATCAGCGATCAACAGGTCATAGCTTGAATCGATCGAACTGATCAAGACTCTTGGGAATAACCCTGTGAAGATCAATGCCACCAAAGCGATCAACGTCAAGCCGCTCGCAATGAAAGCCATCATTTCTTTGCCTTTAAAGACGCCGATATTTGCAATCAGTGTCAGTACAACGATCACCAGCAACAAACCAAGCGTTGTCGCAAAATGATTCTCAAAGAAATCCGTTTGGAAGTAAAGCATCACAGCAAAGACGATTAAGCCTGCATATAGGATGCCATAAAAAATACTTGCATAGTTGCGTGCCCGTGCCCGAATCGGACCTTCCGTTTTCAAAGCGATATAGTTTAATCCGTGCAAGTAGCACAACAAGGTCAACGCGATCCCGCCAACGATTGAAAAGGGATTGACGTAATCCGTAAAGGTTGCGGTCATGTTGCCATCTTCACCCAAAGGCATTCCTTGGATCATGCTGACAAACATCAGACCGAAGAAAAACGGTACGATCGTACTGCCGATCGTCAACGTCCAGTTCCAAATGTTTTTGTGTTCTTTCGGGAAGTTCGCTCGAAACTCAAAGGAGACACCACGAATGATCAACCCAACTAAGATCAACAGCAAAATCAAATAAAAACCGCTGAACAAAGAAGCATACCAGTATGGAAATGAGGCGAACATCGCTCCGCCGGCGGTCAATAGCCACACTTCATTGCCATCCCAGACAGGCCCGATCGTTTTAACGATCTGGTCTTTTTCCTCTTCATTGTGAGCCAATGTCTGCACAGACATCCCCACACCAAAGTCAAACCCTTCTAAGAAGAAGAATCCGGAAAATAAAAGCCCAATCAACGTGAACCATAGTAATTGCAGACCGGTCATCCTTCAAACGCCTCCTTATCAAATGGGTCTTCGTACCCATCTTGGTTGTCTCCTTGGCTGATTTCACCAAAGGCTTCTTTTTCAGGTCCATGATCCATTTCCCGTTTCACAAGATAGACCATTGTTCCGCCTAAGCCAGAGAATAAGAGGAAGTAAACGATATTTGAGATCAAGAGAGAGGTCACGGAAACGTTTGGTGACACACTATCTTCGATCGTAAACAAGCCGTAAACCGTCCATGGGTAACGCCCTAACTCCGTGATCAGCCAACCAGCTGTATTGGCAATAAATGGGGTGAACAAAGTGATTGCCACTACCCAAAGTAACCAGCGTTTTTCAAAGAGCCATGGTTTCTTCTTACGCGTAAAATACAACCCCAGACCAGAAACCAACAGCATCAAGGCACCAAAACCAGCCATGATCCGAAAGCTCCAAAAGAGTGTGTTGACCGGCGGGTAGTAATTCCGGTCGCCGTAGGTTTCAATCAATTGCTGATTGACCGTATCCATCCCATCGATTGAGCCGAAGGGTTCATTGAAGGCTAAGATACTCAACATATATGGAATCGAAATACCGAAAACTTGGTGATGTTCCGCTTCATTCGCCCAAGCAACGACAGTCCAAGCCGCAGGACTCCCGGTATCTTCATAAGTTCCTTCCATTGCGGCAAATTTCATTGGTTGTTCTTCAACCAAGTATTTCATTTGTTCATCCCCGGCTAGCAAGACGGTGAATGAACCGAACAATGCCACCGCAAAACCGATCCGCATTGATTTTTTGAAGAAATCGCGGTCAATGTCTTTGTCTTTCTTCAATAGACGAAAGGCTGATAAACCAGCAACAATGATCCCACCCATCGTGATGGCTGCGGTGATCACGTGTAAAAACTCATACCACACTTGTGGATTTGCCAATAATGCACCGAAGTCAGTCATTTCTGCCCGGCCATTGTTCAAGGTATACCCCACTGGATGCTGCATAAAACTATTGGCAGCTAAGATCCAAAACGCCGATAGCATCGAACCAAGCGTCACCAACCAGAAAAAGGTGGCGTGCAGCTTGGGACTGACCCGATCCCATGTAAAGATCCACAGTCCTAAGAACGTCGATTCTAAGAAGAACGCCAACAAAGCCTCCAAAGCCAAGGGCGCACCAAAAATATCCCCGACAAAACGAGAATAGTCTGACCAGTTCATCCCAAATTGAAATTCTTGAATGATCCCTGTCACGACCCCGACAGCAAAACTTAATAGAAAAATATTTCCCCAAAACTTCGTCATCCGGCGATATTTTTCATCTTTTTTGATCACATAAAGTGTCTCCATAATTGCAACGACGACACCAGTTCCGATCGAAAACGGTACAAAGAAAAAGTGAAAAATCGTCGTCATCGCAAACTGGATTCGCGCTAGTGTCACAATATCCATCCTACATCCTCCTATTTCATAAAAAAGTGCATTAAAATAATTCTAAAGAAAGAAAAATTCCAACTTCGAATATACTCCTCTAATCAGTAAAAAAGAAGCAAATTGCTTGCATTTACTGATTTTTAATCACTTCCTCTCCGATTCTTAAACATAAGGCGCTTTCATCAGCGGAATATAGCTTTTTAGGGCTCTTCCCACCCGTAACGAGTTCCCTCAGAAAGCAAAGGATCACTCAATAAAATTCCCGGGAAATCCTCCTTTAAAACAAACGTGCTTAATGACTGATACATGGAAAACGTGGTCTTCATCCCTAATCTTTCCAATTGATCTAACGTTTGTTGCATTAAGTCCGCCGCTTTTGGCTTGTTTTGTTTTAATAAACATGTCCAGCCTTCAAAAAACGGCATAAAGATCGCTTGCTCAATGTGTTCTTTTTCATAAACATGATCTCGCCATAAATGAAAGGTCTTTTCCGCATAATCCACCTCATCAAAAACAGCAAAGACGGAAAACACCGTCTCAAACGTGTTGTATAGAATATCTTTGTTGCCGGGGATTTTTGCAAAGCGCTGACTCTTTTTGATGGCGATCGTCAAACAGCGCCAAAGCAAAGCTGGCTCCATCGAAACTGCTACGCGGGCAAATAGCCGCAGCTCATAAACACCCCATGTATCGGTATTCAGCAAGTAATGTTTCGCAGAGTCCAAACAATAATTGTGTTTCGGGTACGCCTCCTGGATGGGCACCCCTTTAAAAAGCTCCTCTTTCATCAAGTAGTCAAAACGGATCAGTTGTAAGAAGTGGTCCAGCTCCAAGGAGTAATGTCGTTGAAAGTAGGCGGTCAGCTTTTGATATTTCTTTTTTAGTTTAGGTACTTCATCAATAGATTCGATCCCCATCGAACGGACATAGTCGACCATTAGCTTTTGAGCCTCCGAATGATGCTCCCCAGTATGCAGCAGTTGAAATTCGGCAAAACTCACTTCTAGTTTATCTAGCAAACGATGAAATCGTTCGCAGGAAATCGTCGTTTTGCCATTTTCAAATTGCGATAACAAAGACATCGACAATTGTTCGTCCACTAATTCCTTCAATAGTAAGCCTTTGCTTTTGCGAAGCTCTTTCACTGTCGCACCATAATTGTTCATTTTTTCACCTTCTTTTTCAATATATTGAAATAAGCAGTTGCTTTTCCCGAAGAGCCTTTATAGTTGAATTATCTTATAGAAACGAGGGAAAAGCTATGGATACCCATGTAAAAAAGAAAATGCTTCACGTGAAACATTTACAAAAAAGTTTCAAAGACAAAACCGTTTTGAAAGAGGTCACTTTTGACGTCACTCCTGGCGAAGTATTTGTCTTACTAGGATCAAACGGCGCTGGAAAAACCACTTTAGTCAAAATTTTGTCCACTATCCTGCCTTTTGATCAAGGAACCGCGCTGATCGCCGGGATCGACTTGACTAAAGATCCAGCAGCGATTCGCGAAAAAATCAGTCTGACGGGGCAATTTTCCGCCGTCGATCAAGAACTAACCGGACGAGAAAACTTGCTGATGATTGCTGCCTTGCGCCATGTCAAAAACAAACAGTTGATCGTCCAACAGTTGTTAGAGCGTTTTGATTTGGTGGATGCTAGCAACCGACTAGTCAAAAATTATTCTGGTGGCATGCGACGACGCTTAGACATCGCCATGAGTTTTATCGGCGAACCTGACCTGCTCTTTTTAGATGAACCGACGACCGGGTTAGACCCGCAAAACCGCTTAGCCACATGGCACATGATCAAAGAAATCGCCGCTCAAGGACGAACGATTTTCCTGACGACCCAATACCTAGAAGAAGCTGAATTTTTAGCAGACCAAGTCGCCATTTTGCATGAAGGGAAAATCATCTTGCAAGGAACACCAACAGAAGTCAAAGCACTGCACCCTTCGCAAACGATGGAAATCAGCGTATTGACAAAAGAACACTTGCAAACCGTGCGTCAGCATCTGTCTGATTTTCCGCTGCAAGTCAATGAGTCCAGTCTCTCTCTGGCATTTCCCGTCAGTCAAGACTTCCAGCATTCCTTCACGCTGTTGCAGGAACTCAATCAACTACCGATCACCATCACCAGTTTTAATCAAAAGAATGCTTCTTTAGAGGATATTTTTCTAACACTTGTCCAAGGAGGAAACCAATGAAAGCAATTATAGAAACCAACACCTTATTCAAGCGCAATCTCTTGCTATCGATTCGCAGTATGGAGACTCTGCTAAGTGGAATTTTGACCCCAGCGATTTTAATGATCCTCTTCGTCTATGTTTTTGGTGGAGCTATGAACGTCGGCGATACTTCTTATGTCGATTTTGTCGTTCCCGGTGTCCTCGTCCAATGTATCGCCCAAAGTGCTTCCTCCGTTGGGGTAACGGTGACGGAAGATTTGAAATCCGGCATGGTGGAACGGCTGATGACCTTGAATATTTCTAACTCAGCCTTTTTAAACGGCCATGTCTTCGCCGCGACCCTTCGGAGCTTGATCAGTACCTTGGTCGTATTGATCGTTGCCATGGTCATCGGTTTTCGCCCTCAAGCCACAGTTGCTGGCTGGGGGCTCGCCTTCCTATTGATCTTTTGCTTCACCTTCGCTTTTACTTGGGTCTCCGTTCTGGTTGGTCTCATCGCCAAAAGCCCCGAGACAGCTACCTTGTTTACTGTCTTGATCACCCTGTTGCCCTACTTAAGCTCTGGTTTCGTCCCTACGGAAACCATGCCGCGCCCGTTAGCCATTTTTGCTGAATACCAACCAATGTCGCCGATCATCCATTCTTTGCGAGGGCTTTTGTTAAACTTGAAAGATACCACCTTGATCAGTGCCTTTAGCTGGTGCGGCGGTATCGTAGTCGTGAGCTGGTTCTTGGCACGAATGCTTTATCAGAAACGGATACGCTAATGACGCCGGCTACCTTTTCTGACTCTCTTATAAAAAAAGCGGCAACGATCAAGCTTCTGCTTCGTCGTTGCCGCTTTTTTTTTAATCGAGGACTTCTCCGTTAGAAGCCGTCACTTTCTTATACCAGTCAAAGCTGGCTTTTTTGTACCGTTTTCCTGAACCATTGCCCCAATCATCTAGATCCACGTAAATGAACCCATACCGCTTGCTCATTTCTGATGAGGAGCAGCTAACAAGATCGATCGGTCCCCAAGGATAGTAGCCGATCAGTTCTACGCCATCATAGATTGCTTCTTTCATTTGTTCAATGTGCTGTTTCAGAAAATCAATGCGATACGTATCATCGATCGTTCCTTCTTCATTCAATGTCTCATAAAAACCCATACCATTTTCTGTGATCATGATCGGCAATTGGTACCGATCATAATACTCATTCAAAGCAATCCGTAACCCAATTGGATCAATCGCCCAGCCCCAGTCATTGGCTTCTAAATAAGGGTTAGGCGAAGCTGCGTCTTCTTTCCCGTAGTTTTCACTATGAATGATTCGCGTGTAGTAATAGGAGAAAGAAACAAAATCGACCGTATGCTTGAAGTCCGCTTCATCGTTTTCCCCAAATTGAATCTCGATGCCGTTTTCTTCAAAAAAGCGATAGGCATAATTCGGATAAGTTCCCCGCGCAAGTACATCTGAATAATAATATTCCATTTGATTATTTTTGAGAGCACTCAGAACATCCAACGGTTTACAAGTAGCTGGATAAACATTGCCATAATAAGACATCATACCAATTTGAAAAGAAGGATCAATTTCTTTCCCTACTTTGATCGCTCTCGCACATGCTACCAATTCATTGTGAACCCCTTGGTACTTAGCTTGCTTCAGATTGTCGACTCGGTCAGCGGGAATACCAAGGTGGTTAAATGATTCATGGGTAATTAAGTTCATTTGATTGACTAAGATCCAATATTTGACTTTTCCTTGGTATCGCTTGAATACGACTTGCGCAAAATGAACAAAGAAATCAATCAGTTTACGATTTGACCAGCCATCATAAGCCATCGCTAAATGGATCGGCATTTCATAATGAGACAAGGTGATCAAGGGTTCCATACCGTTTTCAAGGATACAATCGATCAATTCGTCATAAAAGCGCAACCCTTCTTCGTTGGGCGTTTGTTCGTCTCCCTTTGGAAAAATTCTCGCCCAGCTAATAGATGTTCGAAACGAATTCATGCCTGTTTCTGCCAAGAGTGCCAGATCCTCACGAAATGTATGGTAAAAATCGATCCCATCCCGTTTAGGGTAACGCCCTTCTTGATCATTTAAAGCAAATTCAACGTCTGCCGTCGTTATTTCTTTGTTGCTTTTCTTTTTTATATCGATATCATTACGAAAGCGATTGATGTCTGCCACGCTCCAGCCTTTTCCCCCTTCAAGATAGGCCCCTTCTAATTGATTTGCGGCAACTGCACCTCCCCAATAAAAATCGGCAGGAAATTGCTTCTTATTTTTCTTCATGTCATTGCTCCTCTTCTCAAAATTTGATTGCTCATCTCATAGACTTATGCTTCGGTTTGACCTTCTTCAAGCACTAATTTGCGCTCGTAGGCCTTGAAGAAAGGATAATAAATACCCAAATAAATCAAGAAATTCACCACTACTAAGACAGCACCGCGAATGCTGGCTGTTGCGATTACTGCTGCAAAAATACTCGGAACCGTCCACACAGCCGCTAATGGATACGCCATTCCGGGAACAAGATTGGACACAAACGCGAAATAGGTCACGAAAGTGGTCACGATTGGTGCCACGACAAAGGGAATCGCCAGTGCTGGATTCAAAACGATCGGCAACCCAAACAACAGTGGCTCATTGATGTTGAAGACCCCAGGAATAAAGCTGAGACGACCAAGTTGTTTTAAAAATTTTGATTTGGAGAAACACATCATTGCGCAAAGTGCTAAGGTTCCTCCGCCACCGCCGATCCATAAGAAAGTAAAGATAAACGGCTGTACCCCCAGATTAGGAATCGCTTGTCCGGCTTGTGCTGCTGCCATATTTGCTTCAGAATTGACTAGCCAGATCGGCAACATCACCGTCGCTAATATTTGCGGATGAATCCCGAATAGCCACATGATACAAGTCAATCCTACATAGACCAAGGGTGCTGCTAACGAGTTGGAAGAAACACTTAATAAGGGTGTGATCAAACTTGCAATCAGGGCATTGATGTCAAAGCCGATCAAGTGAACAATGATCCAAACGATCGTCATTGAAAAAAACACGGGAATAATCACTTCAAAACTGCTGCTGACATTCGTAGGGACTTGCTCTGGCAGTTTAAACCCGATATTGTATTTTTTACAAAGGCGCATGCACTCGACTGCTAATATAGCGGTCAAAATACTGGCGAACATGCCTTCTCCTCCAAGATATTGCGTAGAGATAAACGTTCCTTCATCTAAAGAAGTGAAGGTCAATGTAGTAAAAAAGGTAAAAATTGCAGAAACGCCCCCTGCCAAACTATCCAGTTGGTAGCTTTGCGCTAATCGTGCGCCGATGCCAAAAGCTGCATAGATCGAAAGCAGTCCCATACTCATATTGAAGGGAATGATCAGTTTTGCCACTAAGTCGGGATGATTGCCCATAAACGATACATAGGATTGAGGCCATGGAATGTACGGTATCAATAAAAAGATCGATCCGATCACTGTGATTGGAATCGTTGCGATCAATCCATCGCGAACAGCACTCAAGTGACGTTGATTAGAAAGTTTCATCATTGGCGGCATCACTTTGATTTCAATAAATTGCATTAATTTATCCATCAGTAAATCCTCCTAAATTTTTTAAGATATATCTTAACTTGAATATAAGCGCTTTCTCATAAGGAAACAATAAAAGCTATTTTCCAAAAATGGAAAATAGCTTTTTACGTTTACTCTTTTCTCATATTCATAATCATAAAAATCATCCATAGATGAAGCACTTTTTGCGAGTAATAATTCGATGACATCAATGGAACGACCTCTTTAAACAAGACACGCTCTTCAAAGAGATTACTTTGAGCGGCTTGCTCGCTGAACGTCAATAAAACTTTCTGACAGGCCGTTTTTTCAAGCAAATAGGCCTTTTTATCGATCCAGCTGCCGGTTAGATTGATCACAAAACAAATATCTGTTTCCCGCAATACTTGATCAATCAGCTGATCTTCCGCATTACGGTTTACTTCAAAAACGATATAGCCCATTTGACTAAGCAGTTCCCGCAGGAGATTAACAACCGAAAAAGAATAGCTGTTACCCAAGATCGCCACTCGTTTTTTTCGTTTCATTTCTTCTGCGATCCGTGTGCATTGGTGTTGATCAAATTGGTCAAAAATCTGTTTTTGGACCATGTACTCTCGGGCTAAAAATTGGTCAACCATTTCAGATACTTTACTCTTTGTATCGAGATTCGCTAGCATCCCTTCAAACATCGTATTTGCTAAATGGTATTCTTGTTCAAAATAAATCGTGAGGTCATTACGCATTTCTTTAAAACTAGCATAACCAAGTTTCTTACAAAATTTAGTGATACTGGCAGGGGTCGTCTGTGCAGCATAGGCGATTTCTTCAATATAGATCGCAGGAAATTCATCGATTCGCTCAATTAAAAGTTTTGTTATCAAAAAATTCAAATCGTATTTTTTGCATTTAAATAGATGTTCATTTAAACGAATGTATACTTGACTTGTCGTTTTCATAGCGACCACCTCACTTGCTTATTTACGCTGCCGGTTTCTTCTATCTTAGCATAGGCATCCATTTCTTAGAACCTTTCACTTATTGTACTTTTTAATAGAAATCAAAAAAAGAGTCCGCCTACGCGCAACTCTTCGATTCAGGTCCCCAGTTATTTCATTAACTGCTTTAACTATTCATAAAAATTTTCATGGGTGCCACATAACAAGACTGGAATCACTTGGTCATCGATCACATCATAAGCAATACGATAGGTTGTCCCTGCATACTTAAAACCCTTCGACCAGATTTCAGCTAAATCGCCTGTTTTTTGATCGCCGCTATACGGTTCGACAGCTATTTCATCATAAATGACATGAAGAAACTTTTGTTTCAGCGGTTTCTCCTTCAACTTTTTTAAATAATTCACTACTACTTGTCTAGATGGAATCCCCTCATAAGCCAATTTCAGTTGCCAACTCCTCTTTGGTCATTGCTTTCCCGTCGGTAGCAGTATCCTTTGCAATTGTCTTAAATGAAGAAATCAGCTTACTCTTACGCGCTTTAAATTCGGATAAAATATCTTCGTGTTCGTATCCCTCATTAATAATATCAGTCAAGATATCTTCACTGAAATCATCGAATGGTTTTACCGGTTCAATAAATTCATACAAGATTCCATTTTCTACTAGCTTTGCTTCTACTTCCACACCATTGGGAATACCAAAGTCTTTGGGCACCGTCAACATAATGGAATTCCCTTGTTTTCTTGTTTTCGTAATCATCGTTGCACTCCTCTCTCTGTTTTTGTAATTACTCTGTAAGAACATTATATCATAATCGAATGTAATGACAAGTAATGCCGAAAGCTGAGTGTCATAAACCGCCTGCTACTTTACCTTATTTATGACTATCGATGCAGCAGGTGATACGGCTCATTAAACCAAAGAGCCCAATCTCCTTTTCCAGCGAAATATTGGCAAAAATACGGTATACTGGAGTTGAATGAATAAAAAGGCAGGGATACCCATGGATCTTAAAAACCGTCTGATCGCCTTCGCTCAGACCTTCAATGATGTTCAGATCGACCATCCATTTGCAAAGTTTCCCGAGTACCAAGTCTTGCGGCACCGTAAAAGCGGCAAATGGTTTGGCTTGCTGATGACTGTAGAAAAGCAGAAATTAGGCCTGGAAGGAACGGGAATGATCGAGATTTTAGATGTCAAAGCAGCGCCCGAAATGGTTTCGATCATCAATCAAAGTCGCGGCTATTTACCCGCTTATCACATGAATAAAAACCATTGGCTCACCGCATTACTAGATGGCTCTGTATCAGAAAAACAACTCCAATCTTTGTTACGAGACAGCTATGAACGTACCCGTTAAACCCAAATATCACAAAAAACCGATCAACGATGCGCCAGTATAGGAGCACCGTTGATCGGTTTTCTTTTATAACGGATCCTGTGTCATCCGTGAGTCTAACGAAACACTTAGGCCAACTCTTCTCCGTTTGTTGCAATGACTTGTTTGTACCAATCGAAGGATTTTTTCTTGGAACGATCCATCGTGCCGTTGCCTTCGTCATCAAAGTCAACATAAATAAAGCCATAGCGTTTGCTCATTTCGCCTGTTGAAGCACTGACAAGGTCGATACAGCCCCATGGCGTGTAACCGATCAAGTCTACGCCATCAGCAATCGCTTCGCCCATTGCTTCAATGTGGCGGCGCAAGTAATCGATACGATAGTCATCTTCGATCTTACCTTCTTCGTTAAAGGTATCAATGGCTCCTAGGCCGTTTTCCACGATAAACAACGGTTTTTGGTAACGATCATACAATTCATTCAACGCGATGCGCAGCCCTTCTGGGTCGATTTGCCAGCCCCATTCACTTGCTTCTAAGAATGGATTGCGGACGCCGCCCAACAAGTTTCCTTGCACTTCATCGGCTTCTTCTGTGGTGATATCCACGGCAGAAGACATGTAGTAGCTGAAGCCAACATAGTCAACAGTATGTTCAGCAATCAAGGCTAAGTCTTCTTCGGTAATCTCAAGATCCTCTTTATTGACGCCGTGTTCTTTGTACAAACGATCCGTAAAGGATGGGTATTTTCCACGTACCTGCACGTCGGCACAGTAGTAGTTGAAGGCTTGATTATGGATCATCGTCGCCACTTGGTTGACTGGGTTCGCATCAATGCTGTAAGTCGTTGCATAAATGATCATACAACCGATCTGTAACTCTGGGTTTAATTCATGGCCGATTTTGACTGCTTTACTGCTGGCAACAAATTGGTTGTGCCACGCTTGGATCACGTTTGTAAAGTCGCTGGCACCCGTGCTGTTGACCATTCCTTGACTCAATGCAGAGAAATGGAAAGCAGAGTTGATCTCATTGAAGGTCATCCAGTATTTGACTTTGCTGTGGAACCGTTCCAAGACGACTTTTGCAAAACGCTCATAGAAATCGATCAATGCTCGATTTTTCCAGCCACCGTATTCTTTGGCTAAATGCAAAGGCATTTCATAGTGGGAGATCGTAACCACTGGCTCGATCCCGTATTTCAAACATTCATCGATCAGCGCATCGTAAAATGCTAGCCCAGCTTCGTTTGGTGTCGTTTCATCGCCTTTTGGAAAGATACGTGTCCAAGCGATAGAAAAACGATAGCTCTTGAAGCCCATCTCTGCAAACAACGCAATGTCTTCTTTGAAACGGTCATAATGGTCGATCCCGCGATGATTTGGATAAGTGTATTTGTCCTCATCGATCGTCCAATCAAACGTATCACTACCTAAAATCGCTAAACGCTGTTTGCCGCCAGGCATTGCATCCGCCACTGACAATCCTTTGCCATCGCGATCGAACGCCCCTTCTAATTGATTCGCTGCGGTCGCGCCGCCCCATAAGAAATTTTCTGGAAATTTTGCCATTTGCTCGTTCTCCTTTTGTTTTCTTTTGATAAACCTACCTAGCTGGTTACTAAAAAATCTCCGATAAAAAACAAAAAACCTAAATAAGAGCCGCTGCTAAAACGAGAATAGCGCTTTCTTATTTAGGTCTTGCCTGATCGAGTCAGTAACAATCCACGTGGGTTTTCTTTCTTTAACTATAGCACTAACCCGTTGGCTTGTCATCATAAAATCGGTTTCTTCTGTTTAAGACAGCTCTTTTTTTTCTCTTCATGAGAAGGGATTCAACTACTTTTTACACGGATTCTTCAACAGCCCCATCTTCTAGGGATTTCACATATAATCGCCAAAAAGGTAAATATATAACCAACCCTATAATAAATGCCATAACTGGAATAATGATCGTTTTCCAATCTCCTGTTCCTAATGGACCTAAGAGAAACGGTGGCGTTGCCCAAGGAACTAGAGCGTAAAATTTTCCTAACAAGGGCGTAGACATTAGCAAGTAACCGATTCCTGTAGCCACGGTACCACTTAATATAAAAGGAATCATGAGGAATGGATTTAAAGCAATTGGCAATCCATAAACTACTGGCTCAACGATCGTAAAAATTCCAGGTCCAAATGTAGTCCACCCTAATGTTTTTAAAAATTTGTTTTTGGAAATGACCATTAGAAAGATCAACGGCCATACTGCAGAGGTCCAGATAGATAAACGCAACAATCCTGTTTGACCGATTCCCGCCAAAATTTGCGGTAACTCGTTTGCTGGCACACCATTACTTAGTGCTTCAGCATTTTGATTAATCCACATCAGCCCAAAGGGTGTAAAAAGCGACAGTAGCATATTATCACCGTGCAAACCTATACTCCATAACAATAAAACTAAGAATGATAACAACATGGCCGTCCAAATGGAATCTGACCCTGAAATAATAGGCTCCAGAACTGAATTTAGGAAAGAAACAAAATCAAAGTTTAGAAGAGAGCGGATAGACCAAGCTAATGTAAAAGAAATTGCATAAGGAATCAGCGAAGCAAAAGCCAGTCCGACATTCGGAGGTACTGAACTAGGCATTTTAATAGTGACATTATGTTCAATACACCACTTCAATATCGACACACTGATCAAACTGGTTAAAATACACGCAAACAACCCACTTGCACTAAAAGAATTAATAAGAATGCCACCTTCGCTATCTAAGCCCCCCACTGTAAATAAGATAAATGTAGCCATCCCCATCAACGAGGCACTTTTTGTGCTGACTTTTTTTCTTTCCGCAAATGTATAAGGAATCGCTACAGAGCAATACAAAGCCATCATCCCCAGAGTAGCGTTATTTAACCAAACAAAATTTTGTGTCCATGGTGATAGAAATGGTAATAAGGCTTTGCCACTTGTCCCCACATCAGGTGAGCCTAATACATAAAATATAAGAAATATTGAGCCTATCATAATGATCGGCATCACCGCAGTCAATCCTGAAACAATAGAAAAAATAGCATCTGTATTAGCAAACTTTCCTAATGGCTCAGATATCTTCAATGCGAAATCCGTAAACTTGTCCATAGTACTTTTCTTTTTCATCTCATCACTTCTTTCTTTATGTTTAATAAAAATAAGAGATCATTGCTTTGCTTGGGCCTCAAGAATTCATTGATCGCCTTAAAGTTAACAAAAAGCACCACTTTTTGAAACCGCTCTCTTAGCGATTGATTTTGGCTTTCATATATTCTTCATTTAAGTGAAATCTATTTTCATGAAATTGATTTGTTCCCTAATTAATGAAATTGGATTTCACTAACTATTTCTTTTGATGAAAATCACTGCCAATAACCTGTTTCTCCATATTTTTACTCCCTAAACGACTGCTATACTGATGACGAAAAAAGAAAGGAATGATTCTATGCTAACAGTAGCTTATATTGGGTTTGGAAACAGTGTGACACACTACCATTTGCCCTATGTAGAGAAGAAAAAAGAAAAGATAAAAGTGAAATATATTTATCGAAGAGAAGAAGATCGAATCGGTGATACGGAAAGAGAAGCATGGTACCCAAATTATACTTTTACTTCTGATATCGATACTATTATGGATGATCCTGAGGTCAATTTAATCGTTATTAATACACCAGATGCATTTCACGTGGATTATTCTCTCTTATCTTTGAAGAAAGGTAAGAATATTCTTTGTGAAAAGCCTTTTGCATTAACAAAAAAAGCAGCAGAAGAAGTTTTTACACTTGCAAATGAAAAAGGATTGATTGCTACTGCAAATCAAAATAGGCGATTTGATGCTGATTTCCTAACCGTCAAAAAAGTGATTGATTCTGGTGTTCTAGGTGATCTAGTTGAAATTGAATCTCATTATGATTACTTTCGCCCAAGTATCAAAGAAAATAAGCGCATGGGGTTCTTATATGGTCTGGCGGTTCACCCACTTGACCAAATCATTAGCAAATTTGGGATACCAAACAGAACTTGTTTAGATTGTAGAAGTATTGATAACCCTGGAATATCAGACGATTATTATGATATTGACCTTTTTTATGACAATGGCTTTAAAGCAACTGTGAAAACTAGTTGTTATGTAAAACTTGACTACCCAAGATTTATTGTTCACGGAAAAAAAGGAAGCTTCTTAATGCCTAGTTTGGGCCATAATTCCAATAAAAAATACAAGCCAGGACCAATTGTATTAGCAGAGGAAAATTATCCCGAAGAATTATGGGGAACCCTTTCTTACATTAATGATGCTGGAGAAGATAATTACTTGAAGGTACCGATTGAAAGTACGGACTATGGTGCGATTTACGAGAACCTTATCGCCGCAATTGAAGGGAAACAGGAAAAAATCGTCAAAGATATTGAGGTATTGAAAGTTTTGGAGATTATTGAAGATGGCATAGCTGTTGCAAAGGAGGCAAAATAATGAAACTTGGTATTGTTGGCGCAGGCATGATTGTTCATGATTTTTTAACTTTTGCTCATGAGCTTCCTAATATAGAAATAGTTGCTATTTGTGCTACACCTGCAGAAGAAGAAAAAATCCAGAACTTGGCAAAGGAGAATAAAATCGCAAAAACTTACACTAATTATGGCGAGATGTTAAAAAATGATAGTATCGATACAATCTATATCGCGGTTCCGAACCATTTGCATTTTCATTTTACAAAAAAAGCACTTGAGAGTAAGAAACATGCTATTTGTGAGAAACCATTTACTTCAAATAGTAAGGAAGCAAAAGAACTGGTTGAAATTGCCCGCTCCAATCACCTGTTTCTTTTTGAAGCAGTTAGCACGAGATTTTTGCCAAACGTTCATAAAATCAAAGAGATGCTGCCTCAGCTAGGGAATATTAAATTATTTACAGCAAATTATTCTCAATACTCCTCTCGCTATAATGCCTTCAAAAATGGCGAGATCTTACCTGCTTTCGATGTAAAAAAATCTGGAGGAGCATTGATGGACCTGAATATCTATAATATTAATCTCGTAGTCTCACTATTTGGTGCACCCGAAAAAGTTGATTACCATGCAAATATTGAACATGGGATCGATACCTCCGGCATACTAACGCTAGACTACCCTACTTTTAAATTTGTCGGTATTGCCGCGAAAGATTGTAAAGCGCCGATTATGTCTACCATTCAAGGAGATGCAGGCTATATCAGTATCGATTCTTCCGCAAATATCGTTAAAGACTTTTTATTTGCTACAAACAGCAATAATGACAGCCCTGAACGTTTTGACAGCAATCAAGGAAAACATCGTATGTTTCATGAATTTTTAGCATTCATAAAAATGATTGAAGAAAATGATTTGGAACAATGTAATGAGTTGTTACAAACAACTTTAATTACGATGGCGATTCAAACAAAAGCACGGAAACAGGCATCGATCGTTTTTCCAGCTGATTGATAGACAGCCCTGCCTTTCGGTAGCACCATTTATGTGCTATGTTAGAAATACTACTAACATACAGAGGTGAAAGCTATGATCCACCAACAGCTTGCTGACGATTCAAAGTTTACTTTCCAAGAACAGGCAATAGTCGCATTCATCCGCGAATTTCCTGAGAGCATCCTAGAATTATCAGCGAAAGATTTGGCATCTGCTAGTTATACAAGTCCTGCAACCGTCGTGCGTTTTTGTAAGAAACTTGGATTCAAGGGTTATCCTGATTTTCAACTAAAGTATGTAAAAGAATACGGAAAGCTCTACAATCAAAAAAAACTATCTTTCTCAACTTCTTTATCTAATCTCGATGTTTCCGAATATGTTTCCTCTGTTTATATAGATACAATTCAAGAGACAAAAGAATTGATAAATAAAGACACGTTGAATCGAGTCATCAATCTACTTTGTCACACAAAAAAAATTGATTTTTATGCAAGCGATATCAATTTCCCTCGTGTTCAATCTGCTTGCATTAAATTAAATAATTTAAATATCCATGCTCAAGCATTTAACTCATTAAACGAGTTTTATATTTCCTCGACAAATGCACGTGAGACTATTTCATTCATTATCAGTCATTCTGGGAAGAATCAAACAATGATCGATATCGCGTATAAATTGAGAAAAAGAAACAGTAAGACAATTGCTATCACTAGCTTTGTCGAAAAAGATCTATCACTGATCTGTAATGAAAGCTTTTATCTCTACTATTCATCCAACGATGCTTTCAGTGCCCTTCAATATGGGCTATCCCTCGAATATATACTGGATATGATCTATTCTTGCTTGGTCATAAAAAGAAGGCTGTAAAAAACGATGGCGGACGTAAGTCCCCATCGCTTTTTTATGCGCTCCTTTTTCGTCATAAACCCCATCAAGAAATCACTCGATCCATGCTTTGTTCTGCTGCTTTTTCTTGCGTTTCTTGCGTTTCTTGCGCCAATTCTTGTTCGGCATTTTTCTTATCCAAAATGCGGAAAAATGGGTAATAGATCAAGGCACACAAGGGAATCATCAGTAACTGGGCTACCCCGAGTTTCCAGCTTCCTTGCAGAATACCTGAGAGAACGATCGGGGCACCAAAAGGCACTTGCATCCCGATAGGAATTGGTAAAATATTCGTGATGGTTAAGATATAGCCAATCACCACGCAGACAACTGGGCTTAAAATGTAGGGAATCGCCAGAATTGGGTTCATTACAATTGGTAATCCGAAGATCAGCGGTTCATGAATCCCGAAAAGTGCTCCTGGTGCTCCCAGCTTCCCGATAATTTTGAATTGTTTACTCTTTGATAAAAAGAGTAAAACTACTACTAGACCAAGCATGGCGGAAAAATTAGCATAAATACTCCAAAAAGAACCAGTCACTAAGTTAGGCATCGGTTCTCCTGCTTGATACGCAGCTAAATTCTCAAGATCCAGAGCAGTCATTATTGGACGAATAACCGCTAATACAACGATTGCTCCGTGAATCCCAAAGACCCACAACAACTGCATGATCAATAAGGCGATACAAATCGACCAGATCGAACCTCCGAGACTTTGCAGTGGAATTTGTAGAATCGTGTATACAAATTGATGGAAACTACCGAATTCCGTCATCTTCCACAAACCGGCTGTTATCGTAAATAAGACTGCTACTAACACTGCTGGAACCAGTCCCGAAAATGTTTTGGCAATCGTTGGTGGTACCCCCTCCGGCATTGTGATAACCAAGTTTTTATCGACAAAAAACACATACAAACGGGCAGTTAAGACACCCACGATCATCGCCGCAAACAACCCTCTAGCCCCCAGCCAGTCAAAGGTCAAGGCATTGATCACAAGCTCTCCATCTTCAAAAACACTGATTGGTGTTAAGACTAAAAAGGAAAATAAGGAAACAAAGCCAGGGATCAAGCCTTCTTTTCCATACAAGCCTGCCAATTTGTAAGCGATGGAAAAAGCGGCATAAATAGCTAATGCATTTGTCGTAAATTGTGCCGGTAAGGCGATAATATCACGAAATGGGGCGATCATTGATTGATAGACTTCGATTTGCATGGAAGACAACAGTGTACTGAATGCGCCGATGATCATGATCGGCAATAGCGACATCAACCCATTAGAGATTGCTTGCATATACTTATTTTGCTGAATCTTACTTGCGTAGTACTGGCCTTTTTCGGTGAACGTCTCTGCGAAAGTCATATAATACACTCCTTTTTGATCTGTGTCCGAGAAACAAAACGTCTTGATAGCAATTGTGGGGGAGCAGCTGGTATCTTTTTTAAAAAGACCCACACTGAGTAAAATCAAAAATCAGAAAATCTATTTGTGTCACATTTGCATTGGGATCATCGGCGTTTCCCCGAACCATTCGATTACTAAGTAGATCAATCAGAGCCTATCTGCTTTCGGGAATGGCCGATCATTGACTGGATTCACCGTCTTAAGAAATCAAGTGTGCAAAAATTCACCTTGTCCCTTGTTGAAGAAGAACAAGGTCCTGCCTTTTATGCATTGTTCCCCTGAAGTCAGACGGTTTCTCCAGCTGGATCGATACTTTCAGTTTGACCCTCCGCTTGCGCAGCTTCTGCTTCTGTTTTTAATTTTCCTTTATCTAAGACTTTAACAAAAGGAATGTACAGCAAGCAGCCTGCCAAAACGCAAACGACTTGTAGAACTGCGACCTGCCAGCCTCCAGCTAGAAACCCATTTAGAAAAATCGGTGTGCCAAAGGGAACTTGTACGCCACTAAGTCGTGGAACGATCCCACTCCAGATCGCTAGGTACGCCACAAGCACTTGAACCAATGGTGTTAATATGAACGGAATCGCCATGATTGGATTCAAAATCAGCGGTAAGCCAAAAATCACCGGCTCATTAATGGTGAACAATCCAGGAACGGCACTTAGGTTAGCGACTGTCCGTGATTGTTTTGATTTCGCCAACAGCAAAATAACGATAATCAATGACAATGTTCCCCCAGCCCCACCAATACCAGCAAACAAATCATAAAACGACTTGCTCAAAATATTTGGCAGCTCGGAACGAGCAACACCGCTAGCTAAAGCATCCATATTTTCCACATCCATTGGTAAGTACAAAGCGGTGACAAAGCTACCCACCACCAACGAACCATGGATACCGAAGAACCATAGCACCATTTGGATCAGTACAATAAATAACAACGAACCGACACTAGAAGACAAGCTTTGCAGCGGCATTGCCAAGATTTGATAGATGAAATCTGAAAATGAGCCATAAGAAGTAAAACTGAATGCCCAGCTAATGACGATCGCGGTAAACCCAGAAATAATTGCTGGAATCAAACCGGCGAAGGTATCCGTCACAAATTGCGGCACGCCTGCTGGCATTTTGATGGCGATATTTTTTTCTAAAATAAAGCAGTACAAACGAGCAAAAACTAAGCCGCAGATCATAGCGGTAAACAAGCCTTGAGCGCCGATTTTGCTCATGTCGAGGGTCGTTGTTTCCTCCAAGGTGACCATTGGCGTCATCATCAAAAAGGCAAACAACGAAACGATGCCGGCAGGGACTGCCGACTGCTTAAATTCTGTCGCTAAACGGTGACCGACAAGAAAGGAAGCGTACACTGAGATAACCCCAACGGTCATACTGTAACCGACGGAAAAATAACCGCCAATATTGATCGAGTTGATAAAATCTGTCCACCCTTGAATCGGCAAAACTGCTAACAACAAGGCGATCGAGCCAATAATGTTGATCGGCAGCGTCGCCATCAACCCGTTCGAAATTGCCTTTAAATACCGATTGTTGGAGATTTTATCTGCAAATACTAATACCTTATCCATATATTTATCCATTTTCTTTTCACTCCTTTATTTGGATGACGAACAATACATCTTCGTGACAATTGTGGGGATGGAAAACAGTGATACCATCAGTAACTGTCAGTTTTGGTTTCAAGAAACGATTGGTGTTCAAATCGATCAATGTGACGGTCGCTGTAGAAAGATCTCCTTGCAGGCGAACTGTTGTATTGCTTGGCAAGTAAAGCAAGGCATCCTTCCTTCCTGCGATAGCTGCCATACGAATCTGTTCATCTGCATCGATCAAGCGCTCTAGGCAAGGCACAAGCTCCTGAATACTTAATAATTCAAATAATTGCTTGATAAAGCCATAATCATCTGCCCCAGGAAAAGACAAAGCCTCTGGCCAAATCATCGGACGGTCAAACGCTTCCCCGATTTCTTCCGCAAAGGTTGCCGTCGGGGTTTGCCAACTCCAGATGCCGTGGGCACCGTACGTGATCCCAGCCGAGCCGCCGGCTAACAATGATTGCCATGCTGCTTTGCGGACATCTTTTTGACCAAATCGACCGTATACGTGACGGGCATAGCCCATTTGTTCATAGCAAGGTTCCGAGTTGATGATCGGCAGTTGCGGTTCTCGTTGATAAAAACGCTCTGCCAAATAATAAGGCATATTCAAAAAGGCGCTGTTATGACCTGATTGGTATAAAAATAAGTTCAAATGTTCGACGATAGGTTCAGGGATTTCTTCAAAACGTCCCTTGATATGAATCGTTTTCAAGGTATTGGGCGAATGCTTTTCAAAGAAAACAAAGGCTTCTAGATACGTATCGATGGTTGGCTGTGTTGGGAAGTCCGTATCGCCACCAATAAAGTAGATCGGATGGAAGGCATCAAACGTCTTAATCACTTTTTGATAGTAGGCCTGGCGGCAATCCTCCGGCAACACGTTGCGTTCTTTGTCCAACTGGCTAGCCCAAGTGCCAGCGACATAGTTTGACCACAAGACAACCAATGCTAAAGTAAAGCCTTTCTCATCGGCAATTTTACAAAGACGCTGAGCCCGTTCGAAATAGGCATCCTCCCAAACCGTAAAATCAAAGACACCCGCATCAAGGGGAAACGGCAAGCAGTCAAATTGACCACGGCTGCGATCCCATTGCGGTAACACATTGATTTGAAGGGTGTTGAATCCCTGCTCTTTGCGTTTGTCTAAGTAGGTGATCCAGTCATTTTCTTGAATACTAGTAAAAGCACTCCAGCAAGTATCGGCTAAATAAAAGAAATGCTGTCCGTCTCGCAATAAGGTGCGTTTGTTTTGGTTTACGGTGATTTTCACGGTGGAGCTCTCCTTTCATCGGCACAAGTTGTGCACTGGCGGTTATTAATCAATATAACTACTGAGCCAGCCTTCGCACAGCTCAAACCATTTGGCGACATGGGCATTGAGGTGACTTGACTTGCGTGCCGTTGTTCGATCCGCTAATGCCAGTCCGTGTTCGCCTTTTTCAAAAATATGCAGTTCGAATGGAATTTCTGCTTCTCTTAATTTGACCGCCAACTTCAACGAGTGCGCCACATCGACTAAGACGTCTTCCGTCGTATGCCAGAGAAACATCGGAGGTGTCCACTGATCGACATGATGCAAAATGTTCATGGATTGAATGGCTTCTTCCGTCGGTTGTTTACTCCCAAAAAAGCGCTCGTTGGCAGTTAAAGGTGTTTCGATTAAACGAGCGGCAAAGCCTAGCTCATCGATTGGGAAAGCATGCTCTTGATAAACCAATGGGTAGCCAGCGATCGCCAAATTCACTTTCAGTAAGTCACTGCTGACGCCCAACACTTCTGCCAGCTCAGCATCGTGCCAGCGCGTCGCTAACTGTAATGCTAGATGTCCGCCTGCTGAAAAACCGCAAACGATGATTTGATCCTCATCCACCAACCATTCGTGAGCATGCGCACGAATGATTTTGACGGTTTGGGCGGCTTCCATCAAGGCATTGTGGGGAACGTTTTTCACCTGATCACCGGTGGTGTACCATAAAACAACGCTATTTAGCCCGATACTATTGAATTTCAAGGCAATGACTTCCGCCTCTCGATCACTGGTAAAGGCGTAGCCGCCGCCTGGACAGACGATCACTAGCGGTCGTTTCTTGCCGACATTGTACTCTTTGGATTGGTGCAATAAATAGGTATCCACGTAAGCCGTTTGATTCAGTTGAATTCGTTGAATCTCCATATAGTTCCTCCTTTATCCTTCACTAAAAGCAGCTGACTTCTCAATGAACCGTTTCCATTTTTCATATTTCAAACGGATCACGGCCTGTTCGGCTTGCGGAACGATCGTGGTTTGCTGAATAGCTGGTTCATTCATGGTTGGTTTGGCAACAAGCATTGTGCCGATGGCTGAAAATTCTTCGACTTCGCTGACGATGACGGGTTTATTGATCAAAGTCGCCAATAAGCTCATCAAGGCGCGGTTTTTCGAAACACCGCCATCGATCATTACCTGATTGATCAGTCGTTCAGCGACTTCTTCCATCACATCGATCACTGCTTTGATTTGAAAAATGATGCTTTCTAAAACGGCTTTCAACAGCTCATGAGTCGTCGTTGTGCGTTTCATGCCGACAAAGCTGGCAGTCATCGTATTATCCCAAAAAGGGGCACCCATTCCTTGCAATGCTGGGATAAAATAGATGTCTTCTTGACTGTCACTGGTCAGCACTTCTTGACAGATCTCAGCTACATCTGGCAGCGGAGCCACTTGCTCACTGAACCAGTTGATGGCGTCACCACAGGAACGGATGATGCCTTCTAGCGCAAATGCTGTTTCCTGGCTAGTTTGCCAGCCGACCGTCGTCAAAATGCGGCGATCCCGCAACGTCTGCTCCTGCTGCACTTGCATCATGATCGAACAACCGGTGCCCATCGTGATTTTTACATCCCCAAGGCTTTGACAACCTTCCCCAAATAATGCCGCTTGTGAATCGGCTAAGATCCCTTTGATAGGGATTCCGTGATAGCTACCGAAAACCGTATCAGCAGGTTGGATCACTGGCAAGTCTGCTAAATGGATGCCAAAAAGTTTGACGAGTTCTGCATCCCAACGGCCCTCTTCAATATTGTAAAACAATGTTCGGCAAGCGTTGCTGGCTTCTGTCGCAAATACTGTCCCTTGCGTTAAATTCCACAACAGCCAGCTGTCCATCGTACCGATCGCCAACTCGCCAGTTCCCGACTTTTCCTTGATGGCCGATAATTCTTGGGCCAACCATTTCACTTTGGTGCCAGAAAAATACGGGTCTAAGCGCAAACCGGTCTTTTGATTGATCGTCCTTTCCCAGCCTTGTGCCGTCAATTCTTCACAAATCGCGGCGCTGCGGTTGCATTGCCACACGATCGCATTGTACAGGGGATTGCCAGTCAATCGATCCCAAGCAACGATCGTTTCTCGCTGATTGGTCAATGACAAGGAAACGATTTGATCTGCAGTGATCGCTTGTTCTTGCAACACTTGTGCCAGCAATTCTTGGACATTTTGCCAAATCTCGAGGGGATCATGTTCGACCCACCCGACTTTTGGATAAATTTGGCGATGTTTTTTATCGTAACGCTGCAGGATTTTCCCTTCTTGAAACAGTAAGAGCTTGGTACCGGATGTACTCTGATCTAAAACAAGCTGATAGGTCTTGTCCATCTTAAGCTCCTAGAAACGCAACCGCTGTTTTCGCTATGGAGGCACCGTCTAAGCCATAATGGGCAAACAGTTCTGCCGAAGAACCAGTAATCAAGGCTTCATCCGGAAAAGCAATGATTTTTTGTCGAATGTCCGTTTCTTCTGTCAGTGTTTCCGCCACGGCAGCTCCTAAGCCGTTGTATTGACTGTGTTCTTCCACAGTGATCACGGTGCCTGTTTCTTTCGCCACTCGTTTGACCGTTTCTGAATCAAAGGGCTTCAAGGAATGAACATTTAAAACGGTAGCAGTGATGCCTTGTTTTTCCAATAGCTCAGCAGCATCCAACGCTTGGCGCACGGTTTCGCCGGTGGCGATCAATGCGACATCTTGACCGCTTCTCAGCTCAATGGCTTTGCCGATCTCAAAAGGATAATCTGCAGAATCATAACAATCTTCAACAGGATTGCGACCGAGACGGATATAGGCTGGTTCATTTGATGCCGCTAAGGCTTTAAACATTTGGATCGTTTCAAAGCGATCTGCTGGCAACAGCACTTGCAAATTAGGGATCGCTCGTGCCACTGCGATGTCTTGCAAGGAATGATGACTCATGCCTAATGCCCCATAGCTGACACCGCCGCTGATGCCTACGAGTTTGACATTTTTATTCGAATACGCGACATCGACTTTGATCTGCTCGATACTGCGCATGCTGAGAAAACAAGCAGGGGATGCAACGAAAGGGCGTTTGCCCATATGGGCTAAGCCGGCCGCAATACTGACGATGTTTTGCTCTGCGATCCCTACTTCCACCAATTGTGTCGGTAATTCCTTGGCAAAAGGTGCTAACGAAGCGGAACCACGAGAATCACTGGTCAACACCGTGATAGCAGGATTCTTTTTTCCTTCTTCAATCAATACGTCGCACATCGCTTGGCGATTGGCAATATTATTTTTTCCCATGAGTCAAAACCTCCATTTGCTGATCAAGTTCGGCAATAGCTTGTGCAAACTCTTCTGCCGTTGGCACTTTATGATGCCATTGCGCTTGATTTTCGGCTGCAGAATAGCCTTTGCCTTTGATGGTTTTAGCAATGATCAGCTTCGGTTGATTGGGCTGATGCGGTTTTTCTAATGCAGCCACCAAGGCAGCCATATCATTGCCATCAACGATATGCACATCCCAACCAAAGGCACGCCATTTTTCATCTAGCGGCTCCACGGCCATCACATCTTCCGAGGCTCCAGTGATCTGCAAGCCGTTGCGATCAATGATGGCGGTCAAATTGTCCAGCTGGTAGTTGGCAGCCGCCATGGCTCCTTCCCATACCGAGCCTTCTGCTAATTCGCCATCTCCCAACAACGTATAGGTTTGATACGTGCGGTGATCCAGTTTGCCTGCCAAGGCGATCCCTACTGCGACGGGTAAGCCGTGACCTAGCGAACCAGTATTCATCTCAACCCCAGCTACTTTATTGTTTGGATGACCGATCAGTCGTGAACCAAATTGCGAAAAGGTGGCTAATTCTTCTTTCGGCAAAAAACCTTTGTCCGCTAAAACGGCCCATAGTACTTCTGCAGCATGTCCTTTACTTTGGATATACTGGTCACGATCTTGCTTTTGGGGATCTTTCGCATCCACATTCATTATCTGATAATACAGGGCCACTAAAATATCGGTACAAGAAAGATCCGAACCAGTATGACCCGTTTTTGCTTGATAGATCAGCTCTAACACGGATTTTCGAATCGTTAAAGCCTTCATTTCCAGCTCGTTTATTTCCATGATTGATCCCCTCTCAAGTATGCTTTGACGTCTTCTTCGATCGGATCATAAAAATCTGGCTGCACGCCGATGTATTTGCACGCTTCGTACAAGATCGGCACCACATTTTTTCTGACCGCCGCAACGTGATGAATATAAGGTCCTTCAACGAGTTTGAATTCCAAGCGATTCAAATTCGCAAATTCTAGATAGAGATAGGTCCCTTGATTGTATGGTCCATCGATCCCTTTGCCGTTGCCCATCAGCAACGAATACTCGCCGTTGTCTCCATCAAAGCGACACAACGTATACTCGTCTTTGATTGCCCGAAAAGCGACTGATCCCGGATAGTCAAAAACAAAATGCCGTTGCGGCAAAATGGGTTTGGTCTCCGCGGTGGAATAAGCAAAAACCCCTAAGTGCTGCAGCAATTCGCCATTCTCGTTTTCTGGATGGCGGCAGTTGACATCCGCAAAGATCGCACGGTGTTCCCCCAACGAAGCGGCTTCGACCAACAGTTCCGAGATCGCCCCATGAACATCCGTCTCACAGACAAAAGGCAGACCTTCTTCTTGTAAAAGCGACAGGGAGGCATACGGTAAAATACCGATTTCGTCTTGTAAAGCCGTCCAACACTGGATGACCCCTGCATTGCAGCCGTAGCTTTCACATAAGTTTTGCAAGGCCACTTTAAGGGCTGCCACCATCTCCAAATCTTTCGCCGAAATTTGGACTTCCGTATTGGTTTCGAAATAATCAATGACTGCTTGCAATTTATCTGGCTGCTGTTCTTTGACTTTCTTGATTTCTTGCACCACTTCTTGGATCGGTACTGGTGATAGCGAGATATTGAAACGCTCCAATAGTTCGCCTTCGTTGCAGATCACGGTCCAAAAATCAAAGGGGCGTGGGCCAACTTGCAAGATTCGTGTTTGTTTGAAGGTCTTGACGACATTGCAGACTTTGATAAAGTCTTGCAAGCCGCGGGCAAATTCCGGTGAATCAATATCAGAATTTTTGACATAGGTGAAAGGTACCTTGAAACGGCGCAAGACTTTTCCGATAGCGAAAAGACCGCATTGCGTATCCCGCAAACGTGAACCATCGGCGGCTGGTGTCTCGTCTTTGGGTCCCCATAATAAGACGGGAACATCTAGTTTTTTGGCTAGACGAGCACAGGCATATTCCGTACCAAAGTTTTCATTGGCTAGAAAAAGACCGTCGATTTTTGCTGCTTTGAATTTTTCGGCGATTTTTTCAACCCCTTCATCATCGTATAGCAAGCCGTCTTCGTTGATATCTAAAATATCTACATAATCAATGGCCAGTTCGTCCATTTTTTGTCGTGTCAGAT